>Ga0307929_1000596_pt1 | contig 33985 bp, 26 predicted proteins | sample AceLakmetage1330_FD_203160 | JGI IMG/M metagenome (GOLD analysis project Ga0307929, IMG submission 203160) | Saline water microbial communities from Ace Lake, Antarctica - #1330 | ecosystem: Environmental > Aquatic > Non-marine Saline and Alkaline > Saline | place: Antarctica: Ace Lake...
TCAGGTGCTTACGCGACGGCCTTTTCACTAGCCTGTTGGGATCATTGGGGGGTCTTTTTAAAGCAACATTTTCCCGCTTGTGATTGATCCCAAATCGTACCCTCTATAAAAGCGGGAAACTTCAGTATAGAAATAGTCAGAATGCTTAGTTCAATACAAAACATTTAACCGTACCTGAGGAACTGACTGGAACAGCATATCAAAGCCCTAGTGACTACCAGAATCAATGCCTGTGAAGCATACGCTCACAATGCGACTGAGCGGTAGGCGCTTTTTCCATATTCAAGGCTCTGGAGACACTCCCCTGCCCTATGTTATCCGAATCACAGACGAGAGAACGCTTTGTAGTTATTTGGCGCATTGTCTGCACAACACAAGAGATTTAGCCATTTTTTTTGGGTGGAGCAAAGGAACCATGTTTCCAATAGGGCGCAGCAATAGGGCTCCCAAGATTATACTGTATCAAACGACTTCTGACTTCAAGCAATTGTGTAACAAGAGCTTCCTCAGTCCTTTCGTAAGCCTCACCATCGGTAACACGCTTGATGACAATACCAAGCAGTTCTGTAATGGCATTTCCCACAGAATTTTGACTGATAGTAACAATCAACCGCCCATCATCATCCCGGTACATGAGTTGTTTATAGGCAGGCCGCCAGCGAATATCATTGGCAAACAAGGGATCTTCGAGAACCTGTAAGCGCAGCATCCTGGCAGCACTATGAAATTCATTGCTGAAGAGTAATACGTCCTCTATTTGGTTTGGGTAGAGGGCTTCTTTTGAGATTTTAGTATCGTTAGAGGAAACAAGGGAAAAAAGTGCTCGATAGAAATCAAGAAACCCCAGCAACACCATCTCATATTCTCTCCAGAAATGACCAGAGCTTAGAGCCTCCATCCCACCTTGTACCTCCCAGCTAGGCAGCCCCTGTGGATAGCCGGTACTTTTCAGTTTGGCCTGACTTGGATCCAAGGGCTTGAGAATACTCAAATCCAATATTTCAAAAAAGCGCTGATAAACATCACTCAAATACTCAAGAAAAAGCCCATTATAGCCACTATCTGTCAGGTTAGGGTTATCATGGGAAGCAACAGGAGAGCTGAGAATATTGGCATTTTCAAAAACCATAAAATGATTATGAATCATACGAATACTAGGCACACCATGTTTGCTCAATGGCCAAGTGGCATCCAAACTGGCCTCACCACAAAGCAACAGATGGGTATCTGGGTCAGGATATTTTTCCAGCATATATTCAAAGATCACCTGTGTCATACGTGAAAAAACCAGCTTTTCCTGCCTGCTGAGCTGATCCCTTCGTACCGGTCGCCCCAGAGGATCCAGAATATTATGTGAGGAATCCAAAACAATGGAGGTGTCAAAGATATTGCTGTGACCTATGGCCTTCCTGTAAAGAAGAAAATTCTCCGGTGTTCGGAGCAAACCATTTTCACGGGCAAGATGACGGAGGTTGCAGGGACTGTTGAAAAATTCCGTTGGTGTAATTCCCTCCGGAATATCTATAGAAATCTTACGATGAGGGGTGGTTACTTCACGGGGTACACCAAGTTTTACACTCATAAAGACTGGCCTCGAGAGTATTGGTTGAATAAGTGGACAAGCATATCACTGTAAATTATACCTGAATTAAAGCTGTAAGTATAACTTTTCTAGGTCTGAACGTCGTCGACTGGTAATTATTAGAAAAGCCCCGTATTCGATATGGTAATCTCAAACATTTCGCTTACATATCTTTTCACATCATTTTCATTCAACTTACCTACATTTTCGTGTTCACAACAACACGACCAATAAGTTTATCCTCAATCAGGTCAATTGCTGTTTGAATTGTATCATCCAAATGGATTTCCGTGGTTTCAGCTTCCAAGGTTTCCAGGTCCAAGTACTTTGCAATGTGCGCCCATGCCGCATCACGATCTTGTTTAGGGGCATAAACACTATCAACACCGGCTAAAGTAATTCCTCGTAGAATAAAGGGTAAAACAGTAGCAGGAAAATCCATACCTTGTGCAAGTCCACAGGCCGCAACAATACCACCGTATTTTATGCTCGCACAGACATTTGCAAGTGTGTGACTGCCAACACAATCAACAGCTGCGACCCAACGTTCTTTAGCAAGTGGTTTGCCTTTGTTAGAAAGCTCAGCTCTATCGAGTGTATCTTTTGCTCCAAGTGACTTCACATATTCTGACTCTTCCCCAGGTTTAGTGGAAGCTATAACGTTGTAACCAAGATTTGAAAGAATTCGTGTAGAAATGCTGCCCACTCCCCCACTCGCTCCAGTAACCAGTATATCCCCCATATCAGGACTGATTCCGTGTTGCTGTATTTTCAAAACAGACAGCATTGCAGTATAACCGGCGGTACCAACAGACATAGCTTGTTTAGCCGTGATATTGGCCGGAAGTTTAATTAACCAATCACCATTAATACGCGCTTTCTGGGCAAGGCCGCCCCAGTGGGCTTCTCCAACACCCCAGCCGTTGAGAATAACGTTATCACCTATCTGCCAATCAACATGACTGCTCTCGATAACCGTACCAGCAAAATCAATACCTGGCACCATCGGCCAGTGCCTTACGACAGGAGCCCTGTCGGAAATCGCAAGAGCATCTTTGTAGTTAAGAGTGGAGTATTCAACATTGACTGTCACATCGCCTTCCATAAGATCACTATCAGCAACTTCAGTAAGCTCACGCTGTAACCCTTTATCTGTTTTGGTAAGTACAATGGCTTTAAACATTATGAATTCCTATGGTTGAATGATATTTAGTGCAATCTTGCAAAAAACTGCTGTTGAAACGTCTGTAAAGGTTTTTTGTTTTTTACCAGCTTTGCACGAAGAACAGCACCTTCCCAGCCTATCCAAAAATAAGATGCAAGGTCAGCACAATCAATGTCGGTAGCAACTTCCTCAGCTCGTTGAGCGTGTTTGAAAAGCTGGCACAGTCTCTTTTCCCAGTCGAGAAATACAGATTCTATTTGATGTCGGAAAGGATCGTCTAGCTGAGAAAGCTCCTGACCAAGATTGCCGATCAAACAACCACGAGCATAATGATACTTTTCCATACCTAATTTGGCATTTTCGATAAAAGCGTTTAGCCGTGCTAACGGTGTTAGTCCTTCGTCATTAAAAAATCGATCCAGCTTATTTCCAAAATAGTTGGCGTAATTATCAATGACGGCTACACCAAAATCTTCCTTGCTTTTAAAGAAGTGGTAAAATGACCCCTTAGGCACATTGACCTGCTTTAAAATTTCATCAATACCTGTTCGACTAAAACCTTTTTCAGTAAAAATAGCGGTAGCACATTCGATCAGGCGTTTTCTTGTCAAAGAATGTGAGATCCCACTACTTGGAGGACGACCTCTTTTCTTTTTTGTCGAGATTTGCATATGAATTAAATAGACTGGTCGTCTAGAAATGTCAATAAGAACTTTTCTACTACCCATTGTGCATCGACTTGCATCGTGATGTGGCTTGGAAAGGTTTACAAGATGTAGATAAACGAGAACTAATGGTTATTCCAGATTTTACGCACTCAATTTTTCCTTCTCCGAAAACAAATCACTATTCAATAAAACAATCATGTTTTGAAATCCGTAAAAATACCTATTTTCCACTTTTCTTAAAAAATTCATTTTGAGAAGATTCCAAGGGCGAGGATAACCAGCAGGCATAATGGGCAGGTTGAGACTATCTCTGACAAGGCCAGATTGGATAGTTCCAGTTGAGGGAAGATGTTTTTATTTTTGGAATCAAGACCTCAAGTGACTGATGTACTGTAAATTTAACTCAAGGCCAAGCACAGCTTCTGACCAATCAGAGTTTTATTACAAGCAGGGGAGATATAAGAGGTAAAAATCGCACCATGTGGAAAGATTGGTGGCACAAAATAAGAATAAATATTAAACCAAGTTTTAGGAGAATGCACCAAAACCACACCGTTTTAATGTTTCAGCTGAGTTTGAGTAGCAATAAAAAAACAATGAGGGTAACCATGGAGCTGGGAGGTATCAACAAAAAGATTTATTTTGCTGGTTTAACTGGTGAGATAATGGAATGGTTTGATTTTACGGTATATGGCTTTTTTTCACTGATCATTGCTCAGAAATTTTTCCCATCAGACAATCATTTTGTATCTCTTATGGCAGCTTTTGCGGCTTTTGCCATCGGCTTTGTAATGCGCCCACTGGGCGCCATGGTGTTTGGCCACATGGGTGACACCTTTGGCAGAAAAAAGGTGCTCACTGTTTCCATCTTTCTGATGGCATTTCCTTCCTTGATTATTGCCATTACCCCTACATTTGCAACCATAGGAATTTTTGCCCCTATTCTTTTAATCCTCATGAGAATGCTGCAAGGTCTCTCGGTTGGTGGCGAACATACCGGGTCAGTTGTATATCTCTCAGAGCTTTCAACTGCTAATAATCGGGCTTTTGCAGCGGTTGTCCCTTTTGTTGGTACCGTCCTGGGAACTCTGCTTGGCAGTCTGGTGGGAGTGATGGTTTTTAGCGTTTTCAGTCATGCTACCATTCTTCAGTGGGCATGGCGAATCCCCTTTTTCATGGGAACGGGGATTGCCTTTGTCGGTATTGTGATAAGAAGATATTTACCAGAATCCTATCACCCGAAAGATAACACAAGTACAGCCGCTCCAATGGTTGAGATATACAGGAACCATCTCCAGGCCTTTTTCAAAGTCTTTTTCCTCAACCTTACCTTTGCCGTTGGGTTTTATACCATCTTTATCTACAACCCCTTGTGGATGCAGCAATTTTCCCATGTAACAAAAGATTACTCACTTGAAATCAACTCTCTGGCGTTGGTTGTTGCCATTGTTGCCATGTTACTTTCCAGTTCTCTCTCCAATCGCTTTGGTCGAAAACCAATGCTGATCATTGCCACCGGCGGGTTAACGCTTTTTTCGTATCCGCTTTATAAACTGATGCTCAGTCCCATTCCTTTTCATCTACTCTTAGGGCAGGTTTCTTTTGCCCTATTTATTGGTATTTTCATGGGAGTGGTGGGCGTGGTAATGGTTGAGCTTTTCGACAAAGAGATACGCATGAGTGCTGTTAGTGTTTCTTTCAATCTTTGTTTTGCCATTTTTGGAGGGACCGCTCCAATGATAGCCACATGGCTCATCCACACAAGCCACGATAATGTTTCGGTTGGGTGGTACCTCTCCCTTGTATCAGGGGTCAGTCTGCTTACCGCCCTGACAATTCCTGAAACGTTCACGAAAGAGTAATTTGCTTAAATTGTTGTTAGGGAGGTGCTAAGGGTAATGGTATTGAGTAACAGACCAATCAAACATTACTTCAAATAATTAAAGGGAAATAATGAAGTGTAATTTCCAACTTGTCTCTATTGCAATAGTAACTTCTTTAACTCTCACTCTTGGAGGTTGTGTTACTGCAAAACAAAAAAAGTTAGATTTAGGAATCAAGCCTATAAACAATCAGGAATTGAAAACACTTTTTTCTAAACCACTTGATGTTAAATATTTTAGCAATACGAGAAATAATATAATATCTCTGGAATATTATCCTGATGGCAGCCAGAAACTCATATCTCCCAACATGACTGATGAAGATACATATACAATTAGAAACGGGGAACAATATTCAAAATGGAAAGCAATAAGGAATGGTGCTTAGAAGTGTACTGCATTTTTTGACGTTGGCAGCAACAAATATGAGACGTATGATAGAAATGGTTCAAAGATCGGAACTCTCACTGTAAAGTAACAATCTACTTTTAGAAATACTGTTGAAGAGAATGGTGATTGTTATTTCGTATGAGTATAGTATCCCATATAATTCTAGAGAAGGTAGCCCGAAACTTTTAGGGATGCTGAGTATGGGACAATCGATAAAAGCTATTCTGTACATCAACGTCCATTAGCTTACCAAGGTATCATCTCCACAAACCACAATCTGGTACAAACTTAACCTTCTTCCGATCTCATTTTTCAAACGATAGACGCCCCCCAGATATTAAGAAACAGATCATATTGAGAGAAATAGTAGTCTCAGCCTGGTTTTAAAACATCAAAGATCAAGACTACCATTGCTAATTCACAAGGACCTGATCATTTTTCATCGAGCAATTCTCCTACAGCATCGATAAGCTCGTTTCCCTGAATCGGTTTGACCACATATTTACTAATCCCCATCTTCAGTGCCTCCTCCTTTGTTACCAAATCGCTGTGACCGGTGGACATGATAACAAGCATGTCAGGTTTTATTTTATGCACTTCGTGGGTCAGTTCCACACCGCTCATATTCGGCATGGTCTGATCCGTAATAAGCAGATCAAACTGTTCCGGATGGGCGCGTATTTTCTCTAGAGCGTCTTCGCTGTCAGTTGTGGCGGTCACTATGTACCCGGCATACTCCAGGCGTCTTTTGTTTAGCTGAACGAGAAATTTTTCATCATCAACAATAAGAAGCCCCCCGCAGCCCTTAGACAATGGCACTTTACTTTTTTGAAATGTTGCCTGATCATCTCCCTTAGTGAAGGTTTCTTTCAATGCAGGAAGATAGATATGAAAGGTGCTGCCCTGTCCCACTGTGCTCTCCACCCTGATAAAACCTTTGCAATCCTGAACAATGCCGTGAATAACAGCAAGGCCGATACCGGAACCTTTTCCCACCTCTTTGGTGGTGAAGTAGGGTTCAAAAACTCTCTGCATGTTTTTTTTATCTATACCCTGGCCTGTGTCACTGACTGAAAGCACAACAAACGCCCCGGCAGCGACATGATCATACGCCTCTACGTCTTCAGCATTAATGTCTTCACGAGACAACTTCACGGTCAAAGTTCCCTTTTGCTGCTCCATGGCGTGGAGAGCATTGGAGCAGAGATTGACAACAATCTGATGGATATTGGTCGGGTCTGCCTCAATTTTTCCACATTCCCTGTCTATATCCTCTTTTATTTCAACGGTAGCCGGCAGTGTGGACTGTAACATCTGAAGTGCTTCTTTGATAATTGGATGGGGAGTCAGGGTTTGCAGATGATGCTCTTTTTTACGGCTGAAGGTGAGAATCTGTTTAACAAGATCAGCAGCCCTTTTTCCTGACTGAATAACCATATCAATATCTTTTTCAATAGGACTACCGACAGGAAGGTCCTCTTTAACAATTTGAGAATAGCCCAGTATAGCCGAGAGTATATTATTAAAATCATGAGCAATCCCTCCAGCCAAGGTACCGATTGCTTCCATCTTATGTGACTGAAAAAGCGATTCTTCAAGTCGTTTTTGTTCTGTTATATCTTTGGCAATATGAACAAGATAAGAATCGTTACCGTTTAACTCATCAATTTGTGCGGAGGATACCAGAAATGTTTTGCCAAGGTTTTCATGGTGTATTATCTCAGAATGGCTTTTGATATCCTGGATGGTCTCAATCATAGGACATCCCAGGCAAGGTTCAGTGATATCACGAAAGACCTCATAACAGCGTCTGCCCACGAGTTCCCCAAGCGGTACTTCAAAAAGACTATGGGCTGCTTTGTTGGCCCTGACAATACGCATGTCTCTGTCCTGGATAGTGACAATGTCAGTGATAGCATCGAATGACCTTTGCCACTCCTCTTTGGCCTGAATAATAGAAAGTTCTTTCTGCTTTCTTTCTAAAATGATATGAGCATTTGTTAGAAAAGCAACAATTTGCTTTGTATCATTATTAGAATAATCACTTTCCTTGTTCGCAACCACGGCTACTGCTACAATCTTGTTTGATATCAGTACAGGAATCGACATGATGCGGGAGAGAGGAACATGCCCGTCTGGGAGGCCTTTTTTATTTGGACAATCCTGCTGGTACTCATTGAGAATGAATGGCTTTCTGTCTCTGACGGCATTTCCCCATATCCCTGAATTTTCAATAGGAAGTTCAATCTGTTTATGGCTTATGGCGCAGTCTGCTAAAACTTTATTTGACCATGAGTAGAGTTTTAAAATCTGCTCATCATCGTCTATAAAGCCGAAAAAACCATATTGGCTCTCCGTCATTTCTACGATTTCTTCTAAAATAGTATCACAGATGCTATCAAGGTCAGCATCAAGCATAGATGAAAGTTTCCACAGAGCCTCAAGTCGTTTCTGCAAGAACGCCTGTTTTCTTTCTGACTCTTTTCTCTTAGAGATATCATCATAGACAGCAACGATCTCACCGGATGTCAGCTTGTAGACATAGTTTTCCACCCAGAGCTCGATTCTTTTATCATTATACACTGAAGATGATTGGAGTTCTGGCTCCCCTGTTTGCCAAACGCGTTGAAAAACATCAAAAAGGCCAAGATCAACAATTCCGGGGAATACGGTCTTGACGCTTTTGTTGATGATGTCCTTCTGTTCAACCTGTGCTTGGTTACAACCAGAAGGGTTCAGATCTTTAAAAAGAAAGTCATTGCCATTATCAACTGCTTCATAAATGGCAACACCCGTTTTCATATTGTCAAACATTTCCCGGAAAAGGGCTTCGCTTCTCTTTAATTCACCTGTTCGAACGTTAATAATCTCTTCCAGTTCGAGGTTGCGCTTTTCCAATCGCGACATCGGATATATTTCGTCATCATGAGCCAATCCATAGGGGAGGGAGATTCCGCTGTGTACAATTTTCCACGCAGTCTTTTCGTGGCGGAAAACCAGCGCCAGCCGAGCGGTTTCATTTGATAGAATATCTTCTGGGATCGGCAGATGAATGTAGAAAAAAGCCGTAACGACAACAATATCTTCAGCAAGATCTTGTAATGACAAATCCAACATTTCAATGTCTATTCGCTCAGGTATTTGTGCAAAATCTTGCCGTGTAATCCGCAGCCACTCCGCCTTATCTGTAATAAGAACATCACTGCTACCGGCGTAGCCACTAAAATTATCGCTAAAGTGTGAGGTTAATCGATCATCACGCGAAGCGTACATTTCGATGTATTCCTCAAACAAAGAACAAATCAGGTGGTGGCGCTCAGTACGCATCGGGCCGACGCCATCCCGTGAATGTGAAACTATTTTCTCTAATTTATCCATGGGAAAACCTCACACGATAAGGGGGACGAGTCTGCATTTGGCTTAACTGTATTTTTGAACAAACTTTCTTGTGCTCCTTGCAGGTATATGACGAATATTCCAGGATTTTCACATTATCCAAAACGACTTGTTTAGTATTAATTGAAATACAAAGTGTACGCTTCCTACTTCAAAATATTATCATGTCTGCGACTCAACACGCCTTTTATAAAATTATACTGAAAAAAAATGTGTGAAGCAACGTGAAAGAGACCACGACAGTATCGAGTGCCTTCTATATGGAAGGAATCTGCACTGGTAATACAAGAAACCTCAAAGATATCAAGGCTTAAAAGTGCTTCCTGACAAGGCCAGATTGCCAGTTTTGGTGAGGGAAGATTTTTTATGGAGAATCAAGACATCAAATAAGCAATGAAGTATTGTAATGATTTAGATTTACCCTAAACGTCAAAAAGTATCACTGGCCATTAACAGCAGAGGATGGAAACAGAAAAGGCAGAATAAACAGAGTGACACTGCCTTTGAAATAGAAGCTTCTCAGGAGTGAATTACTTTTTCTTCTTGCGAAGTCTGGAGCCTGCAAGCCCCACTAAACCAGTAACGAAGATGAGCATTGTTGCAGATTCTGGAATTGGGGCTTCATCAGCAACGCCCCATACTCCAATGTAATCTAATACTGCGGTATCGTAGCCCAGGAACCAGTCAGCTCTGATAAGTTCTCCAGGTTTTGTGGCGTATATTCATAAAGATATGCGGTTCTGTGCGTCGGGGTATCATTAAAATCATAATACCTGTCAAACCGACCCGTTATGAGCCAGTCTTATTTGCTCAGTTTCATACGGTATATGCTGAAATAACCACTGTCACAGAGGATAGCGCGATACTGTGGACACATATCAGAATGCGAACATTCTTCTGGCCTTGCCCCGCATTTATATTCGTAGATTTGGTTTTCAAACCCTACACAAAGCATGAGAATCTTACAGGAAGCATTACAGAATCCTGCTCTGCTCATACCATCTATTTTTTTCAGATGTTCATACTTTTGACGAAGGTGGGGTTGTAACAATTGCACCAGTCTGATCATACAAAGAACCATCTTTGTCATGATATGCTTCATCTGCCGGCACTCATTTCACTTCAAGCCCCATCGCTTGAGCAATACTGATAAAGCAGAGGTAAGACAACACCCTTCACGTGTCACATGCTGAGTTCTATAAACATCTTATTTGCCCAGGCCTTGCCGGCCGTAAGACAAGCAACATCACCATAGCCCGGAAATAAAGATCAACATGAAAGCTTTTGACACTTACTATTGGGGCGATCACGGCAATAATGTTATACCCAATAAGGGAAGATTACCAAAATCACAAGGACTGTCTCTAAAAAACCTAGAGCGTGCAATTGCCACTAATCTGATCTGCAAAAAATAAGTACTACCAACCTTTGCATGGTAGATGGAGTCCATTCGATAGGTGCTATTTAGTTCTATCCTGATGAGAAAGGTGGAACCATGAAGTATTATGCAGTAGCTGAGATAAATATAACAAATGCATTATGGGTATCTGAGTATTTGACTATAAGAGTACGGGAGATACACCACGTCGTGATGCAAGGATAGCCGGGTCTACCTAAAAATTTTATTTTTCCGCCGGTGGAGATGTCGCTACCCCGAATTATGCAGACTAAACAACAGCAACTTTTGAGAAGAAATGATCATGAATAAAGTCCTCATTAACTTTGCCCATCCAGCGATAGCACGCTCAAAAATTAATGCGGCTCTTCGTACTGCTGTTGAAGGTCTTGAAGGCGTCACCTTTAATGATCTTTATGCCACCTATCCGGATTTTTTAATCGATGTAAAAAGAGAACAAAACCTCTGTGAAAATCATGATGTCATCATTTTTCAACACCCACTGTATTGGTACTCAACGCCTGCAATTATGAAAGAATGGCTTGATCTGGTACTGCAGCATGGTTGGGCCTATGGCTCAGAGGGCATGGCACTCAAAGGAAAGCTTTTCCTGCAGGCTATCACGGCAGGTGGTGACGACTCCGTCTACCAAAAAGATGGTTTTGTTACTTTTACGATTGGTGAAATCACCTCTCCCTATCGTGCTACAGCAAAGTTATGCAGCATGACCTGGCTCCCCCCATTCACCGTTCTCGGCATTCATAAAGGGTTGCCTGACGAAAAAATAAACGCACATGCAGAAGACTATCGCCGTACTGTTATTGCCCTGAGGGACGCAACACTGAATATCGAAAAAGCACGAATGGGCAAATATATTAACAGTGACCTAAACTCAACGATCAGGAGGCCATAAAGATGGAACACTTCCTCCTTCAGCTCTTCATTTTCCTGACTGCAGCGTCCATTGCCGTTCCGGTTGCCAAAAAGTTAGGTCTTGGTTCAGTGCTCGGATACCTCATTGCAGGTATCATCATCGGACCTTTTTGCCTCTCTCTTATTGGTGATATTGAAGAAGTCATGCATTTTACTGAGTTTGGCGTTGTAATGATGCTTTTCCTTGTCGGTCTCGAGCTCAAACCATCAATGCTTTGGCAGATGCGTACACCAATATTAGGGATGGGTGGAATACAAGTTGTTCTATCCAGTGTTATCATCGGTGGTATAGCCATTATCTTTCTGCCATGGCAACAGGGGGTCGCTATCGGTCTTATCCTCTCCCTTTCTTCCACAGCCATAGTCTTACAAACCCTGCGGGAAAAGGGGCTGATGAATACCTCGGCCGGGAAATCTGTTTTTTCCGTTCTTCTATTTCAGGATCTGGCAGTCATTCCAATCCTTGCGGTTTTGCCCCTTCTGGCAACTGTGACCATGCATGAGGACGGTCACAGTGAGTCAGTTTTTTTTGATATCGGTTCATTACCAGGATATATGCAGGTTAGTGTTACGCTGTTTGCAATTTTTTCTATTTTCTTTCTTGGTAAATTTGCCAGCAAACCAATATTCAGGGCTATTGCAGCTACACGCGTCAGGGAGATCTTTGTTGCTGCCGCTCTCGCGCTTGTCGTTGGTATATCACTGCTCATGACAGCAGTTGGTCTTTCTCCTGCCCTTGGAACCTTTCTTGCCGGCGTCGTTCTCGCAGACAGTGAATATCGCCATGAACTTGAAAGCGACATAGCACCTTTTAAGGGATTATTACTGGGAATATTTTTCATTTCCATCGGGGCCAGTCTTAACTTTACACTGATCGGAGAAAAGATTCTGTTGATCGCTGGAATTACAGCGGCGCTCATTGGTTTTAAATGGGTCGTTCTTATCATTACTGGTTTCATCTTTAAAATTGCAAAAAAAGAACGTTCGCTCTTTGCTCTTGCTCTTGCACAGGGTGGGGAATTTGCATTTGTCCTCTTTCAATTTTCAAAAGTTAACGGTGTGTTACCAACCGAAACCATTGAACCCCTTATTTCAGCAGTTGCAATCTCCATGTTTCTTGCACCGCTGCTTTTCATGGCCCATGACAGATTCAATACAGCCCGCCAGGGAGATGAAGAAACCAGCCGTGAGGCAGATGCGATAAACAAGAGTGGACATAAGGTCATTCTGGCAGGATTTGGCCGCCTCGGGACCGATCTCGGTCGTTTTCTTATCTCAGCTGGCATCAAGCCGGTCATTCTTGATCATGATCCGACCAATGTAGATTTTCTCCGGAAATTCGGATTTGAGGTATATTACGGGGACATCACACGGCTTGATCTCCTTGAAGCTGCAGGGGCTTCTGAAGCTGAACTTCTTATAATCACTATTGGTGATATAGATAAAGCAAGAGAGTTGGTTCAATTGGCGACAAAACACTACCCACACCTCAAAATTGCAGCTAATGCCTCAGATCGTTCATCTGCTTATGCACTGATGGATCTTGGAATTACCCAAATACGTAGGGAACCATTTGGGAGTGCTATAGAACTTGGCAAAGATGCACTAAAACTTCTAGGAAGAGACCCGTATGAAGTACACAGATTAGCTCTTCTTTTTCGAAAGAATGATGAAGAGATGCTACCTGAATTATACAAAACTAATCGTGAAGATGTGGATAAATATATTTCAATGTATCAAAAGCATAATGCAGATCTTGAGAAGTTAATGACACTCGACCTGAACGTCGACATGGAAGAACTTGATAAAGCATGGATGGCCGGAAACCCAGAAGGCTAGTCTAAGGTCAGGAAGCCCATCAATGTAAAAAAATAGGACTGTAATTCTGCAGACCTTTATAAAAATTTTTTATGCCCAAATACTATTACTTGGCATTAGTAGGTCCCTGACAGATACTTTACCAATCAAACATCCATCAAGGAGAGTGGTGGTGATCTTCTATTTTTAGGCGAAGGCGGTAAAAACCTTATCGGGCCGCAAGAAGACCAATGGGATCTCGGCAGGCTTGGGACATAGAACGGTAGCAATAGAAGATGTACGGTTGTTACCACTCGTCGAACTGAACACGGCAACATAATAAAAACAATAAGTGGATGTCAACTAGTCTGGCGCCTGAACAACCAACCTGCAATAGGCAGGGTAACAGCAGCTATACAAGCCATGGGCCAAATCTGGGGCCAGACTGAATGAAGATCGCCACCGGCAAGAAAAATCTGTCTAAGACCATACACAACGTAGCGTAGTGGGTTTATGTACGTTGCTATCTGAAGCAACTCCGGCATGTTTTCGATGGGGGTGGTAAAGCCACCCAGGATCACTGCGGGCATAAAAACAACAAAGGAACCGAGCAGCGCCTGCTGCATTGTCTTTGAAAGGGATGATACAAAAAGTCCCATCCCAACCACGGCGACCACAAAAACGGTAAGGATGACAACAAGGGCCGCAACTGTGCCGTGGAAGGGAATTTTAAAGAATAAAACGGCCGCCCCAGAAAGCAGGAGCGCGTCGAACAAACCGAATACTATGGGCGGTATCGCCTTGCCTATAAGGATTTCAAAAGGCCTGAAAGGTGCCACCAGGAGTTGGTCAAAGGTTCCGAACTCCCTTTCCCGCGCAACGGAAAGGGACGAGAGTATCATTACAATAAGCATAGATATGACGCCCCCAAGGGCAGAAACAATATACCAGCGGCTAACAAGATTCTCGTTGAACCAGGCTCTGTTGACCAACTTAATTGAGGGTTCAGTCAGCAGTTGCCCCCTTGTCTTTGCAAAGCTACTCGCTTGTTGCTGGACAATTGAGTTGACGTAGCCAAGGGCGATGGCGGCCACATTTGAGTTGCGGCCATCTGCTATCACCTGGACTACTGCCTGTTCCCCCCTGACCAATTTCTCACTGAAATCAGCGGGGATGTTAATGACTAGACGAGCCTTCTCACCATCGATCATTTCCACTATCTGTTTATCAGAGGAAAGAGTTGATACCAATCTGAAATTCACCGATCCTTCAAAACGAGCCAGAAGCGCACGAGACTGTTCGGTACGGGACTGATCTAACACCGCATACCGTATATCGGTGAGGTCATAAGTTGCGGCAAAACCAAATACAAAAAACTGGAGAATAGGCGGTACAATCACCACGATCCGACTTTTGGGGTCTCGTAGTACCATACCAAATTCCTTGAGAATCAGCGTGATTATCCTTTTTAGACTGCTCATTACTGGGGGAGCCTCCGGACGAGTTTCTTTTTTGTTGCTCCTAGGAGGACAATTGCCATTACAGCCAGCAGTCCAGCAGCTGGAAGAATTGTCGACCAGATATTTCCTGCAAGAAAAAGGGTCTGACTGATGATCACAAAATAACGGGCGGGAATAATATAACTGATAATTTGCACCAGTTTTGGTGTACTTTCCAAATCAAACAGAAGGCCTGAGAGGAAAAATGCGGGAAGAAAACCTACTATAACTGAAACCATTGCCGCCACAAACTGGACCCGGGTTGCAGAAGAAATAAGGAGACCAAGACCTAGAGAGGCGAGTAAAAATAGTCCACTCAAGGCTATTAACAATATCAGGGAACCGCGAAGGGGTACATCGAAGAGAAAGACTCCAAGAGTAACCGACAGGAGCATTCCCATCATACCAAGGATGAAATAGGGAATGATCTTACCAAGCAGTATTTCTCCTGGGGTAAGAGGTGTTGCCAGCAACGCCTCCATAGTGCCTCTCTCCCATTCCCGCGCTACAACAAGTGCGGTCAAAAGGGTTCCTATCAGGGTCATAATCAGGGTTAACAGACCGGGCACCAGGAAGTTGGTGGAGTCAGCCGATTCATTGAACCAGATTCGCTGCTCAACGATAATGGGCGGAAGAACGCCACTTTTCCCCCTTGCCCTTCGTACTTCAAGCCATTTACCTATGGTTCCCTGACCATAGCCCTGGATCAATCGAGCACGATTGGCATCCATCCCATTTAATATGAGCTGCACTTCTGCCCGAAATTCTTTTGCAAGCTGTGTGGAAAAATCGGAACGAATGATCAGAATGCCATCAACATTTCCTGAATTCACCAGCTCTTTTGCCTCAGCCACCGAATAGACACTTTGTGGCTTAAAATAGGGAGAGAGTTTAAAACGAGCGGCGAGTTCCCTTGCTTCGGGACCGCTATCCTCAAGTACCATTGCAACAGGTACATTTTTCGGGTCGAGGGAAACCCCGTATCCAAAAATAAGGAGCAGAACTACCGGCATCACAATTCCGAGGAGAAGACTGGACGGGTCCCGAATAATTTGGATGGTTTCTTTTTTTAAAAACCCCGACAAACGCATGCGGCTGCTACCTCTCTCAATCATTATCGCCTCCTACATCCACTTGAAGGTTGGTATCTGTCAAGGCTATAAAGGCGTCTTCCACCGTCGGATCCGGATTGTCGGCCGTAACAGCCATACCCCTGATTTCTTCAGGCCGTCCCGCGGCAAGTTTTTTGCCCTGGGACATTATCAGCATATGGTCACAGAATTCAGCTTCCTCCATAAAATGGGTGGTGACAATTATGGTGACACCGTCTCTTGAAAACCCATTAATCCGCAGCCAGAATTCCCTTCTCGCAAGAGGGTCAGCACCCGAGGTAGGCTCGTCGAGGAATAGGATATCCGGCTCATGTACCATGGCAACAGCCATGGCAAGCCGCTGACGATATCCTCCTGGAAGATTTCCCGCCTGGAGTTTTGCCCAGTCGGCCAAATCAAACTCCTGCATGGCCCAATCGATTCGTTCTTTTAATTTTTTCCCGGACAGACCGTACGCCTTACCGTAAAATTTTAAATTCTGGATTACGGAGAACTGACGATACAGAGAAAATTTCTGGGCCATATAACCAAGGCGGGCCCTGGCTGTGGCAGGCGAAGTTCGGAGATTGTATCCAGCCACCTCAACCTCACCCATGGTTACTGGCAGGAGGCCGCATAACATACGAAAAGTTGTTGTTTTACCGGCACCATTTGAACCGAGTAATCCGAAGATCTCTCCCCGGCGCACCTGGAATGTGATATCCTCCACCGCAGTAAAATCTCCAAACTTTTTCACAAGCCCTGAGACCGAGACAACTACTTCCCTGGTATCCGTTTTTTGTTTCGCGGTACCTTCAGATGAAACAACAACGGCCTGATCCTCCAGACGTCCAGCCATTTTGTCCATAAATCCATCTTCAAAGACGGGAGCGACGAGATTTATTTCAATTCCCGCTGGTAATGATTTAAGTAGCTCTCTGGAGGAGGATGTATCCTTCACCACAATCCGTACTTTTCCGGAACGAATGGTAGCATCAATCACGTCAGGACGTCCGTAGAGCTGTCGCTGTAGTTCCCTAACCCCGATTCCGCCTCTGTCGCTGGCCAGAAAAACCCTGTTTTCAAGTCCTGTTGTAAAGCAAGACGGAGCACCCATCTCAATAATCTCTCCTTGATGGAGCAAGACGACCCGGTCGCACCGGTCGGCCTCATCAAGATAGGCAGTGGCAACAACAACACCAATCCCATCTTCTCGAACCAGTTCACTAATAATAGTCCAGAGATCACGCCTTGAAACTGGATCAACTCCCACCGTAGGCTCATCAAGGAGAAGTATCTCAGGGGTTTTAATCAGGCAGCAGGCTAGCCCCAGCTTCTGTTTCATCCCTCCGGAAAGGCGACCTGCTCTGCGGTTTGTAAAAGGGGCGAGACCTGTCATATCAAGGAGTTTTTTGTACCGCCTAGGCCTCTCATTTCGGGGAACAGATTTCAGATCCGCGTGAAAGCTCAAATTCTCAGCCACCGTTAAATCTTCATAAAGACCAAACTGCTGTGGCATATAGCCAATACGGCTGCGTAAATTATCAATCTCACGAACCACATCAAGTCCCAGAACCTTAAGTTTTCCAGCTGCAGGTACTAAAAGCCCTGCAGCGAGTCGCAGCAAGGTTGTCTTGCCTGCACCATCCGGTCCGATAATTCCTGTTACCTTACCGGAACCTGCCGAAAAGGAGATATCCGAGAGTGCTCGTACAATCTTCTCGCCCTTAGGGTGAAACTCCATGCTGAGATCGCACGCTTCAAGTACACTATATGCTTCTGAAACATGTTCGACTCTTTGCATCACTGCATCCATCTGCAATCCATACTATCCCTGATTGTCCACAACTTTTGGTTTGACGATAATGTCTGTATCGCTTGTTCCACGTTTTTTCAAAACCACGGTAACAGGCATTCCGAGCCGAAGCCGGTTGTCCGGATCATCGAGCCAAATTCGGATTTCATACACCAACTGGGTACGCAGTTCGGTGGTCTGTATAAATTTGGGGGTGAATTCTGCGGCAGGGGAGATAAAACCGACCTTGCCGGTAAAGGACTCTTTTGGAAATGAATCACTAGAGACAATAGCCTCCATGCCCTGGGCGACAAAACCAAGATCAGGTTCCGGCAGATAGGCACGAACCCATTTTGGTGCCATAAGGGCAAGGGAGAAAACAGTACGTCCCGGTGCCGCCAACTCGCCGGGCTCCATTATCCTGCTCTCTATGACTCCCGAGGCAGGTGCGTAAAGAACAGTATTATTTAAACGCTCTTGAAGAAAGGAAACGGCGGCCTGTCTGGCCTTTAGAAGTGCTTTGGCCCCAGCTATCTTCTCTTCCCTAAATCCCTCTTTGGCAAGGGCTAGCGATTCCTTGGCCACATTCAAGTCGGCCTTTGCAATATCCAGTTCTGCTTTGGCATTATCAAGATCCTGAATAGTGCTAGCGCCTGTTCCGGAGGTTATCTGGAGTCTTTTATTAAATCGTTCAGCATTTGCGACCCTGACCTTTGCCGCCTCACGCTGGGCCGCTATCTTGTTGATTTCCTGAGGTCTGGTTCCTGCAACCAGCATCCGAAGGTCCTCCTCCTGGGCAGCTACCATCGCCTCTGCCTCCTGCAACTGTGCAAGAAGTTTCTTATCCCTAAGTGTAGCAAGAACCTGGTTTTTTTTGACCATGTCACCCTCATCTACGAGGATCTCTTTGATCAACTCCTGCTCATTAAACGAAAGCTGCACCGTCCTGAGATCTATATTTCCGTATAGGGTAACAGTATTACCGGGTATATGTTGTCCCGAGGTATATTTCCAATAGTAGACACCACCACCCACTCCGAGAATCAGCAGCAGAATTATTACCCGTACACCTTTAGTCATCACTTCCCTCTCCTTCTGCTCTCTTCGTTATACTTTCCCTGCCAAAGATATCCCATCCACCACCTAGGGCACGGTACAGTCTTACGATCTCACCAAGTTCAACTTGTTTAGCCATAATCAGTTCGTCCTCGGCTTTTATCTGTTCACGCTGCGCATCGATCAGCTGGAAAAGACTGTCAAGACCGACCTGATAGAGTTGATCAGCTAGCTCCACGGACCGGGTCGCATTCTTTACGGCAGCCCTTAAGAAACCAACTCGTTCCTGATTATGGACGACACCAATAACACTTTTTTCGACCTCACCCACAGCAGTCAACAGAGCGCTTTCCAGTTGCAAACGGGCCTGCTCTGCCTGGGACTCACGAATTTCAACCTTGGTCTGCAGCCTGCTACCGTCAAAGAGTGGAAAAGAAAATTGCGGCCCCAGGGAATAGATAATCGATTCCGGCTGGAACAGAGTCCCCAGATCGGTGGTCTGAAGATAGATGGAGCCGGTAATAGATAGCCGTGGATATTTATCCGCCTCCGCCGATCCAATTGTTGCTACCGCCGCTGCATACTGCCTTTCCAGTCGACGTACATCTGCCCGCCTTGTCAAAAGATCCACCGGAAACCCTACCCCCACCATATCCGGAACATCCATGAGTGTGCCATCTGCAAGATGATTTTCCGCAGGAACCACACCAATAAGAATCGCTATTCTGTTTGCAGCAACTGACAGTGAACGGCGGAATTCAGGACCAAGGGCACTGGTTTGATTCAACTGACGCCTTATCTGTTTCACGTCAAGCTCGGTGGATGTACCCGTCCGGTATCTCAGTTCTACCAACTCAAGGGATTTCGTCAGCAGTGCAATGTTTTTTCCAAGAGCTCGCAGCCGCTCCTCAAAGGTACGTACATCAATATAGGCTAAAACCACCTCAGCGGTGAGGGAAACCGCAACAGAACGATATGTTTCCAACTCTGCTTCGTAACTGCGATCCGCAGTCTCCATAAGTCGTGCAACCCGCCCCCATAGATCCAGTTCCCACCCGGCAAAACCACCTACGGAAAAGAGTGTCGCTTCTTCGCCGGGGGATGGGCCTTGAAAACTAACTGCTTTTTCACCGGTCCCAGCGTGGACTATTTTTCCATCAAGATTAAGGTAAGGATACCGATCAGCACCCGCCAAACGACGCCTGAGTCCCGCCTCCACAATGCGCTCTTTTGCTTTGGCAAGATCAAGATTTCTCTCAACCACTTCAAACACAAGCCTTGTTAGCTCAGGATCATCGAACTGTTCCCACCAGTTTACCGCAGGAGCTTCCATCGTAATAGAAGTCCGCTCTCCACTATCCGGCCTATCCATCCATCCATTGCCATGTTGCTGTGCAACATCAGGCCGTTGGTAATCGGGACCGACCATTGTGCAACCGCACGAAATACATAGGATGAATGACAAGAGCCAACTCGATTGATATTTTTTCATCGTTTTTTTCTCTCTACACCCTCAGTGTTGTTTCTTTCAGACGAAGAGCTGGTAAGCTCAACAATTAGCATTGTGAGCAAAAAGAGACCTTGGTTCTGGCAATCTCTTGAATACATTGTTTTTTTTATTATCCCTCTTCCCGCAATAGCTATCTTCTTGGGAATAGGGAAATAATGTAAAAAGGAAAACATAAGTCCCTCAAGAACACCACTCAGTGACTTCAGCCACTAACGTGTCCTCCCGTAAGAATTCAGCCTCAACTTTCCTAAAGTTACTATCTCAAACTACCGGTTGCAAGTTTTGTGTTGTTACATTATTTACGCACCTAACTATTACACGCCTAACTAAATATCGTCATTTAGAAAAAAAAATCATGGCTCAAAATGAATTCAACAACCTTTCTGAGATGAAACAATATCTTACGAAATTTGAAGAGATCATGCCCAATCAAGATGTTGTACCCATGATGAAATTTGTTGAGACGATGCTTCTTCTGCATCGGGTTGTTGTGGTGAGTGATGCCTATTTCAAGAGTCCGGGCACGTCAAAAGGGCGATATTTTATCCTAATGAGACTGCTTCTGTCAGATTCTCCAGGCGGGGAAAGCATTTCCGAACTACAGCCATTTTATCCTATTTCCTTAGCAGCTATGTCAGGAGTACTGGATACCTTGGAAAAGGACGATTTAGTTGAACGATGCGCCAATCTAGGAGACAGACGAAAGGTAAACATTCGCCTCACCGATCAAGACAGAACGTTCATTAAGGATTTTCTCCCATCAACATGGAAAACATCAAGAATATCGGTTTGGGACTTAATGAGAGTGAGGTGGCACAAATGTTCACTTCTTTAAAAACTATCATCTCAGGCTTTAAACAACATACCAAATCATAATCAACAAAATGAACAAACATTTCAGCAAATAGGACAACCCAATGTCAACAGACCGACAAACAACAGAAGAAACAAAGACGCACACCACTGCTCAAACTTGCTCAAAGTAACAATGATTTTGACATCAAAAAATATAATCGCCAAGCCGCTCTTGATTCCAAAAAAGCTGTAGCTCAATTTTGAACAAATGTTTGTGGGATTGGAAGTGTTGTGCTCCAACGAACCCGGTGTGATCGCGCGCATGACCACCATCGACACCAGCGGTATTAATTCTTCTATGGGCACGTGTAGAGGTATTGGCAGGTAAGTAGCGGTAAAGAATTCGTAACTACGTTAAAAAAGTCTCTATCCACAGTTGAGCTTAAAAAAAGAACAAAAGGAAAACACATTGTCTAGCCACCAAGATAAATCAAAAAGAAAGGGAGCACTGCCCTTTCTTGCTCTAATCAGCGCCTTTCCACCTCTCTCTACGGTTCTCTATCTTCCTGCACTCCCGAAGATGGTAGAGGCACTTAATACTACCCAATCCAATGTTAACCTGACATTGAGTCTGTTCTTTCTTTTTTTTGCTGTAGGGTTGCTGTTCTGGGGGCCATTGAGCGAAAAATTCGGAAGAAAACCAATCCTTCTCTCAGGGTTGACAGTATACGTGGTAGCCAGTGTATTTTGTGCTTTCAGCCAAAATGTAGAACAGCTTATCGCCGGTCGGATCATCCAGGCACTGGGAGGAAGTGCTGGGACAGTGGTGGCCACAGCCATGGTAAAGGATCTATATAGTGGTAAAGAGCGTGAAAAGGTCATGGCTACCATCATGTCCATGGTAATTATTGCACCTCTAATTGCTCCTGTTCTTGGTGCGTTGCTGTTGAAATATACTTCATGGAGAACTATTTTTCTCATGTTAGCCGCCATTGGGAGCATAGCCATTTTTAGAGGACTCCTTTTCAACGAAACACTAACTGGTAAATTCTCTGGTTCAGTAATCGACTCGTGGCTCAGATTGTTTGTGGTCTTAAAAAATATGGGATTTTCTTCGTTACTACTTATCTTCTCAACGGTTCAGATTGCTCTCATGGCTTTCCTGGCTTCTGCTTCTTATATCTACATCGATGAATTTGGCTTGACTGAAGGACAATTTAGTCTCTTTTTTTCTTTCAATGCTGCCTGTGCAATGATCGGCCCTGCACTTTATATGAGATTAAGAAAATATATCGGAGCAACATCAATAATCTCTGGATGCTTTGCTGTGATGACTGTTTGCGGAGTTGTTGTTTCCGTCTTTGGCCACATATCACCCTGGTTACTTGCTTTATCGGTTGGCCCAGTCACAATGGCGGTAATCACTGTTCGGGTCCCTGGAACACATTTAATGCTGGAACAACAGCAGGATGACTCGGGATCAGCAGCAGCCCTCATTAATTTTTTTGCTATGTTCATGGGAAGTATGGGGATGCAGCTGGTCACACTAAGGCCAGATACCCTTGTTAGCAACCTGGGTCATCTTCAAATAGCTGTAGGCCTGGTTTGTGGTACCCTATGGCTATTATTTCGTAACAGATCATTCATTATCCACCCCCCATCTTGATTGCGATTTCATTAGTATGAAGAGCAAGTTAGTGATTAAGGCTAAACGAATGCCTTCTGAAAAAGAGAAGCGACCTTTCCTCATATCCAGGATTTCTTTCCATTTTAAAAGAAATTCATAGAGGGATGGAAAAAGAGTTTTGGGAGAAAAAGACAACCAAGAGGAAAGCAATAGGTGTCCAATGTTGTACCAGCACAAATTGTTAACTTAGAGTTAAAATAGCTAAGGGAATTTAAATATGTTGAATTTTAGGGTAAATGAAGATCGCTGCATCAAGTGCGGCAAGTGCGTCGCTGAATGTCCCCCGCACTGCATTGTCATGGAACAAGATGATTTTCCAAATATCCCCGTAGAAGAGACCTGCATGCGATGTCAACATTGTTTGGCCATTTGTCCAACAGCGGCTCTCTCCATCTTGGGCGTCGATCCGGACAAAAGCCTGGAACTGAAATACTCTCTTCCCACGGCCCGGTCCATGGAAACCCTCATCAAGGGGCGCCGCTCAACCCGCCGCTACAAGAAGCAAGCAATTGAAACAGAGATCCTCCAAAAGCTCCTGGAGACCGCATGGCATGCCCCCACTGCTTCAAATTCTCAAAGCGTACTTTTCACCGCAACTATGAACATAGAAGCCACCGAATCGCTGCGCAATGAAATATTCGCCAAACTAGGTAAGATGCTAGATGGTCGAAATCCAGAAGAAGATACCCTCCTTTATCAGTATGCTCGTAAGAGTTACGAATTGTATAGCGAGCAAGGTGTCGATATCGTGTTGGGCGGTGCCCCCCATATCCTTATCACCAGTGCCCCCAAGGTCTCACCCGCCCCTATGGAAGACTGTATCATTGCAATGACCACTTTTGAGCTGCTGGCTCAGAGCATGGGCGTGGGTACAGTATGGAGTGGGATCCTGAATTGGTGCATAACCGACTTCTTCCCAGAATTAGCGACGAAACTCGGCGTGCCTGATGATCACAAAATCGCTTACTGCATGTCCTTTGGCAAACCAGCTGTGCAATACTCTCGCACGGTGCAGCGTGGACCTGCTGGAATGAATATGGTGAACTCGTTCCAACCGTCTGATTCATAATGATGGAATGCTGGCATATGGAAGCAAAAGCGTACTTAAAAAGCTTGAGTAGAGGAGATACTTTCCTTGTTGTGGCAACACCAGACGACAAGAGACTCCCTCGAACAAGAGTTATCGGCAGCATGTTATATATGATGCTGATGGAATATAATTTCTAAATTGTTCACAATCGCAAACATCTACCCGAAGTGGCAACTATCTACATATATTTTGTGTTTGAAAAAAAATTCAATGAATTCTAAACACAAAACGGAACCATAAACCATTCCAGAGATAGTTATAAACAAACTCCCTAGTCATAGAAACTCCGGATTTCATGATGGTGTTGTGCAATCTCACGTTGGAGCTTAACACGACGAAGAGGTTGGACGTAAAAGCAGATTTTATGCCTTTCCCTATTGAGCATGAGGCATGCAGTGAGCTTATTCAAAAACCATTAGTGTACTATTATCTTCAATATTTATTAGTTTTATTTGCTCAATATCAAAGGCAGCTGTATGTGAATTAATGACCTCTAGGCTACCATGAAAAACAAATCGCAAACTTTTTTCTATTGTTTTTAGTTGACGAGCTTTTCCTATAACAGATCTAGCCTTAAGGCCTACAGAGCATCCATTTAATAACTTTCTCCCGGAGTAATGCTCTCTTTTTCTATTATAGTTATAATAGTTTTTTACTGATGAAGTCATATATCCACGATCAAAAAATGTTCGTGAAAATTTTGTTGCATCAATCTTACCTCCTGATCCTTGCACAGTGCCATAACTATATGATCTATTAACTCTAAATCTTTTATCATAGTATAAATCCGCCATTTTACTTTTACTCAAGCTGGTGGGTAATTTTGAATTTACTATGAATTTTTTAATTAAAAATTGGTATTCATCTTTCAATTTATCCTTACCCATAGCACCTGAAATGTACCCCAGAGAAAACAACTCCGTGTCTGAATGATAAGTAATAGTCACAGGATAGGTGACAGTCGTATTGGGGTAAAACGTATTGCACTTTACTGAAGAAATCTTTCTAAGTCTTAAATTATACTCACTTTTAGTTTCATACTCGCCCTTTTTAGGCTTAATTTTTTTACTCTCTTGGCACTCGCGATAAAGCTTTAAAAACGAACCCACTGTCCCGGAATGATTTTCACTTTTTACAACAACTTTTTTCAGGCTGAATGACGCCCCTGCACATGAAACGGGAAAAAAAATTATTAATAAAATTAAAAGTTTATATTTCATAAAACGTAGTTCCTCTATAAGTTAAATTCGTTGCGACTATTAAAGTTTGACCTTTTTTAGTGAATCTAAATACAATATTTCCCTGTATTGAATCTCGAAAAGTATATAACTCCCGAATTTTTGCAGCAGATTTTGATACTATGATTTTCATGATATTTGTACTGGAGTGATCACTCCTTGGTTTTAATATATTATTGGGGAATTCAAAGGTGACTATAATTGCGCTATTCTCCCAGTTTAATTCTATGTTATCGCTGGGTATGGTCATGCTATATGTGTTTTTAGTGTACTGTTTCAGTTTGTCTTCTGCTTCATCAATTCTTCTTTCATAATTTTGGATAGTTTCAAATTGTCGCCTGGGTGATTCTATTTCATTTTTAAAAGTATTGAGTGTTGAATAGAGTACAGAGTATTTTGCTTGAGTATTAGATTTTATGCTCTTAACCCATTGCTGATCAGAGAACCCAAAAGATGAAGTCGAAAATAATACTACAAAAGACACTGAGAAGACAATAAGTTGAAGCGGTTTTAACGGAATTTGATTCTTCATTATACTTCCTTAAATTATATTGTTTCCTGACAGGTACCTTGCAAAATGAAATTCTTCAATCAAAGTTGAGCTGAAGAGGAAGATTTACTTTCCGTTGGCAAAGTCCCAAGGGGAAAATATGGTTCCAGTTACTACATTGGTACTCCCAAATGAACTAAAACCAGTGCTGCCAGATGTTTTAGTGGCCTTCATGCTCCACAGTTTCCGGCAGAATAGATGGCAAGAACAATAAGCCATCCACATTCCCGCATCAATCATGAAAATATCCTATAATATTCCCACCAAAGCAGCAACTTCAAAAAGCCACCCATCATTGCCTTATCTTCTGTTGTTCCGTAAGCAGTTTATAGAGCGATATCTTCGTAGGTAAACGTGGAAGGTACACCAAATCTTCTCGACTGAGTTCATCTGTCAAGGGCGTAGGTAAAGGGTATCACCTTCCCCTGCGAGCAAAAAACATGTTGCGAAACCAGGAAAATCGCTTGCAGGGGCACGCTCCTACAGTTCCATTGTGCAGTTACCTGAGTTTCAATAGTAATCAGGATAGTTTTTGTCATTTATTAATACCTCAATAAAAGCAGTATTAATAAGTTCTATAATTGTCTTGCGCTTTGTTTCCACACTTCTTAATGTATTACAAATGTAATGCATAACGATAGGGAGATTGTAAATGAAGTCCGCAACTATACCAGCACTAAGAGTTGAACCAAAATTACGGCAGGCAGTAGAACGATCGCTGAATAGCGATGAAACGTTGTCAAGTTTTACAGAACAGGCCCTGCGCGAAGAAATCAAGCGAAGAAAAAATCAGGATGAGTTCATTGCCCGTGGTCTGGAATCCCGGGATAAAGCAAGGCAAAATGGAGAATACTACAGTACCGAGGATGTACTATCCGGTCTCGACGCCATGCTGGCCAAGGCAGAAAAAAGTTGAGCTACCAGGTCCGCTATACCAGAGAGGCCAAAGAAGATATCGAACGTCTTTACGCGTTTCTTCTTGAACGGGATATTCAGTCGGCACGTCGCGCAAAGATTGCCATAGCTAAGGCAATGAAGTTCCTTGAAGACTTTCCATTTACCTGTCGAAAGAGCTCCTCTGACAATCCCTTTCTCCGGGAAATGCTCATTCCTTTTGGCAACAGTGGGTATGTTGCACTCTTTGAAATCGAGGACAAAAACACTGTCACTATATTGGCCATACGGCATCAGCGAGAAGAGGATTACCATTAATCATCTCACCCCTGAAGCGGAATGATTAAGATTACCGCCAGAATCCTCTCGAAATCCAGAGGGGTGACAAATTTCAATCTGATGGAAAGCCAGGACTTTAAGCGAATAGTAGTAAGATAATCATTAAGGGCTCTATTAAAATTCAAACCTTATCACTGGCTATTAACAGCAGAGAATATAAATAAAAAAAGCAGAATCAAATAAATGATCCTGCCCTTAAGAACAGAAGCTTTTCAGGAGTGATTTACTTTTTCTTTTTACGAAGTCTGGAACCAACAAGACCAGTCCCGAAGATGAGCATTGTTGCTGGTTCTGCGACTGGTGCACTGGCAACGGCATTCATTGTAATATTATGTGCTCCTGAAACCGGTCCGACCCAAGTAGCACCACTCATACCAGTACCACGCATACGGTCCGCTGTAATTGGCACCAATGTACGATAATTTGTACTCTGTATTTGCAGCCATATCAAAAGTTGTCGTGGTGGTACAGCTATACCCATCACCACCCAAAAAATTATCGTTAATAAAAACAGAATGTCCATCATCGCCACTATTCACAAAGATGACAGTCTGATCTATTGCTGATGTAATATAGGTATCAAAAACATGAACACTGTGGTCATATCCAAAGGGTCACTCCCCCTTCACTGCCCCAGGCATCATGTCCAGCAGCTGACCAAGCGCCATAAGATGCTCCGACCACATGCTTTTCAACCGTCTTAAATGCTATCATTACTCTTTAGTCATTAGCATTAGCACTGTCATACTTATAATTTTTGTCACTCGTCTGATGTACCTCAAAAGCTAGAGACATCCCTTCCATCATATCTTCTTCGGAAAATGCACATGCTTGATTGCACATGTAACAAAACCACAGTGAGTCCTGTCAGCCATATTTTATGGCACGTATTCCCTCCTTTGTATGAGAGTAAGAATGACAGAGGTCAATCTATCCAGATCAAGGGGTTTTGTGAAATACGCATCCATGCCTGCAGTGAAACAGGTTACGTCATAGCCCGGGGTACCATGTGCCGTCAGGGCTATAATGGGTATACTTCTTTTATCAAGACAACGTTCAGATTCACGAATCTGTCGCACAGCTTCCAAACCGTCCATTACCGGCATCCTGACATCTGTGAGAACCAAATCAGGCTGGGATTTTTCGAGGGCTAAGAGGAGCTCTTGGCCGTTTTCACAGAGAGTCACCAATGCCCCATTTTCCCTAAGAAAAAAAGAAATCATACGCTGATTAATAAACTCATCCTCGGCCAGAAATATTGATATTCCATCCAAGGGGGCCTTGGGGAAGGCGATTTCACCGTACAGATGCCTGTCATCCACTGCTCGAAAGTGCCGACCGTCACAGACTTCGTCTGTAATCATTTTATACTCCTTGTAAATTGGTTGCTTTTCGTTTGGGGAAAACAAGAAAACAGAATAAATCATCCCGTTCCATAGAAGATCAAATAGCTCTTTGCCTATGAACCTATTCTGTATTTTTCCCTTCACTAATCGATTCTATAATGTTTGAAGGTGTTTTCCACCCATGGATAGATTTCAAACTGAAAGTACGATTGCCAAGGGACAACACGCTGACTCGTGAGCCACTGTATTTCCAGGAACCGCTATTGACTCGCCACTGTGCACCACCTGAGACTGCAGCACTGGGAGTGATATTGACTCGTAATGAGCCTGTTTGATATACACTTATACATCCAGACATTTTTTCATCATAGCCAACCAGTGACGCTACAAAACAAAACATGTTCCACTCGGATAGCTTCCGAGGTTGGCAGTCCAAGCACCTATAGCAGAACCATCACTGATTTACCGTCTTCATGTCCAATGGGATTACTTGAGCAGGTTCCAGGTGAATTTTGGTAAAGATCAAACGTAGCAAGAAGATACGGGTTGTTACCTTCTAAGGGACATACTCCCCTTATAAGCCAACCACAAATTCTTCAGATCCAGAAACAACCCGGAATCTATTACTGTTATTATTGATAGGTTGTGTGGTCGGATTTATTAATAATCCAGAACTGACTCAATGCCAATTATCACAGCTTAATCCACCAATCTTAAAAATTTCTTAACATTAGAGAATTAAAGCGATAATTACTCGGCCCTGAGCAACAGTTATCACGTTGATAACAAGGGAAATATATAGTGAAACAAATCACAGCATTTGCAAGAACATAGCCAAGCACACACATTTCTGGTGATTTCAGATGAAATCCAAGAGCAAAAGAAGGATAATCGGATAGAGCTTCTCAGGGAACGTCTCGACAATATTCTTGATCGAAAACACGAACTGGTTACTCTTACCGAACTGATCAACTGGGAGTTTTTCGAGAACAAACGGGGCAGTTATTACAAAGGAAATTATGGTTAGCCAAAAATACCTATTTGACTTATGGTTGGTTTAAACTATTTGCAGCATGCGTTTGGTTTTTCTGATGAAACAGTGATCAGTAAATAAGTTCCCCCCCCCATATTGGCAGTACTTTTGTGGTGGAACATACTTCCAGAACAAATTTTCTATAGACCCGTTTTCCATGAGCAGGTGACGCAAGAAAATTGGTAAAAAAAGATGTGAAATATACAAAACAAGCCACCTGCAATCTTTCATCTACAGTAATCTTCCAAGAACAGTAGTTGCCTCATACTCGTCAATCCTAAACAGTATATTGATTGCTACATTGCTGTAGAGTACAGACTTAATTATAGTTTTTTCTGGGACAATCTAGCAACAATAAAGCAACAAACAACGAACCCATAAATGCCTGAATCAACAAACATAGAGCTCATATTCGAAACAGACAAAGGACGTTTTCTTCTAAAAAGAAGCGAATAATCACTCTGAACAAGGGCTCTTCCAAAAGGCGGCCATTGCCTCTACAATCTCCTGTGGATTGTTGCTCAACTGTTGATGGGCTTTTCCGTAATGAGAGAGAATCTTTTTGGCACGTTTATGGTTACCGGAACGCGCATGCAAATCGTAGAGTTGCCTGGTGAGTTCCGTATCTAAAGGAAAAAATTGAAAGACGGTTTCAAGCAGTTGGGTTTCTTGCTCGACTTTTCCCTGGTCATCAAGAAGAGAGGCCCAAACTTTAGAAGAATGAAGAAATTCCTGTTCGACCTTCTCCTGAAACAGGCCAGTTTCTCCCAGATTAAAATCGGTAATCCCTACCTCACCCCAAAGATTGAAAGCATTGTGGAAACTGTTACCTGCCTGCCACATCTTTCCCTGTTGGGCGTGAGCCCTTCCTTGTTTAGCATGTTGCAGAAATTGTAACACATCAATACGGCAATTTTTCAGTTTTACAATGCCTTGCTTGAGCATCAGATATTCCAAAGGTTTTATCGGCGAGACAAGCTGACTCAATTTTTTCCTTGTTTGAGAAATGAGAACATCAAGGCTGGAACGCTGTCTCTCAGGGCTCTTGTCAGGCCAGAGTTGGAGAGATATGACGGACTGACTTATTTGAAGACCAGGGCTGGATATGAGGGTATAGAGGATCTGCCGTTCACTTTCCGCCAGTTCCAGGATATTACGTTGCTGTCCTCCAGGAATACTGATCGTCAAATCACTGAGAAGCCGAATGTCGAGAAGAGGGATAAGGTCGCCGTTTTTAGCTATGCCCTTGTGCAATTTTTCAGACAGGAGCTTTTGGGCATATTCAGCCTCAATATTATGGCATACTGCCAACTTCAAGACCGGCTCCATAACCTGTGGCATAAAAGAAAAGAAGTGGCTGTATCTATTCTTTTTCAGACAGTTAAGGCACTGTTTGATATCTTCCAGAACGTTATCATATTTTTCTCCTGCCTGTAATCGCATCCAGGCTCGATGGGCATAAATACTGACTCGCTGGAATTCTTCTCCAATTTTTTCGGAGATGATCATTGCCCTATCAAAGTGTTCCTCAGCCTCTTCCATCATTCCGAGTTGGGCAAAGGCGGCTCCAACAATCTGATGATTGAGGGTGACAAAGGCATTGCCCCCGACCTGCTGTCGTAATTTAAGAGATTCCTGAATAGCTCCGAGGGCTTCTTTTTTCTTTTTCCGCAAAGCAAGGATGAGGGCATGATAATGGAGTATTTGACTACGCATGTGAGCCTTTGAAGCAGCGTAACTGCTTCCCAAAGCCTTATTAACTAAACGTTCAGCAGTGTTGATATCATTTTCTGCCAATGCCGAATCAATATCCCAGACATAAAGAAATGGGCCGATGACACTTTGAATAACCACATCTTGTTCCGCCACTTGTTCAAGGGCCAATTTTTGATTACGATAATTGTTAAAGTCACCGGTCATCTCCAACAGGTTGACCTGTAGCAGCTGCAGAAACAGTTTATTCAACGTTGACACTCGGGGGTTAATCATCAAAGGGAATGACGCTTCAACTTCTTCACTACAGCCCTCCCAGTCACCGACAAAACCATAACGGTATGCCCGGATGAGACGGATGGAGACTGTCATGTTATCTAAACAATTTTTCCTGCTCAAATTCAAAGCCATGGTGTCATACTGTTCCACTTTTTGCATATCCGATTGCAGGAAACAATGACCAAGAGCGAGAACATGAGCAATTCTTAGTTTGAGAGGAAGAGAAAGGGTACTCTGTTTTCGAGAGAATATATTTTCCAGGTCAGGCAGGTATTTCTCCATCAGGTTAAATTGACCATCAATAATGACGTGAAATTCGACCAGCTGGCTGTTTGCAAGGAGCAGCCCTAGTTCATTTTTCTGATCGGCAAAAAGTGTCTGTGCTTTGATCAAATAAGGTAAAGCTTCCGAGGGAAGAGAATCCAGAAGGCAGGTGCCGAAATAGTAGCTGAGCCAGGGATAGTTAGTAACGGTTTCTTCTGGAAATGTTGCCAGTATTCGATGAAGTGTTTTAATCTGGTTAAGGTGTAGAAGGTCAAAACCGAACTGACTTAGGATCTCTTCGCTGAGAGAAATGTCAGCACATTTAATTGCGTAGTGTAGCGCCCGCAATGGTTCCAGGCAATGCAAGTGGTATTGTACTGCCTTGCGAAAAACCATCTTCTGCGATGCTATGGGCAGTTGTTTTTTTGCAAGGGGAAGCAAACTCTCACGAAAGAGGTGATGAAAGCTAAAGATCCCCCTTTCCTCATCAATACATCGGAAAAAACGATTATTTTCCCTCAAATTTCTGCCAAGTCTTTCTCCGGCTTCTTGTCCCAAAAGATTACAGAGTAATGCCATGGGGATTTCCTCAAGAAGCACCAGCTGTAATATTTCAGGGATCCGTTCTTGGGAAATCCCTCCCAGGACATCTTGTAAAAAAAAATCTGCAAGATGAAGCCGGATATCGGCAGGAGCGAGAAGACATTCATTCTGAGGGCAGACCTCCCCTATTTTTTCTCTATGTAAGGCGGCTAGTACTAAGCCTGTGATCCATCCTTCCGTCTGTTGTTGGAGCTTTTGTATTTGCTTGAAAGACAATGCCAAACCGAAGAGAGATTGAAAGAGTTGGGCACTCTCTTCAAGGGAGAAGTCTAGTTCGCTGTTCTCGACCCTCAATGAGGGGACATCGAATCGTTTTACTTGAAGAACACTTCTCACAGAATGACGTGAGACAAGGATCCATTGCATCCAGGATGGGGTGTGCTGGATAAGAGAGATGAGCAGAGCCGCACTTTCCCCAGAACCCTCAATCAGGTGGAGGTCATCAAGAACCAGCAAGAACTGGTGTCCCCTAACATTACAGATCTCTTTCGCTAGCATTGTGCCAAATCTTGATGCTTCACTGGGATGAATAGCTCCTTCCGTAAGAGCTGCTGCAACGTTGTCTGATTCGTAACCTGGAAGTCTTTGTAAGAGAAGAGTAACCAAAACATTCAGGAATGCGATCGGATCTTGATCCTCTTGACCTAGCTGACACCACCCGAATGAGCAACCGGCATCCTGGGTATACTGCTGGGCGAAAACTGACTTTCCTGAGCCTGCTGGCGCTTCAATAACTAACAGCTTTCTCTTATATGCTTGCAAATGTTTCAGTTTTTCATGCAAATTATCCCGCCACAAAAGTTTTTGGGGGGTGACAACGGGAGGGCTGAGTTTATAATCTGGAACATTATACAGCTTGAAAGAAGAAGATACTTTTATAGGGTGTTGGTAATCATTCATTATGTTTCCGTTTATAATGGCATAATCTATTTCGAGAGATGTTTCTGTAGGAAATATACAGTTGAGCTCTAATTCGGATATCTGATTACAAGGGAAAAGATATCTACCAGAGCTTGACTCAAGTAGTATCCCAACAAGAGTACACGCCAGTAGCAATCTCTCCAATTTCAGAGAAAACTGGTTTCACCCTTTTTTGCCCCATGTTTTGTTGCCGGCTCGTTTAGGATTCTTTTGGAATTGTTCATTTCATTCAAAAAAACAATTACCTATCGTACATTTGCAGTCGTAGACAGATTGATAGTCACTATTGTGGATAATGGCTCTGGCCGTAGCACTGAAAACTGACTCAATAACATTTAGAAATTGTGCACAAGTAGGAAGAAGAGCCAATTTTACGAGCAACGTACTTTCTGGTTTTCTAAATTTGGGCCCATTAATTTCTTCAACTCTTTTTTGTAATTTTTGGGATGCATACCAAGAAAAATAGATGCATTCCTGCTCTGAATATACTTTAATCAATGTTTTTAGCAACTTAATCATCTCGGTAGTGTTTTACTTTCTAAATTAAGATGAGTGATTTGATTTGTAGATAATTCTAGAGTTGCTGTAATAATAAAACTCCCTTACTTTTTTGCCATTGAGGTACTGTCTTTATCATACCAGTAAGAACTAAAGATCTACTACCTTGCATTTTAATTGAAAGAGGTCGTACTCATCTATAGATGAAAACTTTTCGTTCTCTTTGAGATGTGACAAGATATTTTGGATTTCATGTGTTTTTTCAATATACTGAGAGGAGTTACTCGTTAATGTTGTTCTTGCCTTTCGGTATTTGTATCCAGAGTTGGCAATTATTCTTTTTAAAGCATGACAGGAGATTGGCATATGGCAATCAGCCATTACTTACAAGATATTCTTTTGTCTCCATGTTGTCGTATTAAATCCTCAAGGGAGGGGACGGACGAAGATAGAAGTGGCCCCAATAATTTGAACAAGCCTATAAGTGGTTAATCTGCTACCTTTAACAGTCCCCGAAGGACTAACAAATGGAGCAGAAGATGACAAAAAGAACGAGACGAACGCATTCACCGGT
>Ga0307929_1000597_pt1 | contig 33915 bp, 29 predicted proteins | sample AceLakmetage1330_FD_203160 | JGI IMG/M metagenome (GOLD analysis project Ga0307929, IMG submission 203160) | Saline water microbial communities from Ace Lake, Antarctica - #1330 | ecosystem: Environmental > Aquatic > Non-marine Saline and Alkaline > Saline | place: Antarctica: Ace Lake...
TAAGAACTCTTATTTTTTCTAACAATGGTTTCTGAGACCATCGCGTCAACTCCCGAAAATTAATCAAGCTATGCTTGATAATAATTTTCGTGGATGCTCGAAAAACTATGCAGCTCGACAGGCTCACTGTTGGTTTTTCGGCACAATTCCGCCACTCGGGCGGATACTATTTTAAGAACTCTTATTTTTTCTAACAATGGTTTCTGAGACCATCGCGTCAACTCCCGAAAATTAATCAAGCTATGCTTGATAATAATTTTCGTGGATGCTCGAAAAACTATGCAGCCCGACAGGCTCACTGTTGGTTTTTCGGCACAATTCCGCCACTCGGGCGGATACTATTTTTAAGAACTATTTTTCTTTTTCACACAATGGCTTTTGAGACCATCGTGGCCACCGAGCTTGTCGAGGTGAGCGGCAAAAGTAAATGTTTTATTTTAATTAATTATTAATTGCCCAAAAAAATGTCCTGACCAGGGAAATTGTACTAATTTTGCCGCTCGATTTTCAACAGTTAAATGGGTAAGTATCATGGCGGCTACTGTCAACATTTTTTCCGGCGACTCCTCAGAATATCTTTCTAAAAAAATAGCAAAAGCCTACGGCTCAGGCCTGGGAAAGGTTACCATTGCTCACTTTAAAGATGGCGAATACCAGCCTTCGTTCGAGGAAACCATTCGTGGAAACGATGTTTTTCTAATTCAGTCAACCAACCCGCCTGCCGACAATTTATTTGAACTTCTGCTTTTGATCGATGCAGCCAAACGCGCTTCGGCCAAGCGGGTAGTAGCCCTGATCCCATACTTTGGCTTTGCCCGTCAGGATCGCAAGGACAAACCACGGGTGTCGATTGGCGCAAAACTGATTACCAATTTGTTGGTTGCTGCCGGTGTTGACCGCATCATCACCATGGATCTGCACTCCGACCAAATACAAGGTTTTGTAGATATTCCGGTGGATCACATGTACGCCTCGTCCATTTTTGTTCCTTATCTTAAAGAGATGAACCTGCCCAACCTTACCATGGCTTCGCCCGATACCGGTGGCACCAAAAGGGCGGCGGCTTACGCCAAATTTCTGGATACCGACCTGGTAATCTGTTTCAAGCAGCGCAAAATTGCCAACGTGGTATCCTCGCTCCGAATTATCGGTGATGTAAAAGGAAAAGACATTGTGCTGGTGGACGACATTATCGATACCGCCGGCACCATCACTATGGCCGCCGACCTGATGATGAAAGAAGGAGCCAACAGCGTGAGAGCGATCTGCACACACCCGGTGTTTTCGGCTGATGCCATCGAAAAAATCGAACGCTCGGCACTTACCGAAGTGCTGGTAACCGACACCATACGTCGGGATGTTGGTGGCAAAATAACCACACTTTCTACAGCCGAAATTTTTGCCGATGTAATCAATCGCGTTAATAAAAATAAATCGATCAGTACCCATTTTGGGTTTACTACGATGTTATAAATTCTAATTTTTATTCATTAAATTTTTATTCAAATGAAAGCATTAAAATTGAGCGGTTCTCTTAGAGAGAACGTAGGAAAAAAAGATGCAAAAAAACTTCGCCGCGAAGCTAAAGTACCCTGTGTACTTTATGGTGGCGAAAAACAGGTTCAGTTTGCCATCCTGGAAAAGGATTTTAAGCCCCTGGTTTTTTCACCCGACACCCATCTTGTAGAGCTGGATATCGATGGCAAAGCCTATCATTGCATTTTACAGGACATCCAGTACCATCCGGTAAGTGACAGCATTTTGCATGTTGACTTTTTGGAAATCTTCGATGACAAACCTGTAACCGTTGCCTTGCCCCTGCATTACACCGGTACTTCCAAAGGGATTTTGAAAGGCGGACGCTTGTTCCGTAAATATCGTAAGCTAAGGATAAGTGCCCTGCCAGGCAATTTGCCCGATGATATCACCGTAGATATTACTAAACTAAATATCAATGATTCGATTAAGATAGCGGATCTCGAGCGTCCAAACCTTACTTTCCTCGATCCTCCCAACTCGGTAGCCGTGGCCATTAAATCGGCACGTGCTGTTGAAGAAGAAGAAACCGAAGAAGGCGAAGAAGGTGGCGAAGAAACACCTGAAGGTGGCGAAGGCGAAACCAAAACCGAAGAATAGCATAGATAACTTCGATAATAAAAAGGTACAAGGCTGTAAGGCTTTGTACCTTTTGTTTTTTTTTGAAAGTTTCAAGGTAGAAGTTAAAAGTTTTAAGTTACAAGTTTCAAGTTACAAGTTTCAAGTTAAAAGTTATTTTTTAAAACTTTAGGCACTTACAACTTTAGGCACTCTAGGCACTTTAGGCACTTACAACTTTAGGCACTCTAGGCACTTACAACTTTAGGCACTTTAGGCACTTACAACTTTAGGCACTTAAAACTTAACTGTCAATAACGATTAACAAATAACGAAGAACGATTAACAGATAACGATTAACCTATCTCATGAAATACCTCATTGCCTGTCTGGGAAATATCGGCGAGGAATACGCCAACACGCGCCACAACATTGGATTTATTGTGGCTGATGCCCTTGCTGGCGAGATGAAATCAAGTTTTGCCACCGAACGTCTGGCCATGGTGGCCAAGCCCCGGTTTAAGGGCCGACAACTGGTGGTGATAAAACCTACTACCTACATGAACCTAAGCGGCAAGGCCTTGCGCTACTGGATGGAAAAGGAAAATGTACCCATCGAAAACATCCTGGTGGTTTTCGATGATCTGGATTTGGATACCGGCGTAGTAAGAATGCGTACGAAAGGCAGCGGAGGCACCCACAATGGGATGAACGATATTATTGCTACATTGGGGCGCAGCGATTTTGCACGGCTGCGCGTGGGTATTGGCCGCGACTTTGCCCCGGGCTATCAAATAGATTATGTGCTGGGAAAGTGGACACGCCAGGAAGAAAAAGTGATGATGGAAAAAATCCCCCTGGCAGTGGAAATAATTAAGAGCTTTGCTTTTATTGGAGCACAGCAAACGATGAATCAATACAATAATAAGTAGGACATATTTTAAAATTTTGTTTTGCCAATTAAAAAAATAATACGTTCTTTGCACTCCGTTTTAAAAAAGTAACTGATAAAGATAGAACACAATGGCACGTAAATGCGATATAACAGGCGTTAGAATGATGGTTGGAAACAAGGTTTCACACTCTAATCATAGAACCAAAAGAAGGTTTTATCCCAACCTGCAGAAAAAGAAATTTTTTATCCCCGAAGAAAATCGTTGGGTTACCATCAATGTTACTACCTCGGTATTAAGAACTATCAACCTCAATGGGATTTTTCCCGTGTTGAAAAAATACAGAGCAAAAGGCACCTGTACTGTTTAGTTAAAGTACTTCCCGCTTTTTTTCTGATGCTGTTACGTTTTAGGCCGTAACAGCATTTTTTTTATCCCAAATTGCCCTATTCGCCGCAAGGCTAAAAATAAAAAATTGAAGGCTTCGTTTTGAAACCTTTAAAAAAGTGAAGGCATGAATGGCGGAGTTTTCCGGCATTCTTCAGGAGATACTAAAACGAACGAATTACTTGACGATGCAAAAACACTACCTCATCATTATCCTTTTGGTTTTTCCGGTTTTGCTATTAGCGCAGCAAGAGCCGGAGAATGAGGAATTGGATGTGATTCAGTTTTCGGGGGTAGCTGTGGATGCCAAGAATCTCGACCCGGTGTCGTTTACCAATGTGTTGATAAAAAATACCCGACGGGGTACGATTAGCGATTACCACGGATATTTTTCGTTTGTGGCCATGAAATCGGATACGATCGTGTTTTCGGCTATCGGCTACAAGGAGAGCGAATTTGTTATCCCCGACACCATTACCGGAAATCGCTATTCGCTGATACATGTCATGGATTCCGACACCATCCTGCTGGCTCCCACAGTAATTTACCCCTGGCCCACCGAGGAAGATTTTAAGGAAGCCTTTGTAAACCTCAACATCCCTGATGATGATATCGAAATAGCCCGGAAAAATCTTGCCAAAGCCGAAATGAAGGAAAGAGCCATGAGTTACAAAATGGACGGGAGCATGAACTATCAAAACTATATCGAGAGGGAAACCAGCAAGTTATATTATGCCGGTCAAACGCAACCCATCTCCCTTCTTAACCCCTTTGCCTGGGCCGAGTTTATCAAAGCCTGGAAAGAAGGAAAATTTAAAAATCCAAATAAAAAATAAAGATACCTGCTGATGCCATCAAAATATTCAAACAAAAGCCATCGCCCGAATGCTGCCTTTTGCCCTTCCGCAAAACTTCTGTTGCTTCTCATTTTTTGTCTGCCAATACTTTCGGCCACAGCCCAGGAACAAGAGTGGGCAAGTGTAAAAGGAAAAATTAAGGACGAGAACAACAAAGTACTCGAATTGGTGAATGTGTCGATTATGGGCAAACCAGGTGGCGCGGTCTCGGATAAGCGGGGAAACTTTGAGTTGAAAATTCCGGCAGGAGAAAACCTAATCGTGGTTTTTTCGTTTGTGGGTTTCGAGAACCGGGAATATACGTTAAATCTGGCTCCAGGCCAAACCGAGGTGATTGATGCGGTGATGGTGGGGTCGGCCGAAATGCTACCCGATATCGTAATCCAGGACGAACGCATCCGCAATACCAACCTGCAGCGCATCGACCCCAAAGAGGTTGCCGTAATCCCATCAATTACCGGGACGGTGGAATCGCTCATAAAGACCCTGCCCGGCGTATCATCCAACAACGAGTTAAGCTCGCAATACTCGGTGCGTGGCGGCAACTTTGACGAGAACCTGGTGTATGTTGACGACATCGAGATTTATCGTCCCTTTCTTATCCGCTCGGGGCAGCAGGAGGGCATGAGTTTTTTGAATTCCGACCTAACTTCAGCTATTCTGTTTTCGGCAGGCGGTTTCGAGGCCAAATACGGCGACAAAATGTCGTCGGTGCTCGACATCAAGTACAAACGGCCGCAAGAGTTTGCAGGTTCGGTTTCGGCAAGTTTGCTGGGTGCTTCGGCTCACCTCGAAGGAGCTAGCAAAGATCAACGTTTTTCATATTTGCTGGGCGTGCGTTACAAAACCAACCAATACGTGCTTAATGCCCTCGAAACCAAAGGCGATTACAAGCCTGAATTTTTCGATGTGCAAACAGTTCTGAGGTATAAGCTGAGCGATAAGTTGGAATTGTCGGTACTGGCCAATATCGCCACCAACAAGTTTATGCTCGTGCCCGAAACGCGCGAAACAAACTTCGGAACCATCAGCGATGCCAAGCGGCTCACCATTTATTTTGATGGCCAGGAAGTGGATAACTACCGCACCTACCTCGGGGCATTAAAGCTAAACTACAAACCAAGCAAGGAAGTAAATCTTAATTTTATTGCTTCGGGCTTTAACAGCGACGAAAGCGAAACCTTCGACATCCAGGGGCAATACTGGATTGGCAGGGTAGAAACCGGCCTGGGACAAAGCGACTTTGGCGATGTTACCACCACCGATGGCGTAGGCACTTTTTTAAACCATGCACGCAACTACCTTAACGCTACCGTGCTCAACGCCGAACATCGTGGCTCCTACGAATCGGGGATAAGCTACCTGATTTGGGGGGCGAAATATCAACACGAAATTATCGATGACCAGCTTTACGAGTGGGAGCTGATCGATTCGGCCGGTTTTACCCTCCCCCACCCTCCCGACCAGCCTGGACAAAACAATCCGGATCTTACTCCGCTCGATATGTACGATTTTGCAAAATCGGATGCACAACTCAGCACCAACCGCTACAGCAGCTTTGTGCAAAATACCTGGAATCTGGGAAGCGAAAAACAAGACTTCGCCATTACCGCCGGCTTGCGCGCCCAGTACTGGGATTTGAGTGAGCAATTTTTGCTGAGCCCCCGTGCTTCGTTTTCGTATCATCCCAATTGGAAAAACGATATGCTTTTTCGCTTTGCCACCGGCTATTACTACCAACCTGCATTTTATCGGGAACTGCGAAATTTCGATGGTGCCATTACCGATGACCAACGGGCACAAAAGTCCATTCACTTTGTGGGAGGCATGGACTGGAATCTGCAAATATGGGATCGCCCCTTTAAGTTTGTTACCGAGGTTTATTACAAAATTCTGGACGACCTAATCCCTTACGAGGTGGACAATGTGCGCATACGCTATTATGCCGATCAACGGGCTAAGGGCTATGCCGCCGGTATCGACATGAAAATAAACGGCGAGTTTGTACCTGGCATCGAATCGTGGGCCAGCCTGTCGATTATGAAAACCGAAGAAGATATTTACGATCAATCGTATTACAAGTATTACGATGAGTTTGATAATTTTATTGGTGTAGGCATCGAACCCAACCCTGATGCTGCCGAAAACATAAAATCGGAATACATCCGCCGCCCCACGGATCAACGTTTCCGTTTCAGTATTTTTTTCCAGGATTACCTGCCCATGAACCCGACCTACAAAATGCACCTCGCATTATATTACGGCAGCAACCTGCCCTTTGGCCCGCCCAAGTCGGAACGCTATCAGCAGTTTTTTAAAATGCCGCCCTACCGCCGCGTGGATATTGGCTTTTCCAAACAATTGATCGGCGATCACACTCGCTTTAAACAGGGTAATCCCCTGGGCAAAATAACTTCGATGTGGATAAGCCTCGAGGTGTTCAACCTCTTGCAGGTAAATAATACCATTTCTTACCTCTGGGTAACCGATGTTACCGGATTCCAGTATGCTGTTCCTAATTTCCTTACACCCCGTCAGCTTAACTTAAAACTGGTGGCAAAGTTTTAACAATATCTTAGTCAGGGTATGACTTTAAGGCATGCCCTGACTATTGAATATCTGAATTTTCAATAGTTAACGTTTCTATGTCCTCGTACTATGGACGATAGAAAGTTACGCACTGCCCCTGACTTTCGAGCGTCCTCAGAACCTCGGAACGTCAAAACCATCCCTCCCCACCCCGATTGTTAAAAAAGGCAAAATCATTTAAATAGGTAAACATTTACCGAATTGGCTCGTTATTCTGATTCAATCTAAATAACAAAACAATAAATATTTTTAAGATGTTAAACACAACAGTTAAAGACCTACAATTTCCCGAATTACCATACAGCTACGATGCCCTTGAACCTTACATCGATGCACAAACAATGGAATTGCATTACACCAAGCATCACCGTGCTTACTACGACAAATTTATAGCTGCCATAGCAGGCTCTGACCTGGCAGGAAAAAAGTTAGAAGATGTATTTTGCAAAATCTCCGATGCCCCGGCAGGTGTGCGCAATAATGGAGGCGGATATTACAATCATGACCTGTTTTGGAAAATAATGAGCAAAAACGCAGGGGGCGCGCCTATTGGTGAACTGGGCGATGCCATCAACAGTACCTTTGGCTCGTTTGATAAGTTTAAAGAAGAATTTGACAATGCAGCAGCTACTCGTTTTGGCAGCGGCTGGGCCTGGCTTATTGTGAATAAATCAGGCAAATTGCAAATTACTTCCACGCCCAATCAGGACAACCCGCTAATGGATGTGGCCGAAGTAAAAGGAATGCCTATTTTGGGTTTGGATGTATGGGAACACGCCTATTACCTGAAATATCAGAATCGCAGACCCGAGTACATCAGCAACTGGTTTAAAGTGGTAAATTGGGATGTGGTGGCAAAAAACTTTAAAAATGTTAAAGGGTAAACTATCCGCTAAGTTTTGATGTTATCCTAATGAAGTACTTAATTATCGAATCGGCAACGTTCGATTTGTAGTAAAGTAATTTTTTTTTCATAGCTCACTAATTTGGTTAATTGCAATGGCCTAGCCCTCCCCGGGCGGCCATTGCTTTTTTTTTGCCCTTTGGCAAAAGCATCTAATCCTTTGCTGGATTAAATTCATTATCCAGCTCCACTACCCTTTTTATTATATCAATATCACTTGCGGCAATTTTGTATTCGGGTATTTGCGAGAGGCCACCCATAAATACACCTTCGCGCTTAAAACGCATCCGGCTTTCGGTTTTCCCCATGCTGGTAAGGTGAAATTCGTGCGTCCCGCTTTGCTTTATCATTTCTCTGATATTTGTTTCGTCGATGCCTGCTCCGGGCATAATGCCAATGCGGCCATCGGCTTTTTGGATCAATTCACGAATTAATTGGATACCATCGGGAGCGAGATTTTTTTGGCCTGAGGTGAGGATGCGGTCGGCTCCGGCCTCGATGATGGCTTCGAGGGCTTCGAAAGGATTTGGGGTCATATCGAAGGCACGGTGAAAAGTTACACGCATCGGGCGAGCCAGCGCAACAATTTCGCGGGTTCGTTCCACATCCACGGTGCCATCGGCATTAAGAAAACCCACCACCACACCATCGCAGCCATTTTCTTTACAAAAAAGGATGTCATCTTTAATGAGTTCCATTTCGAGGGCATCGTACAAAAAATCGCTGCCACGTGGCCTTATCAGCACATGCAAACGAATATTGAGATACTTACGGGCAAGCCTGATGGTAGCCGGCGAAGGGGTGGTTCCGCCCTCGTAAAGATTATCGCAAAGCTCTACCCTTTGCGCCCCGGCCATTTGCGCATTGATAGCCGATTGCAAACCATTGGCACATATTTCGATCATAGGATTAGTATTTTATAATTTTGGCAAACATAGAATTAAAAAACAATCCTAAACCGCGATTCCAGAAATAAAAGAAACACCGTTTTTTTTAAAGTTTTAGTCATTGTCTTCCTCACCATCTTCTTCGTCATGTTTCTCTTTCACTTCTGTTTTCACTACAGTTCCATCGGGCGAAATGGCAACTTCCATTTCTATATCATCTTTCTCCAATTCAAATTCAAACACTTGGCCTTCGGCGGTTTCCGATAATTCGGCTTCTTCGATCCAGTAACCTGCAAATTCGCTATCCAGGGTTTGTTTGACGGCTGCCGGGATTTCCTTTTTTTTGATTTCGTACTCGGTTTCCATCCACGTGCCATCGCTGGCAAAGTTGGCTGAAAATTCTTTGCCATTCATTTTAACCTCAGCCTCCCATTCGGTGGCATTTTCCTTGTCCCACTTTATTTTTTTAGCTGTGGGAAATTTTTTTGCAAAGGCCGTTTTTACTGTTTCCGGTGCATTTTCTTTTCGTCCGCAGGCCGAAAAACTAAAAACGGCGATGATGATCGAAATAAGAATCAAATTTTTCATCTTGCTAAAATTTTGGTAAATATGAATTTTCACGGCAAAGATGTGACGGGATTTAAGAGAAATTTTGAAGCGGATTTTGGTATCCCCATGTTTGCTATAAAGAAAGCATCCATTGTTAACAGTTTTTAAAATCGATGAGGTGATAGTTGGGCTAAAATGGATTTTAAATGAGTGATTGGTAATCCAGATAATACAGGATTTTTAGTGATATTTGATTTAAGGGATCGGCCTTCATGGTCTGCTGAAAATTACGCAGAAAACTTTCCACAATCACATCTTCATCCTGAACGATGGCATTTTTCCATACCAGGCTCAGGTTGCTTCCCGGAGCAAACTCCCAGTTAAACACCAGATCGAGATTAAAAGTATTGAAATTAAAATCGTTGTTTTCGGTATAATCGCTATTTGAATCAAGCCTGCCTGCATCATTCAGCGTAAAATATTCATCATACTTTCCGGTAAACCAATAATGGCGCATCCAAAGGCTGAGCGACAAATTATTTTTAAACATGTAACGTCCCGAGAAGGTATTCTCGAAGGTTTGGGTAATCCGGTTTCCATAAATAATTTCGCCGGAAGAATCGATTTGCGTAACATAGCCCTTGAAATTATCCACCAGATTCAATTCAAATTTATAATCGAAAAACAGCTTGTTGCTCACCCGCACGCGCGGACTGATGGTAAATGTGCGCCCGTAATATCCTCCGGGGTCAAAACCCATCCAGATATCGGCATCGAAAGCCAGGGGCAAACGGTAATCGCTCGAAACGCCCAAATAAGCATTGGCATAGCCCGGACGAATGACAAAACGCCCTTCCTCGCGCGAATCGTAATAATCGTAGCGGTCGAACAGGGAATAATTGGCCCGAAACCAAAAACTCGTATAGTTCATCAAGGTAGTCCCTGCTCCTAGTCTCAAATTGGTATTGATATTTTTTCGGGTGGTGAAATCTATATCACGATCCAAATAAATATGACTGTTAAAACTGCGCAACTTCCAAAAAGGATCGAAGATATAATGATTGAGGTGCAATCCGTTTTCGATAAAATTGTTGCGGCGGCTAATGCCCAAATCGTTATCATCGTAGCTGTCGTTTTTCGCCGAGCGATAAGCCGTAAACTGAAAGTTACCGCTTACTTTGCCAAAGGAGATATCGTACTTGTATCCTCGACTGGGGTCGTATTTATCCTTACCGTGGCTGTAATCGAAAACCTGGCTCACAGCTCCTGAGGCATTGATGCGGTAGGTGTTCATTTGGTTGAGCAGATTAACGCCCGCACCGCTTACGTTGGCATTATTATTTTGATGTGCCCTAATCACACTGGTATTGATGAGATAAGCCGAAGAATTATTTTTTAAAGCCTGATCCAAAACTGTGATATTGAAATTTGTAAACGGATCAGTAAGGATTCTTCGTGATTCACCCGCCTCGTTTTCGATTTCGGCGTAAGTATTATTAGTGATGGCATTCATGAAACCAATAGCCAGCCCGTTTTTGCCACGGCCGGAAATTTTTACAGCATTTAGCAATTTAGCCTGCGAAGGATTATCGAGGATAAGCTCTGAGGAGTCGATCATATCAGGGACATCGTAAAACTGTGCCGGTGTTCCGCCAATCCTCCTGGAGTAGAACAAATCCCCTTTCTTAAACAAATCAACCGCCTCTTTAAAAAAGGGTCGCTGCTCGGAGTAAACCACCTCGAAAGCACTGAGGTTTTTTACCTTGTCATCTGATTTTACCTGACTGAAATCGGGAAACAAAGTCATATCCAGGGTATAACTTTCGTTGATGCCATACTTGAGGTCTGCACCACCACCAAAGGAATATGAATAGCGTGAATCCACATCCTGGATACTTTTGTCGTGCTGGCCTGCCAACGACAAATAAGGTGTAAACGACAAACGTATCGGAGGTTTAATTTGGCTAAGACCACGCAGCGTACCCCAAAACACTTTTTGGTTCGAAGCACCCTTTTCGCCCAAGGCCCATTGCAGAAGTTCGCGATTACGCCGGACATATCGCTCAACCTGCAAACCCCAGGTTTGCTCCATTTGTTTAGGGAAGCGAATGGCCGAATAAGGAATTTTCATCTCAACCGTCCAGCCTTCGTCATCGATATTCACCTTACTTTGCCAAACCGCATCATAGGTCCAGTCGTCGGAAGTGCGGTCGATCTGCACACCCGAGGCATAGACCCTGAAAATATAGGCATCGAGCTGATTGTAATAAGTGTCCAACTGCACACCAAACCAATCGGCATTCAATTCACCATCATCGCGGTTGCCCAATTGCCGGTCGATACTATCAGGTGCAGAATCAAACAACCTGGCTCCAACAAAAATGGCCTCGTCATTATAAACAATAAACACCTGCGAATGCTGCGTTGCAGGACTACCGTATTCAGGATCCCATTGTTTTAAACCGGTGATTACCTTAGCCTGGCTCCAAACCTCGTCATCGAGTGAACCATCAATTTGAGGGGCTGTTTCAATACGTGTTGCGGTGGCGGCCAAGTTTGGATTTCGCAAGGAAGCAAAGGAGCACAGGGCTATAAAAAAGGTAAAAATTGTTAAAATCAAAAATCTCTTCATCCGGGTAATTTGGGCTTAATGTTCAAGCTACTACGCCATTCGACGCACATAGTTCGTTTAATAATCGCCAAAGTGCTGATTTTAGTATTAATCTGGCATAATTAATACACTGTAAAAATAATAATTTTGCCGCCCGCAAAGGCAGGCGGACAGCAAAGCTGATTCCTCATTAATAAACAAGAATACAGATTTGCTGACAGGATTTGTAAATAATAATGAAACAAATAAAATAAAACTATGAATCTTCACGAATATCAGGGAAAATCTATTTTAAAACGATTTGGTGTTTCGGTGCCCGAGGGCATTGTTGCCGATTCGCCCGAGAGCGCAGTAGAAGCCGCCAAAATCATCCAAAAAATAAGCGGCTCAGCCTGGTGGGTAATTAAAGCACAAATCCATGCTGGCGGACGCGGCAAAGGCGGTGGTGTAAAACTGGCAAAATCGCTGGATGAAGTAAAAACCATTGCCGACCAAATCATAGGAATGCAACTGGTAACGCCACAAACCCCACCCGAGGGAAAGCTGGTAAAAAAAATAATGATTCAGCAGGACATCTACTACCCCGGCGAAAACGAAATACTGGAATACTACATGAGTGTGCTGCTCAACCGCAAAACCGGGCGCAACATGATTATGTATTCGCCGCGTGGAGGCATGGACATCGAGAAGGTGGCCGAAGAAACACCCGAGGAAATTTACACCGAAGAAATCGATCCTACCGTTGGATTGCAAGGCTTTCAGGCCAGGCGCATTGCCTTTAACCTGGGATTGAGTGGAGCCTCATTCAAAAATATGGTGAAGTTTGCAGGAGCACTCTATCAGGCTTATGCAGGTAGCGATGCTTCACTCTTCGAAATTAACCCGGTGGTGCGCACCTCGGACGAGCAGATTTTTGCCGCCGATGCCAAGGTATCTATCGACAATAATGCCTTGCACCGCCATCACGACATCGCACAAATGCGCGACCTTACCGAAGAAGACCCCATCGAAGTAGAAGCCAGCCGCTACGACCTTAACTTTGTTAAGTTGGATGGCAACGTGGGCTGTATGGTAAATGGTGCCGGACTGGCCATGGCTACCATGGACATGATTAAAATGTCGGGCGGCGAACCGGCCAACTTCCTCGACGTGGGAGGTACAGCCAACGCCAAGCGCGTAGAAGAAGCCTTCCGTATTATCCTGAAAGATGAAAATGTGAAAGCCATCCTGGTCAACATCTTTGGGGGTATCGTGCGCTGCGACCGCGTAGCACAAGGCATCGTGGATGCTTACAAAAACATTGGCAACATCAGCCTGCCCATCATCGTAAGGCTGCAAGGAACCAACGCCATCGAAGGCAAGCAGCTCATCGATGACTCAGGACTTAAAGTACATTCGGCCATTGCGCTGGAAGATGCCGCCAAGCTCGTAAACGAGGTGATGGCGTAAAAGAATCGATTGCATCTCCTTAGCATGAAGGACAAAGAGCCGCCCCAATTGGGCGGCTCTTTTTGTTTTTTTTGCCGACAGTCAGGGTTTCGCTTAAAGCAAAGCCCTGACTTTAGAAAGATCCTGTTTTTTTATTTTGATGTCCGATGTTTACCCGAACATCTGAAATCTAAAATCGGAAGTCACAAGAAACCCAGGCTTGCAATCCCTATTTAAAGGGAGCAGAGACGCGCAATTTTTAGAAGGCAGAGACGCGCAATTTTTAGAAGGCAGAGACGCGCAATTTTTAGAAGGCAGAGACGCGCAATTTTTAGAAGGCAGAGGCGCGCAATTTTTAGAAGGCAGAGACGCGCAATTTGCGCGTCTGTACAAACATGCAAATGTCTGGCGGAGGAATAAAATTTGCAGAGATGCGCTGAATGGGCGATTGCAGATGGTTTGTTTTTCGGTATTGCGTATAGACGCGCAACTTGCGCGTCTCAGATATGCTAATCGGATACTGCTCATATCAAAAACGCCAGACTTGCAAGATTAAAACCTTTTCCGCCAGGCTTGCGATCCCCTTCGATAAAGCCTTATGGCTTTATCCTTCGGGGCTGCGAACCCTTTCTCTAATCAAATAATTTATCAATAAGTGCCTCATCGGCTTCCCGGGGCAGGGTTACGGTGAGCAGCGGATTTTGTTGCATCGCCCGTTTGATGGCGAAAACAGCACCCGGATTTCGTGCCCAGCCACGACGCGAAATGCCATTGTTTACATCCCAGTGCAGCATCGACCGCAGACGGCGATCAGCATCTTTAGAGCCATCGAGCAACATGCCGAAGCCACCGTTGATAACTTCGCCCCAGCCTACGCCGCCGCCATTATGTATCGAAACCCAGGTAGCACCACGAAACGAATCGCCAATCACATTCTGGATGGCCATGTCGGCGGTAAACTGAGAGCCATCGTAAATATTAGAAGTTTCGCGGAAGGGTGAATCGGTACCCGAAACATCGTGATGATCGCGACCCAAAACAACGGGTGCCGAAATTTTTCCGGCTTTAATCGCTTCGTTAAAAGCGGCTGCAATTTTAATCCTACCTTCCGCATCGGCATACAAAATACGGGCTTGCGAACCTACCACCAGCTTATTCACTTTAGCTTCTCGTATCCAACGAATGTTATCCTTCATCTGCTGCGTAATTTCGGCGGGAGCGGTTGCTGCAATTTCCTCCAGCACTTCCATGGCTATCTGGTCGGTCAGGTCGAGGTCTTCGGGTTTGCCCGAGGTACATACCCAACGGAAAGGGCCAAACCCAAAATCGAAACACATCGGCCCCATGATGTCCTGAACGTAGGACGGGTATTTGAAATCACCGTTTTCTTTTAGAATATCTGCTCCTGCTCTGCTTGATTCAAGCAAGAAGGCATTACCATAATCGAAGAAGTACATGCCCTTGGCTGTGAGTCTATTAATGGCAACTACCTGGCGGCGCAGCGATTCCTGGACTTTTTCTTTAAATAAAGCCGGGTTTTCCGTCATCATTTTGTTGGATTCTTCATAGCTATATCCGGCAGGATAGTAGCCTCCGGCCCAGGGATTGTGCAGCGAAGTCTGATCAGAGCCCATCTCAACTTTCACCTTGTCTTTTTCCAGACGCTCCCACAAATCCACAATATTGCCCACGAAAGCCAGCGAAACTGATTCTTTGTTTTCGCGTGCTTTCAAAATACGTTGAATCAGTTTATCCAAATCATAAAACAATTCATCCACCCAACCCTGCGAATGACGCTTAACAGCCGCAGTTTCGTTAACTTCGGCTATCACGCCCACAGCTCCGGCAATTACAGCGGCTTTGGCCTGTGCGCCAGACATACCGCCAAGTCCTGAGGTAACAAAAAGTTTTCCACCCAAACCTTCCTCAGCACCTCCGGGCAACATACGTCCCGCATTTAAAACCGTGATAGTAGTACCGTGGACAATGCCTTGCGGCCCAATGTACATGTACGAGCCGGCGGTCATTTGGCCATATTGCGAAACTCCGAGTGCATTAAATTTTTCCCAGTCATCAGGTTTGGAATAGTTGGGGATAACCATGCCGTTGGTAACCACAACGCGCGGTGCATCCTTGTGCGAGGGAAACAAGCCCATGGGATGACCAGAGTACATGGCCAAAGTTTGTTCCTCGGTCATTTCGGCCAGATATTTCATGGTGAGGCGATACTGCGCCCAGTTTTGAAATACAGCACCGTTTCCTCCATAAGTAATTAATTCATCAGGATGTTGTGCCACGGCAGGATCCAGGTTGTTTTGAATCATCAGCATAATGGCGGCAGCCTGCTGGCATTGATGGGGATATTCGTGGATGGGACGCGCATACATGGCATAGTCGGGCATAAAACGATACATGTAAATCCGGCCATATTTCTTTAGCTCCCCAGCAAATTCGGGTGCTAAAACTGCATGATGTTTTTTATCAAAATAGCGCAGGGCATTTTTCAGTGCCAGCTTTTTTTCGTCGGCTGATAAAATGTCTTTGCGTTTGGGGGCATGTGAAACCCTATTGTCGTATGCCTTCATGGGAGGCAATGCTTCGGGTATCCCAGCTAAAATTTCTTTTTGAAAATCTGTCATTTTTTCCAATTTTTCGTTTTCTGAATGATGGCTACAAAAATATAACAAATAATTACAAGCACAGGTCTGACCTTGTGCCATTTCCCAACATTTGCTAACCTGTAACTGTTATCCTGCGGCAATTACAGGTGGTCTGTTGCCGAAATGACAATTTAGACTGGCTATAAATATTGAAAAAATGCGAATGTAGAATCAATCGAAAGGAAAATATTTTCAACTTTGCATCCTTATTTAATATGTAATTGTTTAATTTAAAAATTTCAAAATAATGGCATACGTAATCACAGATGACTGTACCGCATGTGGTACCTGCATTGATGAATGTCCTGTTGAAGCAATCTCAGAGGGCGAAATCTACAAAATTGACCCTGATGCTTGCACTGATTGTGGTGCTTGCGCTGACGTTTGCCCCGTTGAGGCAATTCACCCCGAATAAAACGGGACAGGAAAATTTCTAACCTTTTAGATCAAAAAAAACCGGACAGCTAAGCTGCCCGGTTTTTTTTTACAAAACGATCAGGTTTTTTACCTGAACTATTTACATCATTATCTGGCAAAGTTTATCGCTCTTGTTTCGCGGATAACGGTGATTTTTATTTGTCCGGGATAGGTCATTTCGTCCTGTATCTTTTTGGACAGGTCGTACGAAAGGAGTTTGGCCTGCTCGTCCGAAACATCTTCGGCACCTACGATAACCCTTAGTTCGCGACCTGCCTGTATGGCATAAGTTTTAACCACTCCGGGATAGCCCAGGGCAAGTGCTTCCAGGTTTTTAAGCCTTTGGATGTAAGCCTCCACCACTTCGCGACGTGCTCCGGGCCGTGCGCCTGAGATAGCATCGCATACCTGAACGATGGGTGCCAGCAGTGTGGTCATCTCCACCTCTTCGTGGTGCGAGCCGATGGCGTTGCACACTTCGGGGTCTTCCTTGTATTTTTCGGCCAGTTTCATCCCCAGCAGGGCGTGTGGCAATTCCGATTCGGTGTCGGGCACTTTGCCGATGTCGTGGAGCAAGCCGGCACGTTTTGCTTTCTTGGGATTCAATCCCAGCTCGGCGGCCATGGTGGCGCACAGGTTTGCTACTTCGCGTGAGTGCTGCAAGAGGTTTTGCCCGTACGATGAGCGGTATTTCATCCGTCCTACCAAGCGCACCATCTCACTGTTCATACCGTGTATGCCCAGGTCGATGCAGGTGCGTTTACCGATTTCGATAATTTCCTGCTCGATTTGTTTTTTGGTTTTACCAACCACTTCTTCGATACGTGCCGGGTGAATACGCCCATCGGTAACGAGCTTGTGCAACGACAAGCGTGCTATTTCGCGCCGCACCGGGTCGAAGCCCGAGAGGATGATGGCATCGGGCGAATCGTCGATGATAATTTCGATACCGGTAAGTGCCTCCAAAGTTCTGATATTCCGGCCTTCGCGCCCAATGATGCGACCCTTGATTTCATCGTTGTCGATGTTGAAAACCGAAACGGTGTTCTCGATGGTGTTTTCGGCGGCAGTGCGCTGAATAGATTCAACGATGATATGGCGAGCCTTTTGGTTAGCTGTTAGTTTGGCTTCATCCAAAATATCCTGAATGTAAACCATGGCTTCGCTCTTGGCCTCGTCTTTCAGGACACTTATTAGTTGGTCTTTGGCCTCTTGGGCGGTAAGCCCCGAAACGGCTTCAAGCTGAGCCACTTGTTTTTGCAAAAACTTATCGAGTTCCTGCTGCTTGCCAATAACCAATTCGACTTGCTGTGCAAGGTTTTTTTTGATCGTGTTTAGTTCGGTTTCTTTTCGATTTGTTTCTTCAAACTTTTGCGACACAACCAGTTCTTTTTGTTTGATTTTGTTTTCTTCTTTCTGGATGTCTTTTTCGCGGCGTTGAAGTTCGCCGTTACGTTGTTGAACTTTGGCCTCGAGGTCGGTTTTGCGTTTAAGGTTCAGTTCCTGGGCTTCCAGGATTCTTTCCTTTTTTATGACTTCGGCTTTTTCGCGTGCTCCATCAAGCACGAGCTGGCTCTTTTTTTCGAGTTTTTTGCGGAGTAAGCTGGTCGAGAGTATTACTCCCAGCACAGCACCCAGCACTCCTCCAATAATGGCAAATAAGTATGTATCCATTTGTTGTTAATGTTTAGTGAGGGCATTAAATAAAGAAAACCCGCATTGGATCAATATGAGTTTAGTAAACCCCGTTCGTACAGGATTAGGGTGGCTGGTGACGATCAAACTTCCACTGTTCCGAAAAATCGAAATCCCACATGCGCGGGATGAGGCCTGTTTTAGTTCCACCTTAGCTCTTCCCTGAAGTGTAAAGTGTTGAGTTTACAAACATGAAAAGATTCAATGCGGGCTAAGATTTTAGCAAGGTTATCCCGCACCATGCGGAACACCTTTTGAATTTTTTTCAAAGAACGAATACCGAGACTTAAGTTGACAGTTTTTGGCTTATTACCCTGTCGATTTCTTCCAATTTTCCTGATAACTGACTTTGTTGAAATTCTACCTCTTGCTCCAACTCCTTGTTGCGAATGGCATTTTGCAAAACAACCATGGCCAAAAGGTCTTGCTTGTCTTTAAATTCAAAATTTTCAGCATACTTTTTTATGCTCTCATTCACGCTTTGCGCCACCCGCCGTATCGCTTCTTCCTTTTCGCGCGGAATGTTCAGACGGTATTCTCTGTCAGCTATGTTTACAGTTATTTTTAAAGAACTCATTAGAGCTATATGATACTATGTTTAATCATTCAATAGGCCGATGCACCGGTCAACTTCCCGCAAAAGTCCATTAATCAGTTTTTTTGCTTCTGTTGATCCTTTTTCTTTTTCTAACGCCTTTGCAAATTTAATAATATGTTTACTGTATTCTAATTTTTCAGCTTTTAATTTTAGTGCTTCAATCTCCTTCTTCAAGGTGTCATTTTCATCTTCAAGCACTTCATTCCGGCTTTTCACTTCCTCATATTGGCTTGCCAGCTTCCTTGCCTTAAACTCAATTTCACTTACCAGCGTTACCAAATTATTCATAAAAAGCAAAATCCATCATGTTTTCAGAACTTTACAAAATTAGAAAAATTTGTTGATATACCATTTGTTCCCAAGTTTTTTTTGATGATTAATTTAGTTTAAAAATATCATTTTATTAATAAGGTATTGGAATACAGTAATTAAACTTAAAAGAATAATTTAACACTCAAGGCTTATTTCAAATCATTCTAAAAATTAGTGACGGTAATTAATGCCTTAGGTGTGTGATTGGCAGGATTTTTTTTTAGATTTGTAGGAAAATTAAATGCGCATGAATGAGGCCTTTTTACACTTTGTTTGGAAATATCAAATTTTCAATCCACAACTTAGCACTACCGATGGCCAGCCTATCGAGGTTTTGCGGGCTGGCAGGCACAATACCGATGCAGGCCCCGATTTTACCAATACCCGCCTTAAAATCGGGAATACCACCTGGGCCGGAAATGTGGAGGTGCATGTCCGTGCATCGCAATGGTACGAGCATCAGCATCAGGACGATGAATCTTACTCAAATATTATTTTGCACGTAATATTCGAAAATGATAAGGACATTTTTGATAAAAACGGAAACGCCATCCCCGCCCTCGAACTTAAAGACAGGATAAATGATGAATTGTATCGGAAGTACTTTTATTATATCAACAACAAAAACACCATTCCCTGCCAGCACGACATACAAGATGTTAATGCCATAGTGATGACGGCCTGGATGGAGCGGCTTTTTGTGGAGCGCATCGAGCGCAAAACCGATGCACTGCAAACGCTGTACAAACATAACCGTAACAGCCTTAGCGAAACTTTTTACCAGGTGCTGGCGGGCAATTTTGGTTTTAAAACCAACGAACAGCCCTTTATTATGCTCGCGCGGATTTTACCTATTGGCATATTAGGAAAACACAAAAACAGCCTTTTCCAAATTGAGGCCCTGATGTATGGCTGTGCCGGCCTGCTAAACGATGAATACCAGGATGAATACGCCACGCAGCTTAAACAAGAGTTTGCATTTTTGCAAAAAAAATACGCGCTCACAACCATGGAAGGCCATCTGTGGAAATTTCTGCGCCTGCGCCCCGGCAACTTCCCTACCATCCGCATTTCACAACTGGCCGCATTGATACACCAATCCGAAAACCTTTTTTCAAAAATTGTAGAAGCTGAAAATGAGGCACAGGTAAAAGCATTTTTTGATGTGCAAGCCTCCGCCTATTGGGACGATCACTACAATTTTGATAAAAGCTCGAAAAAGCGCATCAAGCACCTGGGCAAAAATGCAATCGATACTTTGGTATTAAATACCGTAGTTCAATTTTTATTCTTCTATTCAAAGATAAAGGGCGCAGACGATTACCGCGATCGGGCCATCCGGTTTATGCTAAACATGCGCCCCGAAAACAACAACATTATCCAATATTGGAAACAGATTGGCGTGGAAGCCCGTAATGCCCTCGAAAGCCAGGCTTTGATAGAATTGCGCAATAATTACTGCCAGGCCAAGCAATGCCTGAACTGTGCCATCGGAACCCAATTGCTGCGCACCTCGGCTGGCGATTAAGTGAATTAAACACCTTGTACCAATCCACTAACTCAAGTGTCCTTTGATTAAAACCGAGCAGCAATCAAGCTAGTATTTTATTAATGCTTAATATTGCACTAACAATACGCATTGATCCAAAAAAAGAATGGACGACGGAAACAGAAAAATACTTATCGCAGCCCTCTTGCTGGTTACCATCATTTCGATTGGCCTAATAGGCTACATCCTTATCGAAGATTTTGGTTTTGTAGATGCCTTTTACATGACCATCATCACGCTTACTACGGTGGGTTTTGGCGAGGTACACCCGCTAAGCCAGGACGGGAAAATATTTACAGCAGTGTTGAGCTTTATCAGTCTGGGCTTTTTCGCTTATTCTATTTCGCTCATCACCACGCACTTTGTGGAGGGGCAACTCACTGGTTTTTTGCGCGGTTATAAAATAAAAAAACATAAAAAAATGGAGAATCATGTCATTGTAGTTGGATTTGGCCGAAATGGCCTGCAAGTAATCGAGGAGCTTTCGGCACACGGCCATCCCTTTGTGGTTATCGACAACAAGCAAAATGTAATGCAAAATTATCAGGGCAAACCGGTGCGCTTTGTCGAGGGTGATGCTACCGAGGATGTGGTGCTCGAAAAAGCGGGGATTATCGCAGCCAGGGCACTGATTTCTACACTGCCCAACGATGCTGACAATCTATTTGTCGCACTTACCGCCCGCTCGCTCAACCCAGGAATAACTATCGTAACGCGCTCGTCAAACGAAGCCAACGAGAAAAAACTGCGCGCTGCCGGCGTAAAAAGCGTGGTAATGCCCGAAAAACTTGGGGGAGCGCACATGGCCAAACTGATTGCCCGCCCCGACATCGTCGAATTTTTGGAGCATCTCTCCATTCGCGGTGAAGACCCCACAAACCTGGAAGAGATAGAATGCAAAAACCTGCCGGAAGAATTTATCAATCAAACTATTTATGAAATCGGAGTGCGCAAAAAATCGGGAGCCAACATTGTGGGTTTTAAAACCCCCGAGGGCAAATACATTATCAACCCTACGCCCGACACCAAGGTAATTCCCAATTCAAAGCTCTTTGTTTTGGGCACCCGGGCGCAATTGGATTTGATGCGCGATATACTGCGTGGGAAGGTTAAAGACTAAAAAAAAGATAGCCGCTGTATTCCTTTCCACATGCAAGAATTGTCTCTACTCAATTTTTTTTTCATTTTTTTTACTCTAAACTTAAAAGCTGTTAAAAAAATGATAATTTTGGCTATGTTCTTTTTACGGGTTTTACCTGAAAATCATCTGATTTTCCTAAACAAAAAATGAAATTTTTAACTAACGAGCATAATATGAAAACATTTACCCAACTTAACTTTTGCATTGGTTTTATCCTCTTCTTTGGAGGCGTTTCATCTCCGGCCATTTTTGGCCAGGAAAATCCCCAAAAAACTGAAAGTGAATACTCCCGCCCTTCAGTTACCTTGTTTTTTGCAACTGTTCCGGGCGATTATAACAGCCAGAAAGCAGCAAAATCAGCAAAAACAATTACCACTAGTGATAAGTATTTCAACCACAATCTGAATGAAGTTTCCCTCAGCTTGAGCCAGAATTTTAATGGTTTGAAGTATGATGACAAGAAAATTGCAGTGAAAAAGAAACTGGAGCAGGAAGGAATTGGAAGAAAAATGGTCGCCAAATGGTTTAGTCGGCAAGCCGATGGGATGTTCAATCTCGATTACATCCATCAATGCGGACTTTATAATGCTTCTGACCAGGATGTGCTAATGTCGGATGCTGCAAAGCGCGGCGAGGCAGTGCTGTTTGATGCTGGTCAAAACCTGGTTAACAAAACTTATGTTCTCGTTATCGTACCGCGCGATTTCGTCTCGCACGACGATAAAACTTCACATGGCTGGAGTGCCAATTACGACTTTTTCCTATTTAAACTTGATTTTGACGATGCGGTGGTCAGCCGTTTTTACGAGCAATGGCCTTTTGAAGATGACCCAGCTGATGTGAAAAGTGCTAAAATTGCTGCTTTCGACACACTTTCATTTACCTTGTCGCCATTCTACGGAAAATCCTCTGTGATGGCTAGTAGTACAGAATATTATGCACTCACCAAAAATCCAAAATCTTCTGACCAGTTATTCAACGAATTGATTGCAAAGATGTATAATGATGCACTATTTAAAATTGATAAGGACCTCGAACCTTTCCGGGTAAAAGTAAATGTTTCAGGAACGCATCCTATCCGATCAAAAATCGGCAAAAAAGAAGGCTTGAAATGCGACCAGCGATATTTTGTTTATGAATTTGTATGGAACGATAAAACCGGAACAGCCGAAATGGACAAGAAGGCCGTAGTCAGATCAACCGGAAAAATAACCGACAACCGGGGCGTTGCCAGCGGCAACACCGGCGAAAGCAAGTTTTATCAGGTTTATGGCGGCACTGTGCGCCAAGGTATGATGATGCAGCAGCGCAACGATTTCGGAATATCGGTGCTTGCCGGTTATGAGCTCGGCGAAATTGGTGGGTTCGATGCCGGGCTATGGCTCAGGACTGGATTTGTTACCAATGTTCCTTCTCTTTACCTGATTGCGGATATTGGTTTTGATGGAGGCACCTATGATTTTAATGCAGCAGGTGAAGAAGATTTCACATTTTTTAGATTATCGGCCGGAATTGCAAAAGGTATCCGCCTGGCGAGAATTGTCGAACTGACCCCTTTTGCAGCCTGGGGAATGGAATCTACCTCAAGCGATAGTTTAAATTACGAGAGCATAAGAACGAGTTATGTTAAAGCCGGTGGAATTCTTGGCATCAATATTACTTCGGCAATATCACTGATAGGACAGCTTAATTTTTACGCCCCCTATGGTGGTGTTGAAACTACAATTAAAGATGAGGATGCAGTTACTGAAGATTTTTCCTGGTCGGATGAGTTGGGTTTTAAAGACCGTTCGGGTATGAGCATGATGTTTGGTTTACGTTTCGAATTTTAATCTTTATAAAACTCCATTAATATGAAAAACACATTATTCTTCATCATTCTGGCATTTTTGGCTGTTTCATCCGCAGATGCGCAATCGCGTAAAGAACGAAAGGCAATGTACGACAGCCAGTACAATTACGAAATCCAGAGTCTTGGCGTTGGACAGGACGGAACAAAACTGGTTAAAATATGGGGCTATGGTAAGAAGGCCGATAATGCGCTGTTTGAAGCCAAGAAAAATGCCGTGGCAGCAGTTATTTTTAGGGGGATACCAGGTGGAAATGGTGCAGCACCTACGCCAGCGATACTTTCGGTTGACGGCTACGAGAAAAATGCAGCATTCTTTGACGATTTCTTCAAGGCCGGAGGAATGTACCTGAGCTTTGTAAACAGCACCACCGACGGTATGCCCGGCGGTTCCGACAGGATAAAAATGAAGAAAGGCTACAAAGTCGCCCTCAGTGCTTCTGTAAACTACGACCAGTTAAGGAAATACCTGGAAGAAAAAGGAATTGCAAAAAAATTAGATGCAGGATTTTAAAAGGTCATCCTGAAATATTGTTAAAGAAAAACATTACAACGTTTTCATTTAAAAGTAAAAAAATATGAAAAAAAAATTATTAACGATTGTACTCCTCATTGCGGCAAGTTTTGCATTTGGTCAGGCCAAAAAGCCGATCATTATGGTTGTCCCGAGCGATAATTTCTGCGTTCAGAATGCTTATACCATAGCGGTGAATGCCAACGGCAGTGACCAGGTTTTGCCCGATTACAAAAAAGCTCTACAGGAAAGCGATGAACTGCGCCTGGTGATGATTAAAATGGGGGCGATAATGGCCGATAGAGGTTTCCCGCTGAAAGACCTTGAACAAACGCTGAAAAGTATTGAAAGTGAAAGTGCCGAAATTTCGATGCTCCAGTCGAAAAGTTCAGGGGCAGCTATTAACGAAACGCCCATTGACATTTTAAAAAGAACAGCCAAAGCTGATATTATCCTCGACCTCGATTTTATTGTAAAACGTCAGGGCCCGAATAATTACATCACCTTTACCTTGAAAGGCCTTGACGCATACACCAACAAACAAGTTGCCGGTGTTGCCGGTGCTGGTGCGCCATCTTCCTCAGCCACCGTTGATTTGTTGCTCGAAGAAGCCGTGCTAAGCCAGATGGATAATTTCAACGGCCAGCTCATGACCTTTTTTGATGATATGTTTGCAAATGGCCGTGAGGTTAAGCTGGTGTTAAGGATTTGGGATAATGCCGATGTTGATTTTGAAGAGGATTTCGATGTAAATGGAGACATCGACATGCTTGGTTTTCATATCGAAAACTGGCTTGTCGAAAACACCGTCTCCGGGAGATTTTCGACCATTGATGCCACCGAAAGCATGATGCGATTTGAGCAAGTGCGCATCCCCATGTCGATTGTGAAAAATGGCCGCGATATTGCGATGGACACACGAAGATTTGCCTCCAGCCTTTCCAGATACCTTGCTGCCGAACCTTTTAATATCGAATCAAAAATTTATCAGCGCGGGCTGGGAGAAGCCTGGCTTATTGTAGGTGAAAAATAATTTTTAAAAAAATATCATTATGAAAACATTAATAAAAAAATTGCCGGCACTACTGATGGCTCTGATGCTTTTCGGTTTTGCAAATGCACAAAACAGCGCAGGAAAAAGTGACGACAACGCGAGAATCGCCATTGCACCAATGATTCCCGAAGCATTGATAGAAATGCCACAAGGCGCGCAGGACATGCTGCTCGGGAAAATGCGACAAATGATAAGCCTGAATGGCCTGAGTGCCATGGACGATGCTCCGCTGTTTGTGATGACCCCCGAACTCATGGTTCTGAGCAGCGACGTAACTCCAACCACACCAATTATGTACACCTACAACATGGAAGTGGTTTTTAATCTTGCCGACCGCTACAGTGGAAATGTTTATGCCACTGCCACACAAGCCCTTAAAGGTGCCGGAAGAACCGAAACCGCAGCCTATAATTCGGCTTTTAAGCAAATTAGCCCACGAAACGGCAAATACAAAGTCATGCTCGAAAAGGGCAAAGAAGCAATTATCGAGTATTACAACACCCAGTGCGACCTGGTAATTTCGAGAGCCAATAGCCTGGCAGCTCAAAAAAATTATACCAATGCGCTGGCAATTTTAAATTCTGTTCCACCGGTTTGCCGCGAATGTTTCGACAAAGCAAACGATGCCGCTACCGTGATTGGAGCAAACATGCCGCAAACTGCGTCTGTAGTTAGTTCAGACAAGACACCTGATGGCGACGCGCCCGTTTATTCATCGCAGGATGCCGTTGACCTTGGCGATAATCTCTATTTGCGTTATAAATACGGTAAAAATGTAGGGATGAAAACAATGCTTTATTTCGAACTCATCAACAAAAATGAAGAAGATGTGCAGCTGAAAATTACCAGGATTCGCCAAACCATGCTCATCAATGAAAAGGGTGCCGAAGTTAAAATTAACCTGATGAGCATTGCCTCAAAGGAAAGCTACAATTGGCTTGAGGTTACATTAATTCCCGATGTAAATGCTGAACTTGTTTGTGAATTTCCAAAAGTTAAGGAAGTCAAATTCGTGAAATTCTTCATCAAAGAGAATATTTTCAAGTTTAAGAATCTTCCAATAACCAATTAAGCCTGCATTATGAGAAAAATATCCTTATTCACTTTACTCATTTTTTGCCTTTCCTCAACCTATGTTTTGGCGCAATTTAAAGTTACCGAAAGTAGCGGAAAAAAACCCGACTGGACTATGAGTATGGAGCGGGGCTCGATAATCGGCATGGGTAACGGCCTCACCGCCGAAGATGCAAAAGCCAACGCCCTCGTCAATGTTAAAGCACAGATTGTAAGCTCGGTAGCCGATTTTATTTCGGCATCTTCGGTTTCGACAAGCGAAGAAATTACCGCCGATAAGTTTTCCCAGCTTTATCAAAGCTATTCCGATGTTGTGAGCACGCAATCCGGTAAACGCGATTATCTGCAAGGAATTTCGGCTGCTAAAGTTGACGACTTTTACTGGGAAAAATTATACGATAAAAAAACCAAGGAAGTTAAATATCAATATTTTATAAAGTATCCTTTTACAAATTTTGACCTGGAAGAATTGGTTGCCGATTTCCGTGCAAAGGATGAGCAACTGACCACCGACATGAACGAAACTTTATCTTTGCTCGACAATTATACTTCGGTCGAGGAGATTATCCAGGCTCAAAGCCAGCTATCAAAGCTGATGGAAATATTTATTGATGAACGAAAAGCCAAATGCCAAACGGGTATCGAGAAAGCTAAGGCTCTGCTTGCTTCGGTATATGTTGCCAACGCAGGCAGCGAGTTGGGCATGGTGCGATACAGTCTGAAAATTGGTGAAAACGCTGTGCGTAGTGCTAAAAAACCAGTCGTCAGATCAAATTGTGCCCGCATTGGCGATAAGAAATTGGGCGATTACGTCTGTGAAATCAGTTATTTGTACGATGAATGTTACGACGAACCCGGAAACAATATCAAAGTTTCCTATTCTTTCGGCAACAATAAGCCTGAAAAAGAATTCTATTTTGATGTAGCCGAAAACAAAGCCGAACTCGTCATCAGTGGCAACATTAGTATCGATGGGGGAAATGTAAATGGTGACCTGGTTTCAAATGCAATTTGCACCATTCCGCTGCTTTCAAAATTCGACAGCCCGGTGGAAGTAAGCAAAGTTAAGCTCGAATGGAAAGAAAGCGGGGTAGTTGTAGAAGTGCCTCTGAACAATGTTTACAACGGAAAAGGACAACATGAACTCAGGTTTGAAATTCCAAAGGATTTGCCCATTTCCAAAATTTCGACCGCCAGCAATCCACTTCTAAAACTCAACGGGTCAATCATGTACAATTCGGTTAACACCGGGAAGAGTTCAACCATTCGCATTTATAAGTATGATTATACCACCGGATGGTGAGAAAGTTAAGAATGAGACATCAATGATGTTTCCACTTTAACCTTTTCCCCAGCACCAGCAGCATCGCACCCGTTACGGTAAGCGCGCCTCCGGCAAGCTGGTAATCGGCAGGGAAACGTCCGAAAACAAACCAGGCTCCTGCCAGGACAAAAAGTGCCGTGGTGCTTTGTATGATGGCTGCCCGCGAGGCTTCGATGTATTTGAGCGCACTGTATTGGCTGATAGAAGTAATAAAGGGTCCGAAAAACGAACCAAAGGCAATATTTATCAATGCGGAGCTTGGGATATCAAAACTTTGCCCCATGATTTTAAAAATCAGCAGCGAAAATAAAAGTAGAAAAATAGCTCGGTTGATGGCCAGCATGATGGGCGTAACAGCTTGGATGTTTTTTTTGGCAATAATGGTGCGAACACCGAAGGCCAGAGTAGTAATCAGCATTAGCCCTGATGTGCCTGTAAGATAGGCGGAGATGGAAGCACCTTTTTGAAAACTGATTGCAAAAGCACCCGTAAACGTGAGAATAATCCCCAGAACTTCAGCACCCGAAAACTTTTCGCGGAGCAAAAAAACACCAAACAGGGTAATGAAAATATATTCCATATTGCGCAGAAAAGAAGGGATGGCCGGATTTGCAGTTATTTCGATAGCTCCATAAAATGAGGTGGTGGCTATGATTTCGATTACGCCAAGGATAAAAAGTATTTTAAATGATTTGCGGGAAATACGCCGAAAGCGCCGGTGCTCAGCCGATCGCATAGTAAATAATGCATTCCAGAACAATGCCCCGGCAAACCAGTAAACCCCGAACTGTGGCAAACTCACCTCCTCAAGGGCGGCCTTTCCAAAAATATAAACCGTTGATGCCGAAACAGTAGCAAGCAAAGCCAGGGCATAGCCTTTTATTTTGGTTTGGATGATCATTTATTATTTATCGTAATTCACCGCGCTAAAGGTCTTATCTTTTGCTTTGCCAAATCCATATTTTAAAAATTAGCATCCTGTTTTTTTCAAGTCGTTGCTCTCTTTGTCGTTTTATTCGCGGCTTAGCCAACGGATGTTTAACAGGTTTACTGTGCAGCTTTCCATATCGCCAACTGCTAACACAAATTCCTGTTTTACTTTCTTGCCATTTGCATATTCAGCCGGCTTCCAGCGTGGCATAGCGTTAACGGCCTCCAACAATATTTCATCAGTTTTTTTATTTTTCGATGTCTCGGAAACCTGTGCATCCACAACCTGCCCGTCTTCGTTAATGGCGAATTTTACCGCAGTCAAATTATATTTCGTAAAAGTGCCATCCGGGATTTTATCGATAGCATTCGCTTTTATGTATTGATGCAATTGTGCCTGCCCGCCAGGATAGCTGGCCTCGCTTTCGGGATCCACCGTAAAAGTAAAATCCGTTTCTTTTGCATCGTTATGGCTTAGGGTGTTGTCGGGAATGTAATTTACAATAACCGTAATTTCGGTAGCTACGTCAGCCTTGTTCATAAGATCTTTTTGTTTCTGGTTAAGCAGGTCATCCTTACTTACCGCTTTCATTTCTCTTCCATCAACACTTGCCACAATTTCCACCGAAATATATTCCTTTACCCACGACGATTTGTAATATTGATTAAGGTCAGATATCGTTTGAGCCTCAATGAGCTTTTCTTTGCTAATCGAAAAACCCGGATAAACCCGATGCACATCATATTTTAATTCGAAGGCCAAACTGTCCTGCGCTGAAGCTGTAAAAGGAAAAGCAAGGAAAACAAGAAGAAGTAGAAAGAGTGAATTTCTGATATTTTTCATAATCGCCATAGTTTTAATTTTTAAATTGGATAAATAATACCTTATCTTATTATTGAACATTAAAAATAATTCAATCGATAATAAACAGGCTCGCCCAAATTTAGTTCAGATGAAAATATTTGCTGAGCACCCTCCTTTAAATTCAATCTGATAACCAACAATAATATAGATTTTTTTAAGATTTTTTAATTGCGCTTTCAATTTTTAGATTTATCTTTGTGATATTATTTTGATATTAAATAACTATTAATTTAAAATTTACTAAGATGAAAGATGAAAAGGTTTTTTCGCCGGTTTCCGGCTATTTTATGCTTATGCTGGTTTTGTTGGTGCTTGTGCTTTCGGTGCTTGGGATAATTTTCCTAAAGCAATTGTTGCTTATCATCATCGCAGTGCTGGCCTTGTTTCTTACCATAGGATTTGTAATTATAAACCCCAACGAATCCTCGGTTCTGGTTTTGTTTGGAGCCTACAAGGGAACCATCAAAAAGAATGGCTTTTTTTGGGTCAATCCTTTTTTTACGCGCAAGCGCATTTCGCTGCGGGCACGCAATCTCGACAGCGAGGCCATCAAGGTTAACGACAAGCTGGGCAATCCCATCTTAATCGGAATTGTACTGGTGTGGAAAGTTGAAAATACCTTTAAGTCGGCTTTTGATGTAAATGATTATCAGCACTTTGTTGATATCCAAACGGAAGCTGCCATCCGTAAACTTGCCGGCCATTATCCTTACGATAATTTTGATGATGAGGAAGCCGACATCACCTTGCGCTCGGGTGGCGAGGAAGTGAACAGTGCTTTGGAAGATGAAATTTCGGAACGCCTCGCTATTGCCGGCATCCACGTACTCGAAGCCCGTATCAGCTATCTGGCTTATGCCTCCGAAATTGCCGGAGCCATGTTGCGCCGTCAGCAGGCCACGGCCATTGTTGCCGCACGAGCCAAGATAGTTGAAGGTGCCGTAAGCATGGTGGATATGGCCTTGGAACAACTTTCGGCAAAAGGAATTGTGGATTTCGACGAAGAAAAGAAAGCCGCCATGGTGAGCAATTTGATGGTCGTTTTGTGTAGCGATAAAGATGCCTCGCCAGTGATTAATACCGGGACTCTCCATCAATAATTCGGCGATTTGCCAGCTTGATTGGTGTATATTTTTATAAAAAATCAATATCAACCATGTCAAAAAAGAAAACATTTGTATTACGATTGAATCCTGAGATGTACGAGCGATTGGAAAAATGGGCTGCCGATGAGTTCAGGAGTGCCAACGGGCAGATAGAGTGGATTCTTGACCAGGCACTCAAAAAAGCCGGAAGAGAGAAGAAACCAAAGGAGGAGTAAGCATAGTTTTTTTAAAAAAAAATTTGAGAAGCCTGACAACTAAGACGAACATTAATTAGTGTCTTTCTTTTAAGTGATTGTATTTGACATTTCTCCTGCCGCAGTTGCGGCATCGAAATGACACAATCAGAACGGATCGAGGGGTAGGGGAATCGGGCGCTTCGCGCCCGATTCCCCTACCCCCAATAAGCCTCTGTAAGTTGTCATTTCGACCAAAATACGCAGCGAAGCGCAGTCTTACGGGAGAAATCTATTTTTTTAAAGATGACATCAGGGACACGCACTAACCTGCATTATTCACAAAATTTTGTGAATAATGCTCTGACGTTGTCAAAATCAATCATTGATAATAGATCAATGATTGATTTTGCCCTGTCAGGGTTAGCCTGTAATATTCATAAATATTGCAAAAGCTAATATTTATGAATACGTCAGGCTAAATAGTGCTTGTCTTTTTAGTAAGTTATTTAAATTATGAATTGCCCTGTCCTTTAGGGCAGGGTTTAAATTGGAAAGATGAAAAACCCCTCGATTTCGCCACGCCTGCGGCGTGGCGAAATCGAGGGGGTGTAAGGCCAAGCACATTTTCCCCGGGTTAAAACCCGGGGAAATTCAAAGCATCGACTTTATGGACAGACACTAAATAGCATTTGTTCGTAAAGTTGATGTTTTTTGATTGAAGATTTTAGATTGTGCTGAATATCAACACATCTTAAATCTAAAATTTTAAATCTCAAATCGTATATTTTTCTAACTGCTACCTTAAAGACGAACACTAATTAGTTTCCTTAAAAACTAAGCGTAAAAGCCTCGGTGGCATAGAGATAATACGCCCGTCCAGGGAGCAGCTGGTTGAGTGTGTAAACTCCTGCCTCAGGCCAATAAACGTGCAGCCCTACCCCATCGCGGATGATTCTTACCTTGTCGGCATTTTCTCCCAGCATTTCTGCGATAGTAGCACATTGGCTGCACAATGCCGGTATCAGATTCCAGCCTTGCTCAATATCCAAACTTTCGTCAATAGCTGGTGTTCCGCTAATAGTGAGTGTTTGTTCTGTATTGAGTTTTATCAAGTATCCTTTTTTATAATCCCAGTTTACCAAGCTGTTTGCCCCTGCTTCCGGCCAATAAACTTCTGAAAAGTGTTGCAAGATAACAAGATTAGTCCCCAATTGTGCAGTCAGGTTTTCGATATTTTGCTCGGTGGGGATGATGTAAGACGAGAGGTCGCTCCAGCCTGCTTGAAGCAATATTTCATGTGTGTCTGTATTAATGCTGCCCATCTCAGCGATGACAAGAGCTGCCAGTTCGGGCGAGATGTAAGTATGGTCATAATTATCATCCGACCAGTAAATGCTATCGAATGGCGTTAGCGACATAATGTTGGGATCGTTGCTTAGGTTGTAAAACAAATTATCTTCATCAATGTCGAGGGCACTTAGAGTAGGGATGTAAGCATGGTTACCGTGCAAAACCGTTATTTCGCCAACTGGTAGTTCCAGGGCTCCCATTTCGGCAAAGGTCGATCGCATCCCTCCCGGAGCATTATCGTAAGGCTTTGGCGAAAATACACTTACATTTAGTTCGTCATCAGCACCAAAAACATAATCCATCAGTCCATCGAAAATTAGGCCGGTGCTATTGTCCTGGACGGCAAACATATTGCCAACGATATCCACCAAAAAGGAATAATACTCAAACTCGATAGCCTGGTCGCCGGCGTTGTAAGGCAGGCCAATAGCATCTCCCCGGCCATTGCTCAAAGCTATTTTGCGCAAGTTGGCCGGATAGTTCCCCATTGCATCCAGTTCGCTGTAAAAAGCATCGAATAGCGCATCGTGGCCAGCAGTGGCTGTGGGTGGATCGGTGTAATGATAGGACAGCATCTGCCGGGGTGCCGGTTCATCCAAAATATCTACAAGCATCTGCACATTGGCATCCAAACCCTTAAAGAAAAATATACCATATTGCAAACCCAGCGGAACATTAGCACCCTGATGCGGTGCTTCAAACGAAATCCATAAATCACAATTATGATCAACATCGTTGGCTTCCATGTAAGTGAGGGCATATCGCGTTACCATGCCACCCATGCTAGGGCCTAGAATCGAAATCGGATTTTCGTAGTCCAGCGTGTCGTTAACCATTTGCACAAGTTTGGTGAAAAGGAAGGCGTTGCTTTGGATGTAGGTGAGCGGGGTGTGAAAATTGAGCACCACCAAATCATAGCCCTGGGCGCGTAAATCATCGAGCATATTTTGCTGGTTGAATAGCTCGTAGAGGGTTTCCCAGGTATAAGTGTCGTCGAAGTCGATGCCCTCGCAAACGATAATCGGCTTGATGAGCTGGCTGTTTTCATCGCTTAGCAGGATGTAAGCATCGCCGGTGGTGCTAACGCCATTGTAGCCCTGGTCGGCTTCCACCAGCCAGATGGCCGTGGGTGGCGGGGTTTCCAGTTTTTTAACATCCATCTCAAATGTCGAAAACAGTTCTCCATAATTATTGCTTACAGCTTTAATCGAGATGCTTTTTATACCGGTGCTGGTGTAGCTTGTCGCAATTTCATCTCCGGCATTCAAGGGCTGCCAGCCCTGCATATCATCCAAATTGATAAACAATTGCCGAATGCTTTCTTTTTGGTTTGTAAAGAAAAAATCAGTTGGGAAGGTAAAAGTAATTTCGCTTCCATTGAAGGATTCATCACGGAAGCCGGTGGCGGCAAATACTGTGGCTTGCCCCGGCTCCACTTCCGAAATATCCAGCACACCTTCCGTGATCAGCAAATCTTCTGCATCTTCGCCCAGATAATTGTAACCAAAAAACAGCAGCCCTATCGGGATGGTATTTTTCCGGATCAGCTTTGCGGCTTCTTTATGCAAGCTACCAATCTCAGGGAATTGCTTTTCGGTAAGATTGCTTTTGGAAATCTCAAAATACATCTGATTCCACACCGGATGCTTCACGACTGGTGCATCAAGCCCGCCATCGAATTGCTTCATGTCCGAAAGTTGAGGACTGAGTTCATACAGGAAACCGCTTGTTACTTTACTTTGGGGCTCTACTCTGATTTGCGAATAAACATTGGCAAACAGAAAGGTAAAAACGAGGACGGATAGTATTTTTTTCATCATACCTTAATTTTAGTAAATATTAGTTAAGAATTAATGTATAACAAAAAAAACAGGTTTTGGTTAGGGAATGTGAAAATCTTAAATCATTGATCCAATGCGGCAGGCCGATATGTGAATAGCCACGCAAAGGCTCGAAGAATCACAAAGTAGGAAAATACGGGTGCAGTTCCCATATTACGCAGCTAAATTACCATAGTATCTATTTGTGAATTCACCCCAAAATGCGTCCCACCTGTTTGATTTTGCAATGGAACGCAAGTTGAGGATGCCTTGGCCGCCTTT
>Ga0307929_1000600_pt1 | contig 33869 bp, 31 predicted proteins | sample AceLakmetage1330_FD_203160 | JGI IMG/M metagenome (GOLD analysis project Ga0307929, IMG submission 203160) | Saline water microbial communities from Ace Lake, Antarctica - #1330 | ecosystem: Environmental > Aquatic > Non-marine Saline and Alkaline > Saline | place: Antarctica: Ace Lake...
CACATTATCCACTCCGAGACACACAGTGACCCCTGCTTCTAAGAGTTGAGGAACGGGAGCGATGGAGTTGTGAATCGGTCCATTTTTGTGACGCGGTTGTTGATTGTCGATCATAGCTCGTGGGCAGACGATGACGTTCATGTCCGCTTCCTTGATGAGCTTTGCCACCTTCGCAATATATTCATCGGGTTGAGCCGCGAGTGAACAACAGTGAATGGCGTTCACCTTTCCCTGCATACCGTGTTTGATAACCGATCGGGCCAAGAGTTCGGTATCTCGTTCATCAGGATCATTGTTCTGATCAATGTGCACATCGACCGTTTTATTGTGTCGTTTCGCCACATCGAAGAGGAAGGCGAGATGTTCTTCTTGATGCGGTCGATCTCGTGATGGAAGTCCCCCGAGGACATCCACGAGCGGGGCTGCTTTCTCAATCATTGCTTGTGATTCTGGTGTCATTGCCCCTTCGAGCACTTGCGAACAAATCTGCATATCAATTTTATCTGCGTATTTTTTCTTTACTTCCAAAGCGGCTTCCAAGCACTTCATACCCACCGTGGTGTCCACATCAATGTTCGTTCTTGTTACGGTGCATCCTTGATTAATAAAGTTCTCCGCACTGAGACTGATTCGTTCTACTAAGTTTTCGTGCGTGTATCCTTCTTTCACTTTTTTCCATAAATCCCATTTCACCTCCATGTGCTCGTTGGACATTTGAAGTGTTTCAGGAGTAATAACATACGCCTTGTCGAAATGTGCGTGACACGAAATGGGTCCGCCTTTTTCTTTAATTTTTTCTTTCAAAAGTTCGAGCATGTTCCAAGGTTCGGCCATATGGGGTGAGGTTAGGGTTCAATGGGGATTATAAGGGGGGAGGATAGAAAAGTAAAAAATTCCTCCCGTCATTGCCGCTTGGCGGCAATCCGAAAAGGCGTTATCGTTTTTACAGAAGTATTGAAGAACCCTTGTCAGGATAATTCGCGAAGCCTGCCCTCGACTACGCTCGGGGGCTCAAGTTAAACGAGGCTCATTGACAGGATCCTCGCCAAGCGAGGATGACGAGATTATTTTTTCTGATTTTCACAAAGAAAATATCCGCCGCCCCAAATTAAACCCCCTCCCAGCCGCCCGTTAACAAGGGGAGACTATTTAATGATTGGTCGATTTTTTACAAAGAAATATCCACCTCCCAAAATCAAAAGTACTCCAACAATTTTTTGTTCTGATATTGAGTCTCCAAATAAAAGAAATGCTCCTATCAAAACACCAACGGGCTGAAGCATAAGAAATATATTGAGCTTCGAGACTTCGAGATATTTATGCGCTTTGAAAAAGAAATACCGTGAAACGAGAATCCCAAGTACATACGTAAGCGTAAGAGTGCCTATTGCCAGCAGAGGCAAGACTTTAAATTTTCCGGTTACAAAAATCAAAATTGTAAAGAAGAGCGTCACAATACACGCACGGATAAAGGCAAAAGAAAAAACGTGCGTATCTTTTCCGTATCGTTTAAACAAAAAACTATGCAAAGCATAGAAAAAAGATGAGATCGTAATAATGATTGCCGCGAGAGGAGAAACCTCGCTCTTCATCGTTCCAATAAAGACAATTCCCGCAAGCATAACTATTGCCGACAAAAGTTCTCTCCTTGTAAATCGTTCTGCTAAAAATGAAATTCCGAGAATGCAGACAAAGACTGGTTGAAGGCTTTCAAGTAATACTGCTGGTCCCGAACCTGCGAGTGAAATTCCCCATGCCAAAAGTCCAGAGGCAAGAACGCTTATCACCGCTAGACCAAGAATAAGCTTTTTATGAAGTTTCCATTCGTGGTATACATTTTTTCTGGATCGTTTGAATCCCAAGAAAAAAGGGAGTGCTAGTAAAGAAGCGCCAGACCATCCCCAGAACATCGCTTGGGCAACATTGATATCCCATTGTCGAAATGAAAAATCTAACAACAGATAGAACACCGTCAGCACAGCAATATTGCCGAGCAAAAGCTCGTATCCTTTTCGTTCGTTCGTCATAGATTAGTGTTTTACAAGTTTCTCAATTTCTTTCTCGATTTTATCGAGTCCAAGGTTTCCAGTTCCTCCTTGGTGGGTCGACATCTTGAGCCATTTATCCACGTCTTCGGCAGATACCTTAATGTCAGCGATGTTTGATCCGACTTCTCTGTACGCATCACGGAAGGTCATTCCTTCTTTCACTTTATCAAAGGCTTTGTGCGCTGCAAAGAGTCCTGGACTAGCGAGTACTGATTCCATCAAAATCTCTTTATTTGGTGTGATGTTGGAAATAATCGCCATCATAGCTTCCAGTGATTTTTCTGTGTATTTGAGACCAAGGAAAAGGGGACGTTTTATTTCTTGTCCGTCTCGGTGGTATCCAGAAATCTTGTTTAAAATGTTGTGTGTAATCTCACTTCGACAGGCGAGAACGGTCGGTGTTCGTCCACGAATCAATTCGGCAACGTCCAAGTTTTTCTTCTGAGGCATAATGGATGATCCTGTTGAAATTGAATCATCGAGTTCAAAGAATCGGAACTCTTGTGTCGTGTAAAAGAGGAGGTCAGATGACAATTTGTTGAGCGTCATCATTATCTGACAACACGCTTCGAGTACCAATCCCTCAATCTTTCCTCGAGAGTTGTGGCAATAAATCACGTTGTTTTGTGTTCGGGAGAATCCGAGTTCTTTACTCAACCAATCCCGATCGAAATCAAATGGTGATCCATACCCCGCTCCAGATCCGAGTGGATTTTGGTCTACGATTTCATCCGTAATTGCGGTGAGAAGTTTTGCGTCATCCACCAAACTCTCGGCAAACGAAGCAATCCATGTCCCAACGGTTGTGGGCATAGCCTTCTGCATGTGCGTGTATCCGGGCATCGGCACCATTTCGTATTCCTTCGCAAACTCCACAAACATTTGTGCGAGTTGGAGTGTTTTTTCTCGAATCGCGACCGTTTTATTTTTCAAAAAGTATCGCATCATCACGAGCACTTGGTCGTTTCGACTTCGTCCTGTGTGAATCTTTTTCCCCGTATCTCCCAATTTCTCAATGAGGTAATCTTCAATCTTGGTGTGGCAATCCTCGTCTTCAACTTTCAATACAAATTCGCCTTTTTCCCAGAGAGCTAAAATCTCATCGAGCCCGCCTTCGAGTTGCTTTAATTCATCGGCAGTGAGGAGATTATGTTTCTCCAACATCCGCGCGTAACATCGCGAACACCACACATCATCAGGAATCATTACTTGATCGTAGAGGATATCTTCTCCTGAGTTGTATTCTTCAACGACTCGGTTGAGATCGACGGCTCCGTTCTTAAACCAAATCTTCTTTTTAATAGGGTCGGCCATGATGGGATGGGGTTAGTGGGGTTTTATAAATTATAGTGAAGGAAGGGTTGGAGTTCAAATTTTTCGAAAAATATAAAAAAAACAGGAACAAGTCCTGTGTTTTTAAATTTGGCTGGGGCGGAGGGATATTCTCTCTACGTCCCTTTGGGACTTGAATCGAAAACTCTTCACACATTTTGCAAAGCAAAATCGTTCAGAGCGAACCCGGGGCTTGGGCTTAGAATCCCGACACAAAAAAAGAACAGCGTTGAGTCCTTTGGACTCAGTGCAATTCCTTTGGCTGGGGCGGAGGGACTCGAACCCCCGAATGTCGGAACCAAAATCCGATGCCTTACCACTTGGCGACGCCCCATTAAATAACTGGCGAGATTGTAATTTGTTGCAAACGAAAATCAAGTTTTTTCAGATGACTCTCTTCATATACTTCACTATCTCGGTTTGGGTGGTTTTTTGATTGTCTCGCTTAATTGGTTGAAACTTCTTCAAAAGCTATTATTATTTTTGTGACTTTAATCCCCCTCAAATGACAGACACAAAGAAACAATCGTTTATCGTCGGACTTAATAAAGCCCTTGAATGGGAATATGCTGCTGCTGTGCAATATGTTCAACATGCTGCTGTTATCACAGGACCAGAATATGATTCTATTGGTAAGGAACTTGTAATTCATTCTAATGAAGAAATGGTACATGCAGTGATAGTTTCAGAAATGATTTCCGACTTAGGGGGAGTGCCCACTATTGATGTTGAAAAACGCGAAATATCAAAAGACTCTATTCAAATGTTAGAACAAGATTTAGCAGGAGAAGAACTGGCTATTAGCATGTACAAAGGTCTTATTAAGATAGCGGAAGAACTTGATGAGTATGGAATTCGTCGAAAATTGGAAGACATTCTTATGGACGAAGAAGAACATCGTCGAGATCTTTTGAGTACGTTGGGGCGATAATTCCCTCGACATCTCGGCCCTAGTCAGCATAAAAAATACACGGGGCTCGTTCCTGTATTTTTTAAATATCGCATGCTACAATTCCCAAAATCACTAAACCAATTTCACAATGGATGATAGTCAAGAAAACACTTCTAATACCGAGCCCTCAGTACCAGCAGTAACACCAGCGTCAACAGAAGCGCCAGTAGCTGATAGAAACACGGTAAACGAAATGGATGCTGTACAAGAGAATGCTTCAAACACTCCGCCTCAAGAGGCCCCAGCACCAACACCAGTGTCAACAGAAGCGCCAGTAGCCGATACAAATGCAACAAACGAAATGGGTGATATTCAAGAGAATACTTCAAACACTGCTCCGTATGCTCCCCCAACACCAACCTCACCTCCGGAAACAGTAAGTGAGCCTATTGTAAAAAAAGAAGTTCATTTTACAGGATTCTGGAAAAGGGTAGCGATTTCCTCGAGCGAAGCTTTAGTGTCTTCACTTTTAGGACTATTTCTTGCACCCACAGCCGCAATTATTCCAGTTGTGATTAATATTATTCTCTATTTTGCAAAAGGACGCACTATTGGAGATTTTATAATGCAAACAAAACTTGTCGATGCGGTTTCTCATGAAAAACCATCTACGGGACAGCTTATAGGTCGTTTCTTTGCGAAGATTTTATCCTTTATTCCATTCAGTTTAGGATTCCTTTGGGCAGGATGGACGAAGGAAAAAAAGGCTTGGCATGATAGTCTATCAGGAACCCGATATATTGAAACAAAGTCTTATAATGGTGGAATAACATGGGTTGCTAATATTTTACTCTTGATTGTTATTCCTTATTTTCAAATGCAACCAATTATATCATTTGTAATGAAAACGATTATCCCAATTGGGCAGGGGATTTACAATGGAGATCCAGAACAAGAATTAGAGGGAATACATTCTTTTGAAGATGTTTTAGAGAATGTAGTAAAAGAACAGCTCCAACAAAATATTTTACTCCCTGTAATCTCGGACCCACTTGAGGAAGGAATAGAACCCTTAGAAGAACCTCCCGTAGAAAAAATAGAAGTAGTAGCGAAAGGAACTCCTCGAATTTCTTTAACAAAAACGAAAGAGGTTCTCCCACTAGAGGATGAACAGGGAACGCCACCAGCAGATGTTATAGCAGAAGAGCCACAACATATTGGAATGAGTCGTTATGCAACCACGACAAATGCAGTCTTTTATGATGACAAAAAACTTGAATTAGCCGATCCAGCTACATTTAGTATTTTTACGAGAGAAGAAGATCCATACAGTCTCTTCGGGAAAGATGCCAATCATGTATATCTAGAATCCGCACTTATCCAGAATGCGGATCCAGATACTTTTGAAATTGTAGGGAACGTTTTTTCTAAAGATAAGGATCGAGTTTTCTTCTATACAAGAGAACTGTCGCACGTAGATAGTGCTACCTTTGAAGAATTAGAGGACGGAACACTTCAAGATAAAAATAATATTTTGACACTGACTGGAGGTATAAAGTCTCCGCGTTAGAATCTCGATATTACATCCATCTCATTACCAACTCCACCATCTGCGTCGGAGTAACGCTTGATTTCTTAATAGAACGCACTTTCTCAGACGTTTCGCCTTCCCACTCCATATTGGAAAAGATGATGACGAGTGGGGGTTCGGGAGTTTCTTTTTTGATACGGGAAAGAACCTCATTTCCATCCATCGCGGGCATTACAATATCGAGCAAGATTACATTGGGGTGAAATTCTTTGTAAATCTTAATTCCGTCTTTTCCAGAGAAACTCTGTTGCACAGAGAATCCAGCCAACTCGAAGGCAAGTGCAAACATGTCATTTATGTCTTGATTGTCATCGATTACCAGAATCTTTTTACCGTTCATTTGTGTCTGGCAGTGAGAATGTGAAACAGGTTCCTTTTCCTTCTTTGCTTTTAAACGAAATAGAGCCACCGAGTCTCGCAATGATAAGTTTTACAATGTGAAGTCCGAGCCCGGTTCCGGTGTAAGTTTTTCGGAGAGAGTTTTCTACTTGATGAAATTTATCAAAGATATATTTCTGATCTTCTTTCGGGATTCCGATCCCGTCATCTTTCACAGAAATCTGAATCGCTTGGTCGTTATCGGGGCATGGGTCAAGTGTAACAACGATAGATCCGCCTGCTGGCGTACATTTGCAAGAATTGCTGACGAGATTCATGAGAACGCGTTTTATACGAGAAGGGTCGCTTTTAATAAAGCACCGTACATTTTTTGGATTTCGAAAGGTGAGTTTTATATTTTTCTGTACAGCTAGCACACGGAATTCATTTGTGGCTTCCACTAGAAATTCGGGAAAGAGTATATCTCGTGACTCGAACACTACTTTCCCAGATTCAAGTCGGCTTATGTCGAGAATTTTATTTACGAGTTTAATAAGCTCGGTGGTGTTACGGGATATCGTTCCGAGAAATTCTTTTTGCTTCCCATTGAGTTCTCCAAATTTCTCTGACAGCAAAAACTCAGTAAACCCATTAATGACCGTCATTGGAGTTCTCAGCTCGTGAGAAACAATAGAAATGAATTTATTTTTTGATTGATCTAACTCTTGAAGTTCTTCGTATGACAACTCTTTTCTATTTTTAATTCTGAAATCAACGCCTCCGGGGGGAATGTTTTTTACAATACGCCGCTTCCGAAACGGAAGATTAGTAGAGATGTAATTACTGGCTTGTGTGAAACTCACCATGGAGAAGGGACAAGAAAAATACAAAGAGAACCACCGTCCGAATGAATCATCGGTTTGAAACTATATCCGCTTCAAACCTTATGAAAATTAATAAAACAAAGAACGGCAACTTTCTTCCTATACTAAAAGGAACTTATCGTAAAGAGAAAACAATGCTTTTTTTATAAACTGACAAATCAAATGTGAAGTTTTTGTGAAGAATAAATATTGACAGAAATATAGAGTCGGGTGATATTGACAATATTCATAGCCCCTCTCGCAATGAAAATACTCGTCGTAGAAGACAATGAATCGATGTTGGATCTTATTGAGATGACATTGAAACAGGAGAAATTTGTAGTTGATCGAGCTGAGGATGGAGAGGTGGCATTAGAAAAAATGAAAGCCAACAAGTATGACCTTGTGATTCTTGATATTGTGCTTCCCAAAAAAGACGGATTTATCGTCATAGCTTCGCTTCGGGCGCTTGGGAAAAAGACGCCTATCTTAGCAATCTCTTCAAATAATCTTGTTGATACGCGGATCAAAGCCATCAATCTCGGGGCGGATGATTTTCTTGTGAAAGATTTTTCACTGGATGAACTGACGGCGAGAGCGAAATGTTTATTGCGTCGGAAATCTGGCACACAGAACAATGTCCTTCGGTGCAAAGATATTGCCGTAGATATGACCAATATGTTGGTGTTCTATAAACAAAAAGATGTGCATCTCACGAAAAAAGAATTCCAAATTTTATTACTCTTCTTGCGAAACAAAAACACACTCGTTACTCGAGAGGAAATTCAGAATTGTTTGTGGGATGGGAAAAATGACAGCCTGGTGTCCAATACCATCACGGTTCACATTCGTTCTTTACGAAAGAAACTGGGAGATGGTGCCTGCATGATCGAGACCGTTCATGGATATGGATATATAATTAGAACTTAGTAACATTGTCATTCCGACCAACGCGGAGGAATCCCTTCCAATGATCCAGCGACAATATTTTGTTTAGACAATAGCAAGTGAAAGTGAGACTCTTTATGTTGGAGTTACTAATAACCTGATTCAATTAATAAATCCTGTATGGAAAGATTTAATGGAAGAACTTTTTGATTAAGGGATCCCTCCACTCCGGTCGGGATGACAAAGGAGTGATTGAAATAGTGAGAGGTAGGAAGGAATAATTCCATTGTAAAATTTCCGCCCTTCGGTTACATTTCCCTCACATGGAAGTGACCCCTATTTCGCTCAAAGACAGCGACAGCGTAAAAGACATCATTCAAGTGGTGAAGCAGGTTCCGACTGATAAAATCGTTTTTATCTGTCCTCGGCATTTTGCTATTTTATCGGATACTTCTTTTCTCAAAAAATTAAAAGAAGCCGGAGAAACAGAGAAGAAAGAACTTTCTTTTGTGGTGTTTCAGAAGTTCGTGCGAGATAGTATGAAAGCACAGGATTTGAAAGTGCACTCGGTTATTCCAACAGAATTCGTTGATGCGGAACGACAGGAGGTAAAGGATATTCTCAATGGAGAGTCTAAAAAAGAAGCTCCGATAAAAAACGAGGAAGATGCTCGGGTAGCTTTCTCATCTACAAAAACAAAACCGGTTTTTGCGACGCATAAAATTGAAAACGAAGGACGACGGAAACCGATCCGAGGGAAAATATTCTTCGCCTTTTTAATTGTCATTGTTCTTCTCATTGGGACATGGGCATGGATTTCGCCACGAGCGATGGTAACACTGAAGCTAAAAGTATCAGTGATTCCTGTAACCCAGAATGTCATCATAACCTTGCCTGAAGCAGAGGTTTCTAAAAAAGAAAAATATTTACCACAGGTGGATGGTATTTTTGTGGAGACAGAAGTTGTTGGAACGGAAACATTCCCGTCCACCGGACGGCGATACGACCTGACAGACGCCCATGGAAAAGTAACACTGATGAACGAAACGAAATATGAAAAGTTTCTTTTGCCTTCGCGACTCGCAACAGAAGATGGAATGATTTTTCGATTCGAAGACAAGGTGGTTATCCCTCCGCGAAATGAAGATGGGGCGGGGCGATTTGTTGTAGAAATCAGAGCTGATCAGTATGACGAAGACGAGAAACCAATTGGAGAGCGGGGAAATATCCAGGCAGGAACAGATCTTATCTTTCCCGCATTGCGTTCTGCATCACGAGAACTGTACTACGCTCGGGCAAATAAGGGACCGCTTGTGGGCGGATCGACACTGACGCACTACTTCATAGAGGAAGGAGATTTTGAAGCGGTCCAAGAAATATTGATTGATAAATTTCGTGTGCAGGGAGTGGATCAATTGCGGACGGAAATCGAAAATCGGTCAGAGCGAGAAAAAGGGAAATATGTACTCCTCGACGATCCGCGATTGCTCAAAACTGAAGCTGTCAGCCTGGAGTTTCCAGAAGATTTGATCGGACAAGAAGTGCAAACGTTTGAAGTGCCAGCGCACGTGCGCTTGATGGGAATTGTTTTTGATCAATCGCAAGTGGCAGATTTTCTCACAGAGAAACTGCGAGCGACCCAAGATCATCGGAAAAAACTTATCAAAATAGATCCGATTTCTGCGCAGTATAGAGTGATGGAATCGGAATTCCTTGAAAAAGAAAAATGGGTGAAACTGTCAGTTGAAATGCAGGGAGTGGAAACATTGGATATTGATTCGGATTCAATCTCCGCACGAGAATGGAGAGAGAAACTCAAAAAAGAAATCGCAGGAAGAAGTGCAAAAGATGTGCGTGGAATTTTGACGAATTATCCAGAAATCGAAAATGTGATTGATATAAAAATATCACCGTTCTGGGCAGAGAGCCTGCCGAGCATTTTTAACAGGATCGAATTCAAAATAAAATAGGTTCGAGGTTGGTTGGCGGAGCGGAAAAATCGCGTTCTTTTTCCTTGACAATTTTTCCCCTCGAAGTAAAAAGGCACTACCCAATTATCAAACCCACATTATGCGAAACAATCATCGGTTTTCATTTTTAACAGCTTTTGTATTAATCCTTTCAGCAGTGGTTTTCACTGGTGGAGCGTATTACCTTCAAGATGTTAATCCTTATTCACGAACGATTCTTACAGTGCTTCGATCAAGCCATGCAGACATGGGTGGACAAGCATATTACCGACGATTACAACACACGCCACGAGAACGAGATATTTATACAGCACAAATGAAGACAGTACTCGTAAAACGAGATGTTGTTCGACCACGAGCCATTGTGAAATCAAAATCACGAATAGAAATGAATAAAGCAGGACGAAGAACTCGAATTCGAGGAAAAAATATCAGTATCATGAGAATGCGTATTGGAGGACGAACAGTTCCTATGGATCAATACGTAGAAGGGACACGACGATAATTATCAAACTTGTTAAAAGAACAAAGCCGCCTTGCCCCCAAGGTGGTTTTTTGTTATTACTTTCTCGCACATGAACACCCTTGGAAACCTATTTCGAATTACCAGCTTTGGAGAATCCCATGGAACAATGATGGGAGTCGTCATTGATGGTTGTCCTTCGAATATCGAATTGAACAAAAAATGTATTCAAGATGAATTAGATAAAAGAAAGCCAGGACAATCAAGCATGACAACCGAGAGAAAAGAGTCTGACACGTGTGAGATTGTGTCGGGTATTTTTGAAGGAAAAACAACGGGAGCACCGATTGCGGTGCTTGTGAAAAATAGCAATATGCATTCAGCAGATTATGAGAATCTAAAGGATGTGTTTCGTCCTTCACACGCAGACGCTTCTTTCTTCAAAAAATACGGTATTCGTGATCATCGAGGAGGCGGACGGAGTTCGGGACGAGAAACGATTTCTCGTGTGATGGGGGGCGCGGTAGCGCAGGAAATTTTGAAACAACACAACATTGAAATCATCGGATTCGCTCGTAGTATTGGCGGGGAAATGTTTGAGAATGTGGATGAATCTTTTATTGAAAAGAATCCATTGCGGATGGCCGATGAGTCATCATTCAAGCGCGCATTAGCCCATGTTGAGGCTGTGAAGGCAGAAGGAGATTCACTCGGGGGAATTGTTGAAATTAGGATTAAAAACCCTCCTGCGGGACTGGGAGCGCCTGTATTCGATAAGCTCGAAGCCGATCTCGCCAAGGCGTGTATGTCAGTGGGAGCGGTCAAAGGATTTGAAATCGGAGAAGGGTTCTCGCTTTCAGCGAAAAAAGGATCGGAGGCCAACGACTCGTTTGTTTCGAACTCCGGTTCTCTTCAAACCGAGCGGAATGCCAACGGAGGAATCCTCGGCGGTATCTCAACAGGCGAGGACATCTGGTTCCGAGTCGCGGTGAAACCGACGTCATCGATTAGCAAACCGCAAAAGACGGTGAATACAAAGGGAGAAGCAGTTGATCTCGAAATCGAAGGACGACACGATCCGATTATTGTGCCACGGGTGATTCCGGTACTGGAAGCCATGACGGCATTGGTTCTCGTCGATCACTTGATGATGAATAAAGCGATTTCGAATGACTAAGAACGAAATCAATTACGAAATAAAAACGGAACGACTCGTTCTACGACCGCTTCAATCTGAAGATGTGCCGAAGATGTTTGCGATTCTCCAAAAATATCCAGACATCACGAAGTTCATGAGTTTTGAGCCACCTCAAAAAGAAGAAGAAACCAGAGAATTTTTTGAAGCCAGTCAGAAGCTTTTCCCAGAATCAGCTATTCGATGGGGGATTTTCCTTGAGAATGAATTTGTAGGAACTATCTCTTTGGAAGGAATAGAGCGAAAAGTGAGAGCATGGATTACTGAAGTGGGAGAGATTGGGTATTGGATGAATCCAGAGTTTCATAATCAAGGAATTATGACCGAAGCGGGGAAAGCTATAGTGGAATTTGGTTTTGAACAAAGCTCGCTCCATAAGATTATAATTGACCATGTCTCTGACAATGGGGCTTCTCAAAAAGTTATTGAGAAACTCGGGTTTCGATTTGTAGGAGAGCGAAAGGATCACTTCTTTCGATTTGATAAATGGTGGAATATTAAAATGTACGAAATGACTATTGATGAATTCAAAAAATGAAAAAATTTAAAATCCTTTCCAAAGAAAAACTTATTGAATCTCAATACTGTTCGGTGGAGAAGCACATTGTTGAGTTTCCCGATGGAGGAAAAGGGGAGTGGTTCGTGAATACGTCCGCGGATGCGGCGATTGTTGTTCCGATTACAACGGAAGGAAAAGTTATTCTCCAAAGAAGTTATAAACACGGAAGTGGTAAGGAAATTATAGAATTCTGTGCCGGAATTATTGACCCAGGAGAAACACCAGAGGTGGCAGCGGAACGAGAACTCCAAGAGGAGACCGGATTTGCTGCAGAAAGTTTAGAAGAGATCGGAGAAGTCTTTGCCAATCCCACAGGATCAAGCATGAAATATCATTTTTTCTTGGCGCGTAATTGCGCGCTTAACGGCGAACAAGACCTCGATCCATCAGAGCAAATAGAGGTGTTCTTCGCGGAGGACTGGGCTTCGGCGGTCGAGCTCCTCACAGACTCAAATACGATAACTTCAAGTGCGACGATTGCGGGGATCGGATTTGCTGCGAAATACTTATAAAAAACTCCCCCTCATCCTCCAATTTAATTGGGGGATCCATTATCAACTCAGGAGAAGGGATCTCTCCGCTTCGGTCGAGATGACAAAAAAGGATTGGGTTCCCGCCGGAGCCTGTCCTCGTGAAATCGGGGGCCGGAATGACTTAAAAGTAAAAAAAGTTTGACAAAAAACCACGTATCCCTACATTACCCGCGGTCAAAGACAGTTGGTAGGCCTTGAGCCATAAAATCCAGCCGAGACAAATCAAATCGTTTCTGAGAAAGTTCTGTACCGAAAAGAAACGCTTCTGTCTCAAGTCTTTGCCCCGCAAAGACTTTTTTTAAATCAAAATGGCAATATCACGAAGCACGAAATCGGATCAACTCGCAACTCTTGAAGCAAAATTCAAGGAGGCGAAAGGAGTCGCATTCATTACGTTTAATGAATTGACGGTAGAAGAAGCACAAGTAATGCGACGAGGTCTTCGAGCAGAAGGAATGAGCTACACAGTTATCAAAAAAACATTGATGGCTTTGGCAGCAAAAAACACAGGACTTCCAGAAGTGAACGTGGACGACTTGGAGGGAGCGGTAGCGGTGATTGTTTCTCCAACGGATGAAATTGCACCAGCAGCTTCAATCAAGAAGTACATAGCTGAATTCTTTGATAAAGAAACAAAGACTTCAAAGGTAGATTATGCAGGATCAATTTTCGAAGGAAAATTCTGCGACGTGGCAGCAACGGCAATTATTGCCAGCACGCCAAGTCGAGAAGAATCTCTCGCGAAGATTGTTGGAATGCTCAAATCAGGACCACAAAAACTTCACAGTGTTTTTGGTTCAGGATTCTCAAAACTTTACAACGTTTTGGAAAATGCGGAGAAATTCGCGGCTTAAATTTGTTTTTAATTTTTTTATTCTTAAATACCCCATATCATGTCTGAAGAGACTACAACCGATATCAAGCTCAGCGCAGGTGAGCAAAAAGTGGTGGACGCAATCGAAAAACTTACGGTTGTGGAAGCTAATAACGTAGCGAAGTACTTCGAAGAAAAGTACGGAATTAGTGCAGCAGCTCCAGCAGCCGCAGCCGCAGCAGCACCAGCAGAAGAAGAAGTCGCAGCTAAATCAGACTACAACGTAGTCTTGAAAGACTGTGGATCACAAAAAATCGCTGTGATCAAAGTAGTTCGTGAAATAACAGGTCTTGGACTTGGTGAAGCGAAGACTTTGGCTGAAGCAGGAGGAACAATCAAAGAAAAAGTAAAGAAGGAAGAAGCAGAAGAAATGAAAAAGAAATTCGAAGAAGCAGGAGCGACTGTTGAATTGAGCTAAATTTTCTTACGAAACAAACAAAGAGCTTGAGCCTTCATCGGCTTGGGCTCTTTTGATATTGATTTTTTAATTCAATCGGGTAAAACCAACACACGATGTTCGATATCCAAACAGGAGAAACCAATGCAATCCTTCGCACAAAATGCGAACCAGTCACCCTATTCGACGAATCGCTCAGTGCCTTCATTATCGAAATGCAGGAAACCATGCTCGCGGAAGATCCCAAAACAGGAATCAAAGGAGTTGGTTTGGCAGGAAATCAAGTAGGAGAAGGAAAGCGACTTTTATTGATTACCCAAAACGTTGGTACGAAAAAAGAAAACAAAGTTCTTGCGATGGTGAATCCTGAAATCATAGAACACTCAAAGAGAACGGTTGTTATGGAAGAAGGATGTCTCAGTCTCCCCGGGCAATTTGCGAAGCTATCTCGACCATCAAAGGTTAAGGTCCGATGGCAGAACATGGAGGGGAACTGGTGTGAAAAAAAATTAGAAAAATGGGATGCACGGATTTTCCTTCACGAATATGATCACTTGGAAGGGATTTTGTTTACGGACTATTTGAAAAAATAAACATTTCTTTATCCCGTCATTCTGGCTTGGCCAGAATCGTGTGAGTTTCAGCTTTTATTTTTAGAGCGAAGCGAATATTTAACATAGGTTCCGCGCTAGCGCTTGCAAGTAGGAGATTGCTTCATCTGATCCTGGGCAAGCCAGGATGACCATGTGTTTTTTTATTGATAAATCCCTCTTTTTTGTTACCCTTCCTGCGATTATACTCATTTGCTTTGAAATCTTCGATTTCGCAAATTTTGTATGATGTCCAATGCACTCCTTCGGAGTTGGAAAAACAAAGTTTTTCCTTAATAATTTCTTCGAAATTATTATCACATTCTCGTATAAATCCACCCCATGAAACCAGGTCCAAAAAACGCACCACGGAAGACAAGCCCTTTTAAATACTTGCTCGTCATTGCTCTGATTGGAGCGAGTCTCGCCCTTATTTTCCCAGGGAATGAAGAACTCTTTTCGAAAGACAAACCGGAAGATATTTCACTGACAGATATGCAGGAGAAATACACACAAGATGAGTTCAAAACAATTAAGATCAAAGACAACACCATTACAGCGGAGACCTTTGATAGTGTGATGCTCAAGACGACAAAGGAGGCATCAAGCAATATCAGCGACTTGGGATTTGATGATTTATCAAAACGAGCAAAGGTAACAATTGTCGATACTTCAAGCGGAAGAATGTGGATGAACATCTTGATTGGCGTCGTTCCATTTTTATTGCTGATTGGATTCCTTATTTTTATCTCTCGTCGAGCCAGTGCTATGGGAGGAGGCGGAGGAGAAGGGGGACCGTTTGGTTTTGGGAAATCAAAAGCGAAGGTCTACGACAAGACAAAATACACGACTCGATTTAGTGATGTGGCGGGAGCGACCGAAGCCAAGGAAGAGGTCGTGGAAGTAGTGGACTTCCTCAAACGTCCTCAAAAATACCGAAAAATGGGAGCGAAAACACCGAAGGGAATCCTTTTGGTAGGCGCTCCAGGAACAGGGAAAACGTTGCTTGCTCGTGCGATTGCGGGAGAAGCAGGCGTTCCATTCTTCTCAGTGTCAGGATCAGAATTTGTAGAAATGTTCGTGGGAGTAGGAGCGTCACGTGTTCGTGATTTGTTCAAAACTGCCAAACGAAACGCGCCAGCGATTATCTTCATCGACGAAGTTGATGCTATCGGGAAACAACGAGGAAACGGAATGGGAGGAGGTCACGATGAACGAGAACAAACACTGAACCAGATTCTTACAGAAATGGATGGATTTGAATCAGGAACTTCTCTTATCGTTATCGCAGCAACCAACCGTCCAGACGTTTTGGACAAGGCGTTACTTCGACCAGGACGATTCGATCGACGTGTTCATATCGACTTGCCGGACATGGAAGCCCGATTGCAGATTCTCGACCTTCACGCGAAGAATAAACCCTTTGCGAAGGGAACGAACTTGAAAAAAATTGCTTCAAAGACGGTCGGATGCTCCGGAGCTGATTTGGAAAACATCCTCAACGAGGCCGCGATCTTTGCCGTCAAAAAGAGACAGAAATCTATCACGCATGACGATGTCGAAAATGCAGTAGAGAAAGTCTCTATGGGACCAGAACGACGATCTCGACGGATTACAAAATCAGAGAAAGAAATCATTGCGCACCATGAGGTAGGGCACGCGATTGCGGGACACTTCACTGACACCTGCGAGCCTGTGCACAAGATCTCCGTGATTTCACGAGGGTCAGCTCTTGGGGTGACATGGTTCTTACCAGAGGAAGACAAGTATCTTGCCAGCGAACAAAAGATGAAAGACGAGATGGTTTCTCTTCACGGAGGACGGATCGCAGAACGGCTTATGTTTGGACAGACCACAACAGGAGCTTCCAACGATCTAGAGCGTATCTCACGACTCGCTAGAGCTATGGTGATGACCTACGGTATGGCTGATGGGACGAAGGTTGGACCGGTGGTATTTGCGGAGAAATCACGAGGATTTGCGGGAATGGATTTTCATGAGAAAGATTTCTCAGAAGAGACGGCTCGAGCGATTGATGAGGAGGTTCATCGACTCGTTCTCGAAGCAGAGAAAAACTGTGAGATAACCTTGAAGAAACACTTACCACTCTTGAAGAAGATTGCCATCGACTTGCTTGAAAAAGAAAATATCACGCGAGACGAGTTCTTGGAGTATTTTAAGAAGTAAAATAATTGACTTCTTTGTCAAACAGGCGTAATAATGCCCCTGTAAAACATACTTTTATTGTTTTAAACGGTGTGTTTTCGGCTATTTAACAAAACGGAAGGAATAAGATTTCATGGTTTTCTTTTTGAGCCTCGAGGAGAGGATCATGAGATCTTAATTAACTAAATTTAAATTTAATCTTTAATAAAAGAAAGACGAGGTATGTGATGAAACAAAAAAATCAGAATCGGAAATTAGTAATGGTACTCACTGTAGCAGTGGTTTCACTGTTCATAACGGCGACCATCTTCTTCTTTATGAATAAAATGAAGGGGACAACGATTAAAACAAAAGATGTTGAGTATGCTCAGCTTCAGACAAAAGCAAAATCTGACAGCACAACAAGTGCTGATAGGCTTGTAATGATTCAAGGACTAAACACAACACTGGCGGTTCAAAAGCAGCTAACAGCGAAGGCTGACAGTGCCACTAATGTTTGGAAAAACCAATCCTATCGAAATTCTAATGCTGGTAAAAAAGCGTTGGAAGAATTGAAAGTGACGCATGGAGTTGCGGTTCAAAGCTTTAATGATCAGCTTGATTTAGCGGAAAAGACGCTTGCCTTGGAAGAAGGAAAATCAAAAAAGCTGGCGGAAGAAACCCAAAAGCTTCAGGTGGAATTAACAGAGCAGGGGTTGAAATTGTTATCTGTTCAAGATGATCTTAAAGAGGTTGTTGGAATGTTGATGTTTAATCAACAAACATGGAACACGATTGTAAATGGACGAAAGAAAAGTCGCATCATGAAGTGGTTCGACGAGGGACCAATTGTGGTTGTTAAAGAAAAAGAGGGAGATGAACCTGGTCTCGGTGCGAGTGAGGTTTCTCTTAATCCAAAGGGAATGAAAAAGTTTGCGAAAAGAGAATAATCCTTCTGTTCCTGTTGAAAGCAAAGGGTCCTGCAATTCGTGCAGGGCTCTTTCTTTATGGTAATTTAAAAGGAAAACTTGAATTTTTATGAAAAATACCTATCTTCTCCGTGGTAAATTTGAAATACGTTCTTTTGATTTCGATTTTTTAACGGGGTGTAGCTCAGTTGGCTAGAGTGCGCGGTTTGGGACCGTGAGGTCGGAGGTTCGAGTCCTCTCACCCCGACCAGAAAAAAACGAGTGTGTCCAACGGATATAATCGTTTTTTTCTTATTCGCAGAGCGAATGGAGGAGGAGAACCAAGGTTCGCCCGGAACCATTGAACGAAGTAAAATGTGTGGAGGGTTTTTGATCTAAGTTCGTCGAAGACGGACGCAAGGAGAAGTCCTCTCACCCCGACCATTAAAAAGGCAAGAAGTGCGAATAGTTTCGCGCTTTTTTTGTGTACAAAGTCAACTTGATTTTTCTTCCCGATTTGGACACAATCGCCCCCGATGAAAAAGCAAAAGAAAAACCTTCGTGGACGGAAGCCTCTCTTTTTTGTAGGAGCCCTTATCTTCCTTTTGGGAGTCGTGGGAATGATCCTCTGGGCACAAACATTTATGGGAGGAAAACTCGATCATTTCTTTTCGTCCGAAGCGGCGTTGATGGTGGAGATTTCGGTTACCGAAGATACAGCGAGTTCACTCGGGCATATCTTCCCTGAGGCAGACTTTGACGCTCTGTTTGATGGAATGGTATCAAATTACTTTTCTATCGACTTTGACGACGACGTGAAGCCATGGATCGGAGGGAAGGCAGGGATTGCAATGTTTGATAAAGGAGACTTCGTTATTGCAGCAAAAGTACGGAATCGAGGGAAAGCGGAGAAGTTTTTGAATAAATTTAAATTACCGACGGAAGTTTTTGAAAAACGAGTTTTGAAGGGAGGAGAAATTTGGACGCCAGCATTTTCTTCAAATGTTGCGGTTGGATTCCATAAAGGATTTATATTGTTCGCGACATCCAAAGAACGACTCGAACAAAACTTCCTCGCGTCAGAAAAAATTGCGGACCTTGATAATTACAAACAGGTTCAGTCTGATCTTCCACGATCCTCATTCTTCGCGGTCTACGCGGATACGGAAAAAGTAGTGGATTTATTGGCAGATAGCGAAAAAATCTCAGGACAAAAACCGTTGCTTCAGTCAGTGGCACAGAGCCTTCCGGCGATTGGACTGCGTGCAAAAATGAAAGAACGAGAAGTGATGTTGTACTCAAAGATTTTGAGTCACGAGGGCGTATTCACAGAGCAAAAGGTTTCACGAAAGAACAATCAGATGATGCCAGAGCTGGCACAGTTTGTTTCTCAGAACGCACTCTTCTTTATGAATGGATCTGATATTTACGACAAGTATCGTCACACAAAAGAATTCTTGGCACAGTTTCATCCTCAGTTTTCTGTCATATTCGATGGAGTACTGAGAGCAAAATCTCGAGAGATCTTTGGAGAGAAGTTTGATTTTGAAAAAGACTTCTTGTCTCAAATGCACGGGCAATACGCGGTGGTGTTTGATTTCGAAAATGCATTGCAACCGTTCGTAAACTTCACGCTGGTAACCGGATTCGGAAGCGCTGATACAGAGCAGAACATGACACAATTGCAGGACGTGATTCACTTTGCGCAGGGGCAATTCTCAACGCAAGTGGAGGAAGTTCAACTTCCAGACGGAACGATGAGAGAAGAATTAACGGCGATCGATCAGAAAGAAATTCCGATTAAAAAAATAGAAGAAGGCGGACAGTTTTACTTCACGGCGCAAGACCCATCAGATTCTAATAAGAAATTCTCCTACGGATTTTTGGATGGATACTTTGTGTTCTCGACACATGAGACAGGAGTGAAATCAGTATTCGCTTCGCATGCAAATCCAGATATTAGTCTCACGAATAATGCGGACTTCCGAGAAAGTATTCTCTTTCGATACTCACCATCAGGGAGTTACGGGTTCTTCAATGTTGCGAAGTTCATCTCTGCGGTGGAACTCGTTTCCGATACCGAGAACCAATGGCGATCGGTGATGACACAGTTCTTGCAATCAAATGTGCGGAATATTACCTTTGCTCGAAAAGTGTTCCCAGAGGAAATCTTCTGGACGGCAACACTTTTTTCTCGATAATAGAAAGTGATGACACCACTTCTCTTCTCGCTTCTTGCGGTAGCACCTTCGATAATGAATGTCCCAGCGACACCTTCATTTCCTATGCGTCCCTGGAAGGAGGTGACAGAGTCAAGGATTGAGATAACCGTTCCTTCGTGGACAGAAGGACTTGGATTTACGGTGCGAGAAAAAACAGAAATTAAAGTCGGAGATATTATTCGGGCTGTTGTGAAAAATCCGAAGACAGAAAAAAACATCTCTGAAAGTAATGAAGTAGAAGTTCAATATTAAATTCCATGAAATTTCGCGGGACCGTCATCCACGGTGTTCAAGTAGGGGCGAAGTTTGGTATTGCGACGGCGAATTTGGAAGTGGACAGGATGCCCTCTGATTTGAAAGAGGGGGTTTATTTCATTATAGCCTCCGTTGATTCACAGATTCATAATGGACTCTTGCACTACGGACCGAGGAAGACGTTTGGAGCGAGTTCTACGGTCGAAATACACTTATTGGATGTGGATATGGATTTGTATGAAAAAGAGCTGGAAATCGACGTTCTGAAGCGAGAACGGGATATTGAGCAGTTTCAGAATGCCGATGCTCTGTTTACCCAAGTCGAGAAAGATATCGTGCGTGCACGGAAGTTCTTTCTTCGATCTTCAATTTCTGATCAATGGGGAAAAATTTCACCGGATGAACGAGAACGAATGGCATTTTCTGCGCTCGAGCAGATTGCGATGAATGAGAAGTTTACCGCCGCACAAAATGTGTACGTCTACGCACCGATTGCAGGAGAGATAGGGTTTGTACAAAAAATGTGTTCAATAAACAAAGAGAAAACCTTCTTCTTTCCAAAAATTGAGAATGACGAAATGACGTTTTATCCCGCACAGTGGGAGGATTTGAAGGAGGGAGCGTTTGGCATTCTTGAGCCCCGTTCAACCGATTCCGCTCCGGAGCCAGATCTCGTATTTGTTCCCGCGGTCGCCATTGATTCTGAATTCCGACGTCTCGGACGAGGTGGGGGATTCTATGATCAGTTTTTATCTACATTCAAAGGACACACGATTGCCGTGATTCCTTCCTTTGCGCATATTGAAATACCCACAGAGGGGCACGATGAGAAGGTGGAGGAAATTATTGCAGTCTAACCAGCCCTGTCATTCCGATTCCCCGATTTCTTGAGGACAGGCTCCGCGGAGGAATCCCTTCTTTTATTAATCATGGATATCGGCAGGACTGTTCTTTTTGTAACCAAAAAGAACCAAAAACTTTTGGGGACAAAAAAACTCGCTAACGTTTCCATAGTACAATATTGCCGAGTCCCAATGACGCTCAGACAGGTTTCGTCCCCAAACCCCCAGGGGATAGCAACTTTAAAAGTAGAGAAGAATTTATCTCTTTAAGAATTTCGCTACGGCTTTCACAACAGATTCAGCTTGTTCGATGGTAATTCCAATTTCAGCCAAGTCTTTGGCTTTCATCCCTTCGAATTGTTTAACCTGTGAGAGACCGAGTTCCATTAATGTTTTAATAATATCTTCCTCAACACCTTCGAGTTTATCGATGGTAACTTTCTCAGATACTTCTTTCACAACTTTCTTGTCTTTTGTTACGGGTGCTTTTGCAGATTCGTCTTCTTCGATTGGTCCATCGAATGTGATGACGTCTACTTGCATTCCGATAAGGTGCCCAGCGAGTCGAACATTTTGTCCTCCTCGACCAATAGCAACCGCTCGTTCTTCTTCTCGTACATAAATTTTCACACGATCTTCTTTCTTTTCGCCTTTGAAAAATTCAACTTTCGCAATCTTTGCCGGAGCAAGTGCCGCGATAAGCAATTTCTTTGGGTCGTCGTAATTCTGAATAATATCAAGTCGTTCGTCTCCAACCTCTTCCATCACGGTGTTAATTCGTGATCCTCGTTGTCCTACGAAAGCGCCTACTGGATCGACTGATTGATCGTCTGATTCCACAGCGATTTTACATCGAACCCCTGGTTCACGAGCCATCTTGGCAACGTACACCACACCTTCTCGCATTTCTGGGATTTCTTGTTCAAACAAAGCCTCGATAAATTCTCGACTTGTTCGTGTAATTCGAAGTTGTGGTCCTTTTGGAGTGAGTTCAACTTTATCAAGATACACACGCATTCGTTGTCCTGTGAAGAAATTTTCTCCAGGGATTTGTGCCCGTGAATATAGCATTGTTGTAATTCCATCGATGTCGAGCAATGCACAATCACGATCAGTTTTCTGAACTCGTGCTGTGAGCAATTCTCCTTCTCGATCTTTAAATTTCTGGAAGAGCATTTCTCGCTCTGCCTCTTGTAATTTCTGACTAATCACATGCTTCGCTGTTTGTGCGGCAATTCGTCCAAACGCCTCATGTGGTGGGACAGGAACAAATACAGAATCTCCCATTTTTACATCGGGACGAATCTTCTTTGCTTCCTTCTCTGTAATATCAATTTCAATATCCTCCACTTTTTTCACCACTGTTCGCACTTCAAAAATTCGCATTTCAGAAATATCATCTCCGAGGTGCACTTGAATTTGTAATCCTGCTGTTCCGAAATCTTTCTTGTAGGCAATCGCAATAGCGTTCTGGATTGCTTCGATAACAGTATCTGGATCGAGATTCTTCTCTGCACAGAGTTGATTAATGGCGGCTTGGAGGTGACTTTGCATGTATGTGAGTAATAAAAGGAGCTTCAAAAAAATCGACAATTTCAATAAGAAATCATCAATTTCAGCGGGATTTTGCTCTTTGAGAGCTAATTGTCAAGAGTTTTTTTCTGTTAAGTCATTCTAGCTTGACCAGAATCAGAAGAGGATTTAGAAAATGAGGGAAGAGCGAAGCGAATAATTAATATTGGCAAAGCGCTAACGCTTTTTTGTTTTTTTCAAGTTTTTATCCGATCCTGGGCAAGCCAGGATGACAGGATATTTTGTTGGATTTAGTTTTTAGAAAGCACTTACAAATTCTGTGAGGGCTTTTTCAGGATCTTCTGCTTTTGTAATCGCTGTCGCAACGAGGAATCCTTTTGCTCCAAGGCTTAATGATACCTTCACATCTTCAACAGAATTGATTCCCGCTCCCACCAATACCGGGATTCCACCAGACACCGCTACCGAATCAGCGATTGATTGTGGTTTGGCAGTCGCAACAGAAGCGCCTGTTGATCCAATCAATTCCGGTGGTTCAAAAGCAACACAGTCTGGTTCGAGTTTTGAGAGTTCTTCAATTTCCGCAGGATTCTCTGCACATACGATTCTCATCAGGTTCGCTTTTTGAGCGCAGGCAACACTATCTTTCAAAACTTCCACATCAAGTCTTCGTTCTGAGTGATTGAGCAATGTTCCAATGGCACCCGCTTTCTTTACCACTTGCGGAAGAATGTGTCCGGTTCCTTTCCCATAATCAATAGGATCAACGTGTTGTGCGAACACGGGAATAGAAACTTCTTTTGCGACGCGATACAGATCAATCGCATTTACCGCAATTCCAATTGATTTGCCCGTTGCCTTCGCAACCTTTTCGTGAATCTTCGCCATTTCGAGCGCGTTGGCTCCAGTACACGTTTCGTAGTTTTTGAGATTGGTAATCCAGATGGGGAAAGTAAACATAGGGGGAAAATTAGTTGAGAGAATTATGAGTTTTTGATTTTCTATTGTCAATCATGAGAATTTTCAATTGCCAATTTTCAATTTTCAAAACAATACTGTCATTCCGGCTTGCCCGGAATCGGTTGAATTTAGCTTCTGTGTACAGAGTAAAACGAATAACCTGTATTCGGTGCCACGCTAACGCTTTTAAGTATATTATTAACTCGTCCGATCCTGGGCAAGCCAGGATGACCTTTTTGGGGGCGGGTCTTTTGTGTGAAAAAGTTTGACAAATACGGTGCTCTTCCTACAATCGCGACGCTTTTTTTCAATTCTTAATTTTTCTATCATAGGCATTTCCTACCGTGGTGGTCGAGGCAGAGGCAGACGTAGTTTTCATCGTGTCCCGCAAAAACAACATCGAACGAACGAAGAAATTCGTGTCAAAGAAGTTCGACTCGTTGATGAGCAGGGAGAACCCCTTGGGGTCGTTGCGATTGAACAAGCCCTCAGTATGGCCCGCGAAAAAGAAGTAGACCTTGTAGAAATCTCACCCAAAGCAGATCCTCCAGTGTGTAAGTTGATTGACTACGGAAAGATGCTCTACGCCATCAAAAAGCGAGATCAAAAAGCCAAGAAAGCAACACAGGCACAGGAGATGAAAGGGGTCCGGCTCACCTTCCGAATGGATGTAGGGGACTTGGACAGACAGCGTAAAAATGCTGAAGATTTCTTGAAAAAAGGACATCCCGTTCGAATCGCACTCACAATGCGCGGACGAGAAAAAGCACATAAAGACCTTGCGTTCGGGAAACTCAACGCATTTATAAAATCACTCGGGGAGATATCAACCCTCGAAAACAACCCCAGAGCGGCAGGGCATCAAATTGTCGCAGTACTCAAACCATCAAAGTCTCAAAAATGAAACAAAAGACTCACTCCGGCCTCAAAAAAAGAGTAAAGATTACAGGATCAGGAAAAATCATGTTCCAAAAATCTTGCAAGAACCACTTGCTGAGCTCTAAATCAAAAAAGCAGAAAAAATCTGGTCGACTTGGGCTTGAGGCTCCAGCAGGACACCGAAAGGTTTTATCTCGACTTCTTAATATCTCTAAATAATGGTACGCGTTACAGGAGGACCGGCATCGCACGCACGACATAAGAAAGTTCGGGCACTAACAAAAGGATATCGTGGAAAACGAAGTTCAACATTTAAAATGGGAAAGCAAGCTGTGATGAAAGCAGGGCTTCATGCATACGTTGGACGAAAAGTTAAAAAACGAGACTTTCGACGACTTTGGATTATACGTATTTCAGGAACTCTTCGATCTATGGGACTTCGATACTCTGAAGTGAAAAACAAATGGCTTCACGCCAAGATGGACGTTGATCGAAAAAATCTTGCTGAACTTGCCGTTGAATACCCAAAGGTGTTTGAAAAGGTAGTCGACATTGCAAAGAAAGCGAAATAAGTATCTCCTTTTGTCATTCCGACTGAAACGGAGGAATCCCTTCTTTTATCGATGATAGATATCGGCAGGGCTGTTCTTTTTGTAATCAAAAAGAACCAAAAACTTTTGAGGACGAGAAAACTCGCTCTCATTACCATATTACATTGTTACCGAGTCCCGTTGGCGCTCAAACACTTCTCGTCCCCAAACCCCCATTGGAGAGCAGTTTCTTATTGATAATTTCCCATTCCTCGGTACTCTGCCCGTGATGTTTGTTGATGAAGCTAAAATCTCAGTGGAAGCCGGAAAAGGAGGTGACGGATGTGTCAGCTTCAGGCGGGAGAAATATATCCCAAAAGGAGGCCCCGATGGAGGTGATGGAGGAAAAGGTGGAAACATCGTTTTTCGGGCCGTAGACAACATTCATACGTTGTCTGATTTTCGTATGGCGAAACATTTCCAAGCGGAGCATGGAGTGCGGGGAGATCAAAATAATAAAACAGGAAGAGGAGGGGAAAAGCTCATTCTTAAAGTTCCGGTCGGAACTCAAATCAGAGAGGTTCGTACCCAACACGTCTTGGCAGACCTTACCGAAAAAGATCAGGAAATTGTCTTGGCACGAGGAGGAATCGGAGGAAAAGGGAATTCTGGATTCGTCAGTTCCATTCGTCAGGCGCCGGGATTCGCAGAGAAAGGAGATGTGGGAGAAAAATTAGAACTCGACTTAGAATTAAAACTGGTTGCGGATGTGGCGATTATCGGATTGCCGAGTGTTGGGAAATCGACATTCATATCTGTGGTCTCCAATGCAAAACCAAAGATTGCTGAGTATCACTTTACAACACTTGTTCCAAACTTGGGCGTATCTGAAATCGATAATAGAGAGATTGTTTTTATCGATGTTCCAGGGCTTATCTCAGGAGCGAGTGAAGGGAAAGGACTGGGACACCAGTTCTTGCGTCATATTGAACGAGCGCGGTTCGTGCTCCATCTTATCGACGCAACGAGCGATCACCCAATGGAAGATTATGATGTCATCCGAAAAGAGTTGGATGAGTTTTCTCCAGAGTTGGCGAAGAAACCATTCTTGCCCGTCTTTGCAAAAATTGATCTAACCGATGAAGAGTTGGAAAATTTTCTTATGGATGAATTTGAAAAGAAGTACAAAGTTCGTCCGTGGAAAATGTCTTCAGCGACGCATGAAGGGGTGCAGGACTTGCTGAGAGAGATTGAAAAGCAACTCCCGATTGTGGAGAAGGAAGTTGTTAAAGAAATCGAAGAAACGGCAACTGTGGTGGAATTTCGCCCTGCCGAAACCGATAATATTGATTCTCGAGTCGTTCTCATTGAAAAAACAGAAAACTGGTGGTCCGTTTCAAATCCAAGACTGGATCAAATGGTACGGCAAACTGATGTTGATAATCCAGAAGCGCGTCAGAGAATTTATGATGTGCTGCAAAAATGGAATGTGATCACAAAATTAGAAAAAAAGGGAGCGATTGCAGGAGAACAAATTCGAATTGGAGAATATTTCTGGGAGTATCGAGGGTAGAGAATAATATTAAAAACAATGTTGTCATCTCGACCGAAGTGGAGAGATCCCTTTTTGTTTGATATGAGGAAGGGATTCCTCGGCTACGCTCGGAATGACAAGGAGGGGAAACCTCTCCCAAACCCTCAGAGGATAGCAATCTAAAATTTATCGTTTTACTCTCATACACTTCCTATTCCGGCACACAATCTTGTAGGCTCTTTTTTTGCGTACAGGAGCGGTGACTTTCGTTTTTCTCTGTTCAATGGGAACGACTTTCTCAGCATCCGATTCAATGCCTTCCAACGACAATCCGATGGTTCGTCCATTGGAGGCGGTCATTTGAAGACTTCCATAGATGGTGATGTTTTTTGTTTCCCATTGATCAATGGTTAACGGACGACGAAACCGCAACGTCGCAATCCCATCATTTACCCCCGCTCGTAATGATCGTCGATAGTCATCCGTAATGGCAATGATACGTGTAATATCGTTATCTTCAGACAGTCCGGTTCGCTGGACTCTGATTTCAGAGATCTGCACGGAGTCTTCTTTTGCAGTTGCTTGAATCGTGAGAAATGGGATCCGTGTTCCATTCTTTGGAACGACCCCTTTGTACGAAGAAACATGGACCTCCAATGTTCCCACCGCGAAAGTTGGAAGAGCGAAGCAGAGCGAAAGCAGAAGGATCAAAAACTTTTTCATCGGTCTGATTTTTGCAAAATTTCGAAAAAATGCCAGAATTCGGGCGATGAAACGCGTTGAAACAATTTTACTTATCTTGATCGCGGCACTGATTCCATTCCATGGATTTATTACTGTGGCGTTGCCCGACGCTTTTCGATTTTGGAAAGAAGCGTTATTGGGAATTAAACTCTTGTTTCTTCTCGGCATAGAAATCCACCGTTGGACACAAGGAAAAACACTGCGACTCTCAAATGGCGAATCCTGGATGATCTGCTTCCTCATTTGGCTTGCCGCACTGGTAGCCCTGCATCCAGATACCATGACAGCCGTTGTGGCAGCGCGATACTTAGGAATGGGGGCGTTGGTCTTCTTCATGTTTTCCCGCCTCTTTCGTATATTAGAATTCACCGATCGAAAAGAATTGTTCCGAACATTTAGCATTACCTTTCTCATTTCTTGTGCGTTGTCAGTGCTGATGGGAATATGGGCAAAATTCTTCGGAGGATTTGAAGTCCTTTCTTCACTTTATTCAACAACGATTTCTTCATGGGTGCCAGGGCAAGCGATACCGCTCTACCATGAAGTCGGTGGATTTATTCGCATGCAAGGAGGAAGTTCTGGCCCGATTGAATTCGCTTATTTGATCTTGATGGGGTTCTTTTTACTCTTACTTCCACACGTCTCGCGATACAAGTGGGGGATGGGAGTGCGTGTTATTTTGGGGATTCTCTTTCTCTTTGCGTTATTCCAAAGCGCTTCGCGAATTGCGTATGGACTGGCGATATTGGGGACACTGTTCGCGCTCGGACAAGCACTTCGATTGCCACGGAAATTCGTACTCATGGGAATCATTTCACTCGTCCTTGTGGGCGCTGGATTCCTCGTAGGGAATAAAGAACTGAACACAAAACTTGTTCAAAGGGTGGGGACGTCCCAGCACTTCACCGCGCCAGTTGAAGCCTTGCAGGTCGGTCTTTCCTCACCTCTCACAGGACACCTCGGAGCGATTGGGCCCGCCGCTCGTTCTAAAAATCTTCGTGAAAATAATGATGACAGAGCGCTGATTGCAGAGAATGTTTTTGCTGATGTCTTTGCCCAAACGGGAATTGTAGGACTCATTCTTCTGGCAGGATTTTTTGTATCGCTCTGCTTTATTTCTTCTTCATTTTTTTACCCTGCCATTGTCGCAATGCTTGTGGCCATCAATAGTGCGACATTGTTTGATATGGTTCCGATCTCCATTTCGTTTTTTATTCTGTTTGCGTTTTTCTCCACAATGGGCAAAATGACCATGAAAAAATATTTTGTCTAATATGACGCTACACATTGCGAATCTCATCACAATTTTTCTTTATGCAGGATGTTCCTTTGCATTGGCGAGTTTTGTGTTTCCGGACTTTATCAAGTTTGTGCAGGAATATAAATTAACGCAGAAGATTCGAGAAAACGGACTGTCGGGAGGAGTGGCAAAACTCTTCAAAAAATTCCATGCGCATAAAGCAGGTACACCCACGATGGGGGGAGTGGTGATTCTTTTTGCGGTACTCACAACGATTCTTATCTCGCGACTCCTGTCGTATTTCGGGATGATTGAGAGTTCTATTCTCAATCGAGGAGAGACCTATCTGCCTATTATAACGCTCGCTGTGGTGGGAGTGTTGGGAATGATTGATGATTATCTCAATATTAAAGAAAGCTCAGCGCAGAAGGGATTGTCAGCAAAAGTGAAGCTGTGGTCGTTGGTACTTTTTGCGGTGGCGGGAGCGCTGTGGTTTACCTTTAAACTCGAGTGGTCGATTCTTCATATCCCAGGGGTTGGGGACTTCGACATTGGACTCTGGTATGCGCCTCTCTTCGTCTTTATACTGGTTGGTACGTCCAACTCGGTGAATCTTACCGATGGACTGGATGGACTCGCTGGAGGGCTTCTGACGATTGCCTACGGAGCGTTTGCTGTGATTGCGTATTTCTATGGAATGCCGATTCTCTCGGTGTTCTGTGCAGTTATCGTAGGAGCGCTGGTCGCGTTTCTGTGGTTCAATGTGCCTCCTGCCAAAATTTACATGGGAGACACTGGGTCGTTGGCGCTGGGAGCGACACTAGGAGTAATTGCGATGCTGACCAATGCGGTGATTATCCTCGCGATCATTGGATGTATCTTCATTGTTGAAACCATATCTGTAATGCTTCAGATGTTCTGGAAAAAGCATTTCAAACGAAAACTCTTCCTTATCGCCCCGATTCATCATCACTTCGAAGCGAAGGGGTGGTCTGAGACGCAGATAGTGATGCGGTTCTGGATTATCGGAGCGGGCTTCGGACTCATTGGTCTGATCATCGGACTCGTAGGAATGGGGGATAACGGGATGATTTAAAACAGTTTAGAGTTTAGAGATGAGAGTTTGTGCGATAACTGCTGGCAACCGAGTGCTTCAGCTCTCGGCTTTTAACCAGAGTCGCTTCCTAAAGAAGCCCACCGCTAAAGCGATGGGTTGTAGTTTTGTGTCTAGGGACAAGGCAAGCCTTATCCCTACAGGTTATTTCCTTAGTTCTTAATTTCCACAAGCTCTACTTCAAAAATAAGTGTTGAGCCTCCTGGGATTGGTCCGAAGTCATCCGCTCCGTATCCAAGTGTTGGAGGAATTGAGAGTCTTCGTTTTTCACCTTCTTCCATTCCGATGAATCCTTTGTCCCATCCTTCGATTACTTGTCCACCACCAACGGTGAAATGGATTGGATCACGGTCTGCGCTTGTATCAAAAACTTTACCGTCAGTGAACATTCCTGTGTAATGAGCAGAGACATTGCTTCCTTCGACAACAACTTTTCCTTTTCCATCTTTGAGTGTTTCGATTACGAGTTCTTCAACAGGTTCAAATGTTTTGGGAGTGTCGGTTTTTTTTGTGCAGGCAGTCATAAGAGGGAGGATAAAAAGTACGAGAACGAAAACGATAATTTTTTTCATGAGGTTGTTTTTAAGATGAGCAAAGGATAAGCAATAAAAATTAAATATCAAAAATTTTTTCTACCCTTGTCATTCCGACCGAAGCGGAGGAATCCCTTCTTTTATCGATCTTGGGTATCAGTAAGACTGTTCTTTTTGTAACCAAAAAGAACCAAAAACTTTTGGGGACAAAAAAACTCGCTCACTTTGACATAGCACAATACTGCCGAGTCCCGATGACGCTCAGACAGGTTTCGTCCCCAAACCCCCACCCGATAGCCATTACAAAAAATACTTTTATGTTTTAACTCGCCGGAGCTCACTTATTTCTTAACTACAAATAACTCCAAGATATCGCCTTCCAAGAATTCCAAATTGTTGTGGTCGACCTTCATTCCACATTCAGTGCCTTCATTGATCTCATTCGTTTCTTTTTGCCCGAGCTGAACAGATGCAATTTTCGCTTCTCCAATAAGTTTCTTTTCATCTGCCGTTGTTACCTTCTTTTCGCCTTCAACCATTTCCGTTTTCTCGACTTTCTCCATTCGAAAGAGTCGGAATTTAGCAAGTTTTCGGATCTTTCCTGTTATGACATCTCCTCCCAACACTGCCATTTTCTTCGTGGAAGCAAAGATCGCTTTTACCTTGAATTCACCGACGATTGTTTCGGTTTCAGCGTCATCCATCTTTCCAAGAAGAATATCGTTAATCTTCTCTGTCAGATGATAGATCACGTCGAACGTGAACAATTCTATACCTTCTTTCTCCGCTAATTTCCCAATACGTCCTGGAGTCTCAACATTGAATCCCACGACAATTGAACCTCCTGCAGAAGCCAGCATTACATCAGATTCTGTAATTTCCCCAACCCCTGAATGTACTACTTTGGTGAAGCTTTCTTCGGTTCGGACTTTATTCACTTCATTCATGACTGCTTCCAATGTTCCCTGACTATCAGACTTCACGATCACTTTGAGTTGTTGAAGTTTTCCTTCCGCCAACTTCGCTTTCATAGTCGCAAGTGAGAATTTCTTTCGTTTCGCGAGTGCATCTTCATGTGAAATAGATGCCACTTCTTCTGATTTTCGTCGCGCAATCTTTTCCGTTTCCATAATCTGAACAATATCTCCGACCTGTGGAAGTTCTGAGAGTCCCGTGATTTGCACAGGCGTTGAAGGAAGCGCAGATTTGATCTGCTTTCCAGCATAGTCTTTCATGGTTCGTATTTTTCCGTGTTGATCGTAGATAACAAACGCATCTCCTTGATGCAGTGTTCCTGTATTCACGAGCACTGTTGCGGTAACTCCTGTTCCCGTTTGCACTGATGATTCGATCACTGTTGCAATGGCGGTTCTGTTCGGATTTGCTTTGAGTTCTTGAAGCTCTGCCATGATCTTCACCGTGTCGAGAAGTTTATCAATTCCATCTCCTGTCTTTGCAGACACTTCAATACAGGGCGTTGTTCCCCCCCAATCCTCAGGATTGAGTTCTTGATCGGCGAGTTGCTTTTTGACGAGGTCAGGATTCGCGCCTTCCATGTCCATCTTGTTGATGGCTACAATAATCGGAATGCCGGCTTCTTTGGCATGATTAATCGCTTCAATTGATTGCGGTTTTAATCCTTCTGTCGCTGCTACCACGAGAATCGCAATGTCGGTTGCCCGTGCACCTCGAGATCGCATGATCGTGAAGGCTTCGTGTCCTGGTGTATCGAGGAACGTGATAAGATCACCCCCAACATCCACCTGATACGCACCAATTCTTTGTGTAATTCCTCCCGCTTCGCCTTCGGCCACTTTCGCTTTTCGCACGAAATCGAGTACGGATGTTTTTCCGTGATCAACGTGTCCCATGATTGAGATCACTGGTGGTCGTGGTTTGAGGAGTTCTGGTTCTTCGTCCTTCAATAATTGAGAGAGATCGGCTCGGAACAACTGTTCACCAGTCAATGCCACCGCCTCTTTCCTCACTTTTACTCCAAGTTCATCAGCCACGATAGCGGCTGTTTCGTAATCAATATTTTGTGCCAAGTTCGCAATCACTCCGTTCTGTTTTAGTTTCACCAAAACAATCGGAAGAGGTTTTCCAATCTTAATCGCGAGTTCTCGCACTGTAAGTTCTTCGGGCAAGATAATAGTTCCATCGTCAGCCTTTACTACTTCAACGACATCTTCTTTTTCTTCTTCTTTTTCTTTTTTCTTTCGCACAACTTTCTTACTTCCGGCCGTTTTCTCTTGTTGTTTTTCGACAATACTTCGAGCTATTTCGCTTTCAATCTCGTGTTCTACTTGTTTAATCTCATTCCCGAGTTCGATGTTTTTGATTTCTGCCGCTATTTCATCAGGGACCATATCATCTTCGGGCATCTCAAAATCAAGGTCCATTGCATGAAGCTGGACAGCTTCGGGAGCAATGTCGAGTTGTTTCGCGAGATCAGATACGGATATAGGCATATAACGAGCGCCACTCTACTAATCGGGAGGTGGTTTGTCCAGTGATTTTAAGGATTTCCAATGCCCACCGCTGAAGCGGTGGGTTGTAGATAACATGGCAACCCACGGCTTCAGCCGTGGGCTGTAGGCAAAAGAGCATTTGCAATGCATAAAAAAATCCCAATAATGCCGACGTGAAAACAGTAGAACTACTCGCTCCCGCAGGATCTTACAAGTCTCTTCATTCAGCAATTAACGCTGGAGCGGACGCGGTGTACTTCGGTATTACGCACCTGAACATGCGAGCCGGATCTTCTGCGCAGAATTTTACTCTAGAAGATTTGAAAGAAATCGCGGACATCTGTCACGAGAAAAATGTGAAGACCTATATCACGCTGAACACCATCGTTTACGATCGGGAAGTAGACTTGATGAAATCATTGATTGATGCGGCGAAAGAAAACGGGATCGATGCGGTGATTGCGGCCGACGTTGCCGCCATTCAATACTGCCATGAGATAGGGCAGGAGGTGCATTGTTCGACGCAACTCTCTATTTCAAATATTAATTCTGTGAAATTTTACTCGCCGTTTGTTGATCGAGTGGTCTTGGCGAGAGAGCTTGATTTGAAACAAATTCGATTCATTGCCGACCAGATTAAAGAACAAGATATTCGCGGACCAAAGGGAAACTTGATTGAAATCGAAGCCTTCATCCACGGAGCGATGTGTATTTCGGTGAGTGGGCGATGTTTCATGTCGGCCTTTGAACACAACCTCTCCGCGAACCGAGGACTGTGCCGACAGATGTGTCGGAGAGCGTACAAGATTACAGACACCGAAACAGGCGATGAACTCAAAGTCGAAAACCAATACGTCATGAGTCCACAGGATTTATGTGCCATCGACTTTGTCGATAAGGTTATCGAATCAGGGGTGTATTCCCTCAAAATCGAAGGGAGAGGGAGATCACCAGATTATGTGCACACGGTTGTGACAGCTTATCGAAAAGCCTTAGACGCTATTGAGAACAAGACCTACGACGAGGCACTTATTGAGGAACTCTTCGCTGATCTCAAGTCTGTTTATAACAGGGGACTGAGCAAAGGATTTTACTTCGGGCGACCCGTTGGCGCGTGGAGTCGGTCTTATGGTTCTGTTGCGACCACTCGGAAATTGTCACTCGGAAAAGTCACGCATTATTTCCCAAAGAAAAACGTGGCCGAGATTATTATTCAAGCTGAAAAACTCAAAACAGGAGATGAGGTCTACATCATTGGAACGACCACGGGGACGGTGAAACAGAAGATTACCGAACTGCGAGATGAGGATGGAAAGGTTGTTGAGAACGCGAAAAAAGGTGACACCGTTACCTTCGTAACCAACTCACTCGTGCGGATGGGGGATGAGGTGTTTGTGATTGTGGATGTGGAGGATGGGGGAGAGCGGTTGAAAGATCGAGTACAGA
>Ga0307929_1000601_pt1 | contig 33822 bp, 30 predicted proteins | sample AceLakmetage1330_FD_203160 | JGI IMG/M metagenome (GOLD analysis project Ga0307929, IMG submission 203160) | Saline water microbial communities from Ace Lake, Antarctica - #1330 | ecosystem: Environmental > Aquatic > Non-marine Saline and Alkaline > Saline | place: Antarctica: Ace Lake...
AGAAGTGGCCCCAATAATTTGAACAAGCCTATAAGTGGTTAATCTGCTACCTTTAACAGTCCCCGAGGGACTAACGAATGGAGCAGAAGATGACAAAAAGAACGAGACGAACGCATTCACCGTTGTTTAAATCTAAAGTGGCATTGGCAGCAATGGCTGGAGACAGGACGCTTGCTGAGTTAGCGCAACAATTTGAAGTGCATCCCAACCAGATTACAACCTGGAAGAAACAACTCAGTGAAGGAGCAGCAGATGTGTTCGGTAAGAATACAGATACGGAACAACCAGTTGACTTAAAAGTATTACACGCCAAGATTGGTCAGCTGACGCTTGAGAATGATTTTTTAGAAGGGGCGCTCACCAAGGTGGGATTGCTGAGCGCAAGAAAATGATTGACCGTGATCATGCCTTATCCATTAGTCGCCAAGCTCAACTGGTCGGTATTAGTCGGGGAAGTGTTTATTATCACCCCAAACCAGTCAATACAGTTGATCTGGAGCTTATGCGTCATATTGACGAACTGCATCTGGAACACCCATTCATGGGTGCCCGTATGCTTCGTGATCAGCTCAATCGAGAAGGGTTCGATGTCGGTCGCAAGCATGTTGGTACATTGATGAAACGTATGGGTATTGAGGCACTTTACAAAAAACCAAACACCAGTAAGAAACATCCTGGCCATAAAATTTATCCCTACTTATTGAGGACTCTTGTTATTGAGGAGGCCAATCAGGTTTGGGCACTGGACACAACTTATATTCCAATGGCCAAAGGATTCGTCTACTTGACTGCTGTTGTGGATTGGGCTAGTCGTAAGGTATTGTCATCAAAGGTGGCGATTACTCTGGAGTCCTGCCATGCTGTAGATGTATTGCAAGAGGCGTTTACTCGCCATGGTAGTCCAGAGATTGTGAATACTGACCAAGGTAGTCAGTTTACGGCGGATGAGTTTGTACAAGCTGTGAAAAACAATGGATGTAAAATCAGTATGGATGGACGTGGAGCTTGGCGTGACAATGTCATCGTTGAGCGTCTGTGGAAATCTGTGAAGTATGAACGGGTATATTTATATGCCTATGATTCAGTTATCGAAGCGAGAAAATCCATTACGGAATATATGGATTGGTATAATAAATTCAGGCCTCATTCAAGCTTGGGCAGAAAAACCCCTGAAGAGGCTTATGTTGGAATGCTGCCAATCATTGAAATGGCAGTATAAAAAAACAGCAGAGAATCCACTTAAAAACAGAAGATACTGTTCAAACAAAGGGAACCACTTCTCTTTACCCTGACCACCTATCTTGGGAAATGTCCGGAATGTAATGGGGTGCATGCTGTTGCACCGATGAATCCTGTTGCTGAGAATGTTCAGTTTGCTGGTGTCGATTTTACACTTGAGTAACACATTTTGGCATTGCAACAGCTCCTTATCTGCCTCGTTTCAGTAAATTTACTGTTATTACGATGTATAGAGGTCTCAACTTCGGCTAGACAGAACCAAAGTTGAGGTCTAACTTAAGGTTTTAACTTATTTTCAAAGAGTTATCTTAGAACTTTGATGAAGGTAAACACATAAACGGATTCAGAAATCGTTGTGTTATTCATCGTTTTACCTATAAACTTTTTAGGACAGGGGCAAGTGTATCTCGATCACCAGGCCGCCTGTCGTTCCATTTCGTGCTACTATATCACCGCCATGCATCACAATGGCCTGTTTTGCAATAGCCAGCCCTATTCCAGTTCCGCCACTGTCACGATCCCGTGCTTCTGCTACCCGAAAAAAGGGCGTGAATATCTTCTCAAGATACTCCTGCGGAACACCGGTGCCATGATCTTCTACGACAATTGTCACATTTTCGGTGCCCTTTAACAGAGTGATCTCTACACCAGTTCTTTCTGCTGTATAACGCAGGCCATTGCGAATGACATTTTCCAGGGCCCGTCCGAGCATCTCCATGGATCCGGGTATGGTGACTTCGTCAAGATTTTGTATTGTTATGTCCCGATTCTGATTGGCAGTTTCAAATTTGGCATCGTGTACAATATTGCTTAGGAGCTCATGGAGTCTCACCGGTTCTTTTCGGGTGGTATCTACCTTGGTTTCAAGTCTGGTGAGAAGCAGAAGCTGATTGATGAGTTCATCGAGGCGGCCGGATTCTTTTTCAATTCGTGCAAGATAGGGTTCCGCGTCGCTGAAGCGTTGTCTGGCCAGTTCCACGGCAAGATTCTGTCTGGTTAGCGGAGAGCGTAGTTCGTGGGAGACATCGCGCAATAAGCGTTTTTGAGATTGGAGAAGGGATTCGGTCCGTTCAGCCATTGTATTAAAATCACGACCCAAATCTGAAATTTCATCTCTTCTGCGCCTGAAGGAATCCACCCGGGCTGAGAAATCACCCTTGCTCATCTGCTGTGTTGCCTTGCGGAGGTCACGAATTGGAGCAGTTAACGAACGGGCTAACAGATAACAGCCGGCTCCGGCAACAAAGATAACAACAATAAACGGTAAGCCAAAGCGATGGCGGAAAAAAAGAATTCTTTGCCAGCCTCTGTTTTTGGAATCGTTCACAAAGACGAGAGGTCGTACTATTCTGGCTGTGCTGCCGATAAGAGTAATATCCTGATCGAGAGGAAGGGCAACAATGATTTCCGTTTCGGACACGTTGTGCTGAGTATTCCTGGTTTGTCGGGATGTTGCAGCAAGATCTGTTGCTCCTGGCGGCAGTTCCCGATCTGGGAAGTGACTATTATCTGCCTGCAATAAAAAGATTTGACTATGATGCTGTTTCTCAACTTCCTGTAAATAGGAAACGACCGCTTCCCGACCGTCATCTTCAAATATTTTTACAGCCGCAAGCCCCGTGATAGAAAGAGAATGGGTTAGAGCTTGAATCTGATTGTGCTCCACTCGTTTTTTCAGTTCACCGTAGGGGCCTATTTGTGCCCAATAGGAGATCATCACCGTGGTAAAACTGGCAAGCAGAGTGATAAGTAGAAAGCTTAGGAAAATCTTACAGAAAAGACTGCGCATAATCATGATTCCTGATTGTCCAGAGTGTAGAGATAGCCAATACTTCGTATGGTTTTAATTCGCTCCCGGTTCTTTATGCTGTGGCCCAATTTTTTACGCAAACTGCTGACATGGACATCTATACTGCGATCAAAGATTTCCAGGGTACGATTTAACACCTTTTCTGTTAGCTCTTCACGTGTCATCACCTGGCCGGCTTTATGCAATAGTTCATAGAGAAGTGAAAACTCAGCAGCGGTAAGTTTGATAACGTTGTTATTTTGTTTGACGCTTCTTGATCCCATATCAAGCATGATATCATCATGTTCAATTCGTAACGGACTGTCTGACGCTTTTGCTCCTTCCGGCTGGGTTCGGCGCCAGATGGCTTGAATCCTTGCCACCAGCTCACGAGGGTTAAAGGGTTTGGGCAGGTAGTCATCCGCTCCCATTTCGAGCCCGACAATACGGTCAATATCTTCCCCTCTTGCAGTAAGCATCATCACCGGAACCTGGGATGATATTCTCAAGTTTCGCAGGAGTTCAAAACCGGTCATACCCGGAAGCATTACATCGAGGACCACCAGGCAGTGTTCGCCGGATAAGGCACGCTTTAGACCACCATGCGGTTCGTTCACAGTTTCTACGCTGAATCCTTCCGGTTCCAGGAATTCAACTAATAACTCACAGAGTTCTCTGTCATCATCAATTACTAAAATTTTTTTCATGTCGCGTCCTCTGAAGATCTGTGCAGTTCGGCTTCTTCAGGCATAGTACCGTAGTTTGATCTGTTCTTATAACAGCTTTACACAACTTTACACAACTTGACCGGAGCTTAACAGCAATCGGGAAGAGGGTGGGGTACGGTATTCAAAATCATAAGGGGAAACCTATCAGTCAAGCCCTTTTGTACAACCACTTTTTAAAAAGAGATCACTATGACATTAAATAAACTTCCCCTTCTTCTCCTTCTTTCTACATGCGTTTTTCTCACCGGATGTGATGAGGTTGAAATGCAGAGCCAATGGACTGAGCCTGTTGCGTTTGACGAGAATGAGTTGATCTGGCCCGAGGTACCTCAATATTTTGATGAAGATTCAAGACTCCGCGTGTCCTTGATGAATGATGATCGTTACCTCTACATTCAATTGTTGACGCGAAGCCAGATGAGCAAGATGCTTTTTTTACGGGCCGGGTTCACGTTATGGCTTGATGATACCGGAAATACCGAAAAACGATTTGGTTTGCTGTTTCCACTTCCCAGACAAAAACAGATTCCGGGAAGCATGTCGGACCACAGATCGAGAAACAGTATGGAGGATATGCTCGAAGACAGCCAGTACAGCATGGCCATACTGAAGGGGGCGGAGGCCACAACCCGTCAAACCCTGTCCATGAGCAAGGCGGCAGAAATGGGAATATATGCCCGACTTGGAATACAACGAGGGTATCTGGTGTATGAGCTGAAAGTTCCTCTTACGGGCTCGGCAGATGGAAATATTATTGGGGTTGGATTTGAGTCGGGGGAGATGGAAAGACCCGCATCTAGAGGTTCTTCCGGAGGCGGTCGAGGAGGAAAAGGCGGTGGTGGCAAAGGAGGAGGAAAAAAGATGGGTGGTCAGAAGGGAGGGCCTGGTGAAAAGGCTCCCCAGCCGATTGAAATATGGGCCAGAGTGCACCTTGCAGAACATGGGCCGTCGATGGTTGAGACTGAGGGAAACCGAACAGGAGGAAATTTGTAATTATCAAGCAGGAGGGAGGAAAAAGTATGAACTCACTTGTTGATGTCATAGCAATTATAGCTCTGACTGTATCAATTATGACTGGCAATGGGGCATGGATTCGATGACGAAGCGTTTCGTCGTAAGCAGTCCCAAATTAATATATTTAAAAAACTTAGCAGAGGACCAAACAATGAAAAAAATCGTAATAGCTGTAGCAACCCTGACCGCACTTACTGCTCCTGTGAGCTTATTGGCTGCCGATGATTCCTTTTATCTTAAGGTGAATATGGGTTTAGGCATGGCCATGGATAATGATCTGGATAATGTGTTTAATAGTGGTGACACAGCGAAAATGACATATGACAATGGCTTTGCAGGTTCTCTTGCTGCAGGCTATGATTTTGCGAATCCATTGCGCGTGGAAATGGAGATTTTCAGACAGAAGAATGATCTTGAAATCACATCTTACCGTAATGTGACTGGCAGCTTTAATGATGGTGACCTGAAAAAGCATGCCTTGATGTTCAACGGTTTCTATGACGTGGATACAGGGTCTGCATGGACACCATTTGTTGGTGTTGGAATGGGTTGGGCCAGACTTGATATCAATGATCCCGGCTTCAATGACTCCGATAGTGATGATGTCTTTGCATACCAGTTAATGGGAGGCGTTTCCTATGCATTCAATGAACAGTGGTCCGTTGATGCCCAGTATCGTTTTATGGGAACCAGTGACGCCACCATTGATAACGCTGATTTTGATGCAAATAGCAATGATTTGATGGTTGGCGTTCGGTTTAGCTTCTGAGAGAAGGTGGACAGGAAATAAAAATAGAGCCCTGGAGAGTGATTCTTCAGGGCTTTTTTTGTGGGTACACAAAATATTTAAAACCGAAATTTTCTGCTTAGGTTCGTAAGAACACGAAAAATAATTTGACACATAGGCAAGAAAGAACTATTTTTCATTTTAGAAGTTAAACGAACGTTTGATTATTAAGGGAACTGATGTGAAAAATAGTGATAAAAAACAACATACGGTTGAATCAAGAGAGCGAATTCTTCAGGCGGCAATTATGTTATTTTCCCGTCACGGCTATGCAGAGACCGGGATGCGAGAACTGGTTGCCGAGGCAGATGTGAATCTCTCCATGGTAAATTATTTTTTTGGCAGCAAGAAGGGTTTGCTGAAAGAGATTCTCGATACCTTCTTTTCCGGTTACCTGGTGATTGCAATGGATACGTTGGTTGTTGGTGGAACTTTGCAGCAAAGGTTGGAGCAGTTCATTGTCAGGGCTGTTCGCTATTTCGATATGAACCGGGACGCATTGGTGATTGGCATTAGTGAACTGCCGCATGATGACCCTGAAATACTGGAATATAAAGCTGGCTGGGCCCGGCAGATGGTTGAAATTGTAAACCGGGAAATCTGCCAGCCCCTTGCGGCAAAAAATGGCCAAGTTATTCCTCCAACGTGTTTAGCGCCCATGTTGACCACTCTTATGGCATCTCGCTTTCTCTTTGCTCCGATTATGGAAAAGGTGGCTGAGGGCAGTTCAAAAGCTGTCAGCACCGAAGATTACACAAAGATGATAGTAGGGGTGCTCATGCAGGGAATCGTTCAACCGGTCTCACTGACTGGGAAGATTTAAAAAAATACAAGATATGGATCTATTTATGAAAAAAAGACTACTGTTCGTCAGCTTGATGGCCAATATTTTGGTGTTTCTTCCCGGAATGAGTAGTGGCTTAAGCCTCGATGAGGCTGTGGCCCTGGCGCTTGAAAACAATCCGGGCCTGCAAAAACAGCAGATGAATCGAGCCCTGAGTGAGGAGGGCTTAAGCGGGAAAAAAGCACAGAATTTTGGCAAGATTGATCTGGTGGCCTCCTATGGGCATTACAATCTGCCGCGGACCCTGGTTCCATTGACTCCGGCCTCTATCTTTCTTGATCCCACCGCTGTTCCTACTACGGAGGATCTCTTTACCACCGGGATTATGTATGAGGTGGCGCTTTTTACCGGGTTTTCTCAGCAGCATTCCGTGGGGATTGCTGCCATTGAAAAGGAAATGGCCACTGCTGCGATTAAATTAAGCCGGGAGCAGCTTGTTTACAATGTGAAGACACTGTATGTGAACATTCTCTCCCTTACTGCTCAGGAAGAGGCCCAGAAGGAATACCTTACGGCATTGCAAAATCTCTACGATGACATTGTCCTTGAAATTAAACTTGGAAAAAAAGCGAGAGTGGAACAGCTAAAAGCCGCAGCCGACAAAGAAAATGCAAGAGTGAAGGTACGGCAAATCAATGGTAATACCAGAATACTCAAAGCCAGTCTTGCCGCTCTGTTGAACACTGAGACGATTACTGATCTGGAGGAGTTTTCCTTGGAGATGCCAGTCTCCGGGAGTGGCACAACATATAATACGAATATTCAGGAGCTTGATCGGTATCGTTCCGTACTCCTTGATGTGGAAAAAAAGGATATTCTGGTTGAGAAAAGTAGTGCCGGTTATTATCCCCAGGTCGTTTTTAATGGTTTTTACGGACAAAATTTTGGGCCTAATGACAGTTCCAATGCAAATGAAGGAGACTGGAATAATAAAGAAACCTGGCAGGCGGCTGTAAATTTAAAATGGACTCTTTTTGATTTCGGGAGCCGCAGCACATCGAAACAGATGGCGGTTATCCAGAAACAGCAAAGCCGTCGGGACAAGGTAACAACGGAACTTGAACTCAAGAGATCATTAAGTGAAGCGGTGACAAAAATTGAACTGGCACTCGATAATTATTATTCCGCCGAGGCCGAGCGTGCTTTGACCCTGGAAACGGAGAGTATTGAGCAGACCCGTTTTGAAAAAGGGGCAGCTGATCTTAATGATCTGCTCTATGCCAAGGCACGTAATCAGCTGGCTTTGAGTCGTTCTATTACTGCCCGATATAGTTATCAGAGTGGTCGTTTTTATCTCGATTATCTGCTGGAAAATGGAGAAAATAAGTGAAGAAAATTATAGTGTTTTTATTGATTGTTGCCATGCTTGGCGGTGCCGCAATCCTTTTGAAAAAACGGAAACAGAGTGTGAAGGATGCTCCGGTTCCAACCCCTGTGAGTCATCAGGTAAAAGTTGTTGAAGCGAGCAATGCGAGTCTGGAGCAGACCAGGCCGTTTCTGGCACAACTGCTGTCGGAAGAGAGTGCCGCAATTTCTTCTAAACTGAGTGGCCAGATTAAAAAAGTGCTGGTTACAGAAAACCAACAGGTAAAAGAAGGGGAACTGCTGCTGCAAATTGATGATCTGGAGATGGTTGCAAGTATCAAGTCTCTGCAGGTGAGCCTTGGGGCTCAGAAAAAAGATGTGCACTATGCAAAAAGTCTTCATGATCGAAACAGGTCTCTCTTTGATGTTGGGGGGCTGGCTCGTGAAAAATTTGAAGCATCTGAAGTTGCCTATGTAACGAAACAGGCAGCTTTGGAAGCCACCCGGCAGAAGATTGTCGGGCTTGAAATTCAATTGAGTTATCTCAATATAAAAGCTCCTTTTGACGGAATAATCGGTACCATTTTTTCCCGTAAAGGGGATCTTGCCAGTCCCGGCAAACCACTACTCTCCATAAATGCACCGGGACAGAAACTGACATTTAGTTATGTGCCTGGGAATGTAGCAATTGAAACTGGACAGGAGGTATTTTTGACGGGGCGAAAAATTGGTCAGATCAGGAATATTTATAGCGATGCTGTTAATGGGCTTACCGTGGCAGAAGTTGCCGTTGAGAGTCCTGTGGAGCTGCCAAATAACAGTTATCTCACTATTGATTTGCTCATCTTTGCAGGCAGTGGCTGTCGAGTTCCCATTGATGCACTTGTTCAGAGAAAAGAGGGCGCCCAGGTGATGCTGTTTGCGGATGGCACGTTTTCTCCTCTTGAGGTAAAGATCAGTGCCAGCAATAAAGATTACGCGCTTATCAATCCATGTCCCACTTCACCCATAGCCGTTGCGGCAGAGGCAAAGTTAAGTCAGTTGCCAGGTTTTTCCCGGGTCCGGATCAACAGGAGTGATGCCCATGAAGAGTAGTTTTATAGAGCGGCTTCTGGCACGGCCCTATTTTATCTATTCCTTTCTGGTTCTCTTTATTTTCCTGGGTATTGTGGGCTACCAGAAGGTTCCTCGTAAGCTTTTTCCGGAGTCCAACTATCCGGAAATTGCCGTGGTTATTATTCAACCCGGTGGCTCCGCCAAGACATTGGCTGCCAATGTTGCCGTTCCTGTGGAAGAGGAACTGTACAGTCTTGGTATGGTTCGCCGGGTCTTTTCGACCACCATCGATGAAGTCTCTGTTATCCGGGCCGAGTTTGAGTACAGCAAGGCTCTTGATATGGCAGCAAGTGATGTCACAAATGCCATCAACAAGATCCGCTCGAGCCTGCCGCTTGATATTCAGGAGCCACAGGTCCATAAAATTTCTGCCGCCACTGCTCCCATTGTGGTGATCGGTATCAGTTCCGATATTCTTCCGCTTCCAGATATTCGGCAACTGGCTGAAACCGGGCTGCGTCATGAACTGCTTAAAATTGCAGGTGTTGCCAATGTTGATATCTTTGGCAGCTATAAAAAAGAGATGCAGATCATAATCGATAAGGCGCGGTTGGATCAGTATGGTCTGGGGTTGGGCACCGTTCTGGCTGTTTTGCAAAGCAATAATAAAGATTACGCCATTGGGTTTATTTCCAACGATACAAGTCGTTATCTCTTAAAATCTCCTGGCAAGGAAGAGACGGTACAGGGGCTTCGTGATTTGTCTTTGACCGCAAATGTTCGTTTGGGTGATGTGAGCACGATCTATTTTGGCCATTATGAAAATAGTTCCGGCTACTATGGCAATGGCCAGGAATCCATAGCTATTTCTGTGCAGCGTGGGCTTGATGCCGATGTGCTTGGTACCGTGAGTCGGGTGGAGGAAAAGCTTGAGGAAATAAAGAGAGAATATCCGAAGCTTCGCTTTGAGATCACCGATACCCAGAAGGATACGATTGTCCAGAGTACAGAGAATATGTTTGAGTCTCTGCGGGACGCTATCATAATGTCCACTATTGTGGTCTTCTTCTTTCTTGCAAGTTTTCGTCAGGTTCTTGTAGTTCTTATCACTATTCCGGTGGTTTATTCGACGACTATTGCCCTGATGTGGATTGTGGGTATTGAGTTTAATGTGGTGACCCTGACCGGTATTATTCTGGCCCTTGGTCTGCTCCTTGATGATACCGTTGTGGTTATGGAGAATATTGAGCGTCACTATAAAGAAGGAGGAGCTGATATTAAAAAATCAGTTCTCACCGGCACCAGGGAGATTATGTTTGCCGATCTTTCCGGAACGATCACCACCATGATCGCTCTTTCTCCCATCCTCTTTGTCGGTGGCTATCCTCAGACCATATTTCGTCCTCTGGTGAGCACGCTGCTTCTGGCTCTTACGGCCTCCTATGTTATCTCCATTACGGCAGTTCCCCTGCTCTCCATGAGGATACTGACCATAGAGTGGCCCTGGTTGATGCGTCTTGAGGGTTTTTTCAATCGTATTACAGGGTTTGTTATTGATCAGGTGCAAACTTTCTTTGCTGTAGCAGTCAGTTTGGCTCTGCGAAGCAAGCTGGTAGCTAGTATTTATTTTGTCTGTCTGATTGCACTTTTTGTTGTGAGTGTACGGGGAGTGATGCCCACCGTGGGTCAGGAACTGATGCCTCCCATGGATACCGGTGGGGTGAAGATTACGATTATTACGGATCCGAACCTTCCCATTGAAGCCAGCCAGCGGATTGTCGAACAGGTAAATAGCATCCTTGATGAAAATGGGCCACTGCTGCGCCTCTCTTCAGCCATTGGCAGTGAACCGGGAGTGTTGAGTATCGGCAGTGGGAGTGGTACGGATCATATTGCCATTACCGCCACCTATGTGAATCGATATGAGCGGGAAGATACCATATGGGAGATTGAACATCGATTACGCCCTCTCCTTGCAGAGATTGATAATATCAAGAGTCTTGAAGTGGTGGATTATGGAGCAACAGCCATGGCCAGTATCCGGGCAAGTCTCGATGTGACTCTTTCCAGTTCAAGCTTTGCAGATCTTTCAAAGGCCGGTGATATGGTGGAACAGGCCCTCTACAAAACAAAGGGGCTCGTTTCCGTTGCCAGAACCTGGCACAATGATAAGTCTGTCTATAATCTTGAAATTGATCAGGCCAGGGCAGCTTTATATGGCCTCCAGAGTGGTGATATTGCAAAACAGCTACAGACTGTTTTGCGAGGAGCCGTGGTTGCTTCGTTTCCGCTGCAGAACAGTGTGGATTTTGGTGTTCGTGTCTGGTTGCCAGAAGAACAACGCGACAGTGTGGATATCCTGCAAGCCACCCTGCTTGACTCCCCCAAGGGAAAAATTCCCTTGGCTGCCATCGCCTCTTTAACACGGACACTTGAGCCGGGAATTATCACGAGAGAGGGCTTGAATTACACCCTTAATGTGTACGGATCCAGAGAAAAGGCTGCTATTTCTCATATTATGGCTGATTTTGAAAAGGCTTTTGAAGGGTCGATACTGCCTGCTTCAGTGACCATGGAGCAGAGTGGCGATATTAAACAGTTTAAAAGTTCGGCCGGACGAATGGGCGGAGCCATCGGTTTTGCAGTGATCCTTATCTTTTTCACTCTGATTGCTCTTTTTGATAGTGTGAAGGTGGCCATTATGATTGTTCTTTCCATTCCACTGACCATTATCGGAGCCTCCTGGACAAATCTTATTCTTGATTATCATGTCTCCATGCCGGCTATGATGGGTTTTATCCTGCTCTCCGGTATTATTGTGAATAATGCCATTCTCCTTATCCATTTTGCTCAGGAAAAGGTGGAGGAGGGAATGACAACCGAAGAGGCCATGCTCGAATCGATTCATATTCGTACCAGACCGGTACTGATGACAGCTTTTGCCGTGGCTGCCGGAATGCTTCCCGTTGCACTCGGTTCGGCCATTGGCCTGGAACGGCTGGCTCCTCTTGGCGCTGTTGCCATTGGTGGTCTTATTGTCGGAACTTTTTTGACATTGCTCTTTATCCCCCTTATCTTCATTATGATGACTAAGGGGAACGAGCGACAGGCAGCATAAAAAATTTATTAACACGGATAGTGCAGAATGTTTTTTATAGATAAACCATATATCTCAGATTTTTTTAAAGAAACCGTCAGGGATCATGGAATTCCGGTAGTTGCAACGGAGACAGCGAAACAGATCGAATTGTTTAGTGGCACGAAAATGATCAGTGAGGAACGGGCTATCGAAATGGCTCGAACTCAGGACGATCTGGCAATCTACACAACATCTGAAAATGCTATCGGCTGGCTGGCAAAGCATTTACCCTTTAGTGAGCTTCCTGAAAAGATAGAATTATTTAAGGATAAAGTGAAGTTTCGGGCAATGACCCGGTCGATCTTTCCGGATCTCTATTTCAGAGAAGTGCGCGTGGACGATTTACGGGAACTTCAGTTGGATACCATTCCGTTTCCATTTATTATCAAACCAAGCGTCGGTTTTTTCAGTATGGGCGTATATAAGGTGGCCGGTCCGGAGGAATGGCAGGAGACCGTAGAATCAATTTATACGGAGATAGATGCAATCAAGGGCTTGTATCCGGGTGAGGTGCTCGATACCAGTTCATTTATTATCGAACAGTGTATTAACGGGGAAGAGTTTGCCATCGATGCCTACTACAATAAAGATGGTGGCTCCGTTATATTGAGTGTTTTCCGTCATACCTTTTCATCCGACACCGACGTCAGTGACAGAGTTTACACGACATCAAAAGAGATTGTTGAAGAGAACCTCGAGGAGTTCACTGCATTTGTAGAAAAGATTGGTGTGTTGGCGGGTGTCAGGAATTTCCCGGTTCATATTGAACTGAGACGGGAAGAGGATGGAACACTCCTGCCAATTGAAGTGAATCCCATGCGCTTTGGCGGCTGGTGTACTACCGCCGATATGACGTGTTGTGCCTATGGTTTTAATCCCTATCTCTATTACTACTCGCAGCAACAACCGGATTGGCCGCAGCTGCTGCAGGGTAAAGAGGGGAAACTTTTCAGCATTATTGTACTGGATAATTCAACGGGAAAAGAGGGATGCGAGATTGTCTCTTTTGATTATGAAAAGCTGCTTGCAGGTTTTGAAAAGGTACTGGAACTCAGAAAAATAGACTATAGCAGCTACCCCGTGTTTGGGTTTGTGTTTGTGGAAACACGCGAGGAAAATTTCGCTGAACTGAAAACTATTCTGGATTCAGATTTAAGCGAATTTGTATGAATTGATTAGTGGCGGGCAGGAGGAAGCCTTCACTGCAGGTATCACCGGCAATGAAGGCAAATTTGAAAAATACTTACCTGCTGAGCAGATTGAAATTAGAGGAATCGAGGTAAGTGAGAGTGGTGTCTTCAATGGCGCAGTACTTACAGAAGAGATACCTCGCCAGATGTTAGATCATAAAAAGCAGGGACAATTTTCACCTTACCTTCTTTAACTAAATTGGCCATAATCGGTTGGGACGTTTGCATTTGTTCCGCCGTCATTCTTGCCACTTCCCGTGCGGCATTATCTGTTAGATCGCCTTCCTGGCCTTTAACCTTGTCTATCGCTGGTTGAATGGCTGGAGCTAAGGAGGCAATATGCCCTTCTAATTCTACCCCACTTGCCACTGCACCAATGGCTCCACAGCTGGTATGACCCAAGACTACGATGAGTGGGGTATTTAAATGCAGGGCCGTATACTCTAAGCTTCCTAAGATCTGATCATTTAAAATATTTCCTGCCACCCGAACTACAAAGAGATCTCCCAGGCCCTGGTCAAAGAGGACTTCAGGTGGAACCCTTGAATCAGCACAGGCCAAGACAGCGGCAAAGGGCGCCTGACCATCCCCAAGGGCGATACGGCGATCACTATCCTGATTGGGATGGGTGAGAGAGGTGTCGACAAAGCGCTTATTGCCTTCCAGAAGTTGTTTTAAGGCTAGATCCGGGCTGGGCATGATTGAGTCGGTCATTGGTTTCTCCGTGACGATATATTGGCAGTGGTTAGTTTAAAAAATTGTACTTCCGTTACAATTTGCAACATTTGTATATGTTCATAGCGCTCTTTTCGAGAAAGTCAAGGGATTTAAATGGGCCGTGGTTGGAAGTTCGATAGCTATCTTCTTGAGTTATCGATACTGTTGAGTGTTTGTGGAATTCACAACTTAAAGGAAAGAAGGGAGTTGAGGTGAGGCGGGGTGAAGAAGAACAATGAAGCCGACCAGGGGCAGGCATGACAGGCATCACGGAAAATATCCGGTCGACTTCAGAAAAAGAGAGGATGTGCAGCCAGTCACCGATGCCTTAGATTTTGCTATTCAGGCCTGCGAAGCGTTCTTGTCTTTCGCAAACAGACCTGAATAGTAAAGGATGAGGTGTTGGGCTGTTTAATATGCTACTTAAAGTAATTTAGCAGGGCATGCAGGGTAGTCAGAGGGTGCGGTGGACAGCCTGGTATATAGAGGTCCACTGGAATCAGCTTGTTCAGATCCCCGACAATCTCATCACTGCCGTAGAACGGCCCGCCGGAGATGGCACAGGCGCCGCTGGCAATAACTACCTTAGGGCTTGGGATAGCCTCCCATGTGGTGATGGTGGCCTGGCGCATATTTACCGAGATTGGCCCAGTAACATGGATACCATCAGCGTGGCGGGGGGAGGCGACAAACTGGATGCCAAACCGTTGTAAATCAAAGAACGGTGTGTTCAAAACATTGGTGTCTGCCTCACAGGCATTGCAGCCTGCCGCTGAGATCTGGCGTAGTTGCAGGGAGCGGCCAAAGAGTTTTTTGAAATGCTTTTTGGAATGCTCCGCCAGGGCAGGGAGATCGCCATGGGTGAAGAGATCTTCCCGGTTGGAGGTCCCCATTTCAAAATTTGTGCTGAACTTTACAAATTGACCCTCTGAGAGAGTTTCGCATAATCCGCAGAAAACGCAGCTACCAAGGTCAATCTGTTTTGTTTCAGTGTTAATGCAGTCCTGCGGGCAGGCATCGGCACACCGTTTTACAAGGCTGTCCTCACAGTGATTGTTTACCTTTGGAAGGCCACGGAACCGTTTGTAGAGTTCAATGGGTTCTTTAGGGTATTTGGATGTCCGATACCCCTGTTCTATCCTGTTTTTTATTACTTTTAGCATGAAAACACCTATTTATATATCGAATCCGCAGTAAGAGAGGTTAAAGCTCTTATTGCATAGTGGAAAATCTGAAATACCAGTGTCACGAAGGGATAGAGCCAAACCGGTCCAGTTATGGAAGGATGGATCTTTTACCTTGTAGCGCTGGATATCGCCATTGCCATCGGTGAGGAGACAATGGGAAACTTCACCTCGCCACGCTTCGTTGATGGAGACAACAAAGGAATTTGGAGCGAGCTTCACTTCCTGAGGTATATAGCTTGCAGCTTCTTCGCTTCTTTCCAACAGGGTGTTGATTAGCGATGTGGAGTGCATCACTTCCTCACGCCGTACCGTACCTCTGGAGCAGACATCGCCGTCGGTTCGTTCGTTGCGATTGGCAGAAAGGTCTCCATAACATTCGGTGGGGAATGTTACCCTGGCATCATACGGCAGTCCGCTGGCCCTGCCGGCATACCCGACCAGTCCAATCTTTTCGGCATTCTCATGACTGACAGTTCCGGTATGTTCGAAACGACTCAGCACGCTCGGAGCCGAGAAAATCAGATCGTTGACATTTTCAACTTCTGGTGTCAGCTCGGCGAGTTTATCACGCAGCAGTTGTTTCTGCTCATCACCCATAACGTGGGTGACACCTCCAGGTCTCACCAGACCACGGCCAAAACGGTTCCCGCCCAGAATCTGGCTGAGATTAAGATACTCTCCCCTGATCCTGCCAAAAAAGGCAGCCGGCGGATTAAAGGCCACGTCAAGGCTTAAAGCACCAAGGTCACCGATATGATTGGCGATACGTTCCATTTCCAGAGCGATGGTGCGGACAATTGAGGCACCTTCATCAACTTTGAGATCGGCTAAGGCCTCAATGGCCTGGGACTGACAGAGACTATGGCCGATGGTGGTATCACCGGCAATGGTTTCGGCAATGATCGGTAGCCGTTTGAAAGGTACGGTTTGCAGCAGTTTTTCAACCCCGCGATGCTGATAGCCAAGTTGGATTTCCAGGTGGAAAACGCGTTCTCCGCAGCATTGAAAACGAAAATGTCCTGGTTCAATGATACCGGCATGAACTGGCCCCACTGCTACTTCATGAACGGACTCGCCGTCCACGCTGAAGTAGGGGTAGTTGCCGGGAATGTCTACGCTGTAATCATTGCCAAAGACATCGGGTTTTCCGGTATAGTTTTTATGATAACGAACCATTTTCAGCCATGGATGACCTTCAGCTTTGAGACCGTATTGCTCGCCAATTTCCCGCTCAAACATATGGAATTTTTCAGATTCCGCTGTAAGGGCAGGAAAGCTGTCTTCGGGCATGTCACAACTTGCAACAAACAGCTTATCGGTTCGCATGACGGCCAGCATTTTCATACTCCCCTCTTCTTCGTAGGCAAAGTATTGCACGACCTGGGCGCCATCTTTGGCAAGGGCAAGCATTTCGTTGCGAAACTGAAAAAAGGGCAGATGGGGTATATTGGCCCGGTCGAGCCGTTCATTATTCTGTATTTGGAGTAGATTAACCATTGACTCCACCTCCGATTGTGGCAATTGCCGCAAGAATTGTTTGGTAAATACTGTCCGGCAACCAGATACAAAGGGTGATTGATGCTGCAAGCAGGGCAAAGGACGGTAGGGTTCTGGCCCAGTTTTCTTTAACCAGTATTTCCGGATTATCACAGGGAGCAAAACACATCTTGGTTACCAAACGTGACGCTCCGGCAAAGATAAGAATGAGCGCCAGAATAAAGATACTGACACTGATTCCTCTACCTTGCTGAATGGCACCAATGATAATCAGCAATTCACTGATAAATATTCCAAAAGGCGGAAACCCTGAGATACCGGCAAATCCGGCAAAAAAGGCAGTGAAGGTTTTTGGAAAGAGCTTGGCCATATTACCAGTCTTGTCAACAAGCTTACTGCCGTAGCCCAGTAAAACATTACCAGCTGACAGAAAGAGAGAAGATTTGATCAAAGAGTGGTGGATAAGATGGAGCATGGCACCGTAGGTTGCCAGGCCGCCGATACCGACACCAAAAGCGATAATGCCCATGTTTTCAATACTGGAATAGGCCAGCATTCGTTTGTAGCCAGTTTGATAGAAAATGAAAATAGCCGCAATAAGCATGGAGAGCAGCCCAAAACCGATGAGAATGTTGCCGGAAAAATCACCAAGACCTGCCCGGTAGAGTAACTGATGGCTGCGATAGACTCCGAAGAAAGCACAGTTTAGCAGGGCACCGGATAAAAGAGCCGAAGCTGGACTTGGAGCCTCACTGTGTGCATCCGGCAGCCAGGTATGCATGGGGGCAAGGCCCATTTTGGTCCCGTAGCCAATAACGAGAAAGATAAATCCGGCCTTCAGCCAGACTGGGTCGAGCTTATCTGCGACAGCACCAAGTGAACTAAAAGTGATAGGTACATGGATACCGCCAAGGTTCATGGACATGACCACAAAAAAACATCCAAGCAATGCCAGGGCAATACCCACGGAGCAGATCATTACATATTTCCAGGTGGCTTCAAGGGCCGTCTTGGAGCGATGCAGAAAAATCAGCGGTGCACTCATCAGAGTGGTGGCTTCAATGGCAATCCACAGGACGATCAGGTGGTCGGCCAGGGTCACCATGGTCATGGTGGATAAAAAGAACAGGGTGCAAGCGGTATAAATCGGTTCACTGGAGATTTCTGTTTCACTCATATACGAAACGGCGTAGATGGAGATAAACAGAAAAATAAATGAGGTGACCAGGAGGATAAGCATACCCTCGTTGCTTACGGTAAAATATTGGGGTAAGGCTGGGCTGATTTTACCCAGCCAGCCCAGAACAGTTAACAGCAGATGTAACAGTGCAGTCAGCACTAGAATACCGCGTCCCAGCCGTACCGGTAGGAAGATTGCAGTAATCCCGGTAAGAAAAGGGATAAGCATTGTAAATTCTAACATGGAATACCTTTTTATCTTAATTGTCTTTTAATTGACCAAGCAGAGCCGTATCAACATCATTATAGGAAGAATTGATATTATGAAGAACAATACCCATAATCATAATTCCCACCAGTAAATCCAATAACACTCCAAATTCAACCACATACATGGTGTGTGTCTCTTTAGCCAGGGCAGTACCGATAAGGTAAATGCCATTTTCCATCATCAGGTAACCAATAACCTGGGTAATTGCCTTACGGCGGCTCATAAGAAGGAAAAGCCCGGCTGCCAAAGTAGTAATGGCGCTGATCAAAAGCAGCTCATTTTGCATTGGCAGGGAGATGTGCAGACGATCAGCAATAAAGGCCCCGATCAGGATGAAAAACAGTCCGGCAAAAAGAGATGCGTGGTAGCCTATGATTGGTTCCACTTCCCGTTGGATTTTGATCTTTTTGACTGCTGCATACATGAGTATCGGAATAACCAAACCTTTGATTATCAGCATTATCAGTAAGAGAAAAATAGAATTGGTATTCTCTAATAAGCCTTCATGGTGTTCCAGGAAAAGCGGTGTCAGAGAGACGACAATGCCTTGAAATGCCATAATCTTTACCAGGGACATGAGCCGGTTGGACCCAAGAGACAATAGGACCGACAAGACTGTTAATGACAGCAAGACATCTGATATATGGTTTATTGAGAAGAGAGCGTTCGATGGTTGAATCATTGCAGAACCCCCATGGTTAGGATCGTAACAAAAAATACCAGAATAAATGGTGTAAGGATAAACTTGGGAACGACGTTCATTTTATATCTGGCAGTGATTGATTCCACGACGCCAATACTAATATAGATAAAAAGTACCACGGCGTAAAAAAGCATGCCGTTGACGAAAGTATTGTCGGAATGGAAGGGGTCAATAAGTCTGGCAAGAAAGCCGGAATAAAAGAGTAGCTTAAAGTATGCCCCAAGTTCAATAAGAGCCAGATCAGGTCCACTGTGGTCAAGGATCATTACCTCGTGGATCATGGTAAGCTCAAGGTGGGTGGCCGGGTCATCCACAGGAACCCGTGAATTCTCGGTGAGCATAACAATATAGAGTCCTGCCACAACCAGAATAAGTAGTGCCCCATATTCACCCATGAGGCTGATAACATGTTCCCCTGAAAAGAATTCATTAAAACTCAAACTTCCGGTTAATTTAAAAAAGAGAATAAGAATGCCAAAGATGGTCATTTCAGCCAGGGTGGAGAAAAAGGCCTCACGGGCAGCCCCCATTCCTTCAAATGGGGAGGCAGTATCGAGAGCAGCTAAAATGGTGAAAAAACGGCCAAGCCCCATAAGGTAAAAGAGGATAAGCACATCGCCATGGAAGGAGAAGAGCGGGGCAATTTCGGCCATTGGGAAATAGGCAAGCATCATCAAACTGGTGCAAAACCCTACCACTGGTCCCTGTTTAAAAACAAAGCTGGTACTGGTTGAATAGACAGAACCCTTTTTAAAGAGTTTGATCATAGTATAATAATTGATAAGCAGGGGCGGCCCCTGCTTGCCGGCAAAATAGGCCTTGGTCTTCTGGATTACCGCTGGCAGAAGTGGCGCTATCAAGACGGCAAAGCAAAATGATAGTATCGATTCCATTGTTAATTCCTTCGTTATTTCAAGTGTAAATTATAGTAATTATTCAGCAAGTGCATCAATTTAACCCTGGCGCTGAACTGTAACTGTTTAAGTTACAAATTATAAAAAGAGGAGCAGGACAATAATTGCTACAATGATATAGCCAATATAGAGCTGAATATGGCCATGTTGAATCCATTTCAGCTTATTAACCAGGTTCAGCAGCGGTGTGGTTAAATATCGTTGATAACTCGTCTCAGCAATGTCATCCACCGTACTCTCCCAGGTGGTCGTGCCTGGAAAGATTTTTTTGATTCCTGTGTAGACATTTTTTATCGGGACAAAGGGGTTGAAAAACTCAACCATCTCATAGGCATAAGATGTACCTGTGTATTGCATACGAACCGTTGGCTGGGTAAATCCACAGCCCCAGGTTCCACCACTGCCGATCTCTTTTTTGGCATAAAGCATCTTGCGAAAAATGGAGACGATAAAGAAGAGGCCAATAAAGATTGCAGCTGTCTTAGAGAGTTGGCGGATAATGGTGAGGAAGGCCCCGGTGTCAAAGCTGCTTACCATGCTCACATCCTTGATGCCACTAAAGGCAAGGCGGATAAATGGCTCCGGAAAAACACCAATAACCAGACAGCTTACGGCCATGATTCCCATAACGGCTCCCATGGTGAAACCAGACTCGGAGGCCGCAGCCGCCTTTTCAGTTCTTGGTTCACCTAAGAATGCTAGGCCGACAACCTTGGTAAAACAGGCCGTGGCCATTCCGCCGATTACTGCCAGAGAGATAATGGCTAATATGGTTAGAATATAAGGAAATTTGTTACAGGTTAAACCTTGAAAGGCCCCGTAATAAATAAGGAATTCCCCGATAAAGCCACTAAACGGCGGTAGTCCGGAGATAGCAACGGAACCGGCGAGAAAGGTACGGCCAGTAACAGGCATCCGTTTCATTAAGCCACCTAGTTCCTCAATATTCTTGGTTTTGGCCTTATGAAGTACTGAGCCTGCGCCCATAAATAGGAGTGATTTGAAGATGGAATGATTAAAGATATGCATAAAGGACCCGGCAAAACCAAAGAAGGCCATGGCCTGATTTTGTTCGGAAACACCTACCATACCAATGCCCATGCCGATGAGAATAATACCGATATTTTCCACCGAGCTATAGGCCAAAAGCTGTTTGATATCCTGCTTGGCAAGGGCATAGACAACGCCAAGAATACCAGTCACCATGCCGGTGATAAGAACGATTTGGCCGATAAGGGCGGTTGTTGGCTCAAGGAGGAGATATATTCGAAAGATTCCGTAAATCCCCATCTTGATCATCACCCCTGACATGATGGCAGAGACATGACTTGGTGCTGCGGGATGGGCTTTTGGCAGCCAGATATGGATGGGGAAAATACCGGCCTTTGAACCAAAACCGAGGAAGGCCAGGATAAAGATAAACAGTTTAGCCTGTTCGGGTACAGAAGAAAAGCTGTTGAAATCAAAACTGCCGGAATGGCTGTGAATTAATGCAAAGGCAGCAAAGAGGAACATGGCTCCTCCCTGGGCAAAGAGAAAGTAGAGGTAACCCGCCTTACGATTGCCATAACTTTCATAGTCATACATAACCAGAAAGAAGGAAGAGAGGCTCATCAGTTCCCAGGCCAGCAAAAAGGTGATCATATTTGCAGACATGACAACCAGTGCCATGGAGGCGATAAGGATACTGAAGAAAAGATAATTTACTCCAGCCCGCAACCGTTTTTGTTTATTTTCCAGATAATGGAAGCTGTAAATCAGGGTTAGCGGGGGAATGAGAAAAATTGGTACCAGGAAGAAAAGAGACACACTGTCAAGAGAAAAGGCCAGGGTAAACGTGTGCAGCCAGTTATAGCTGGCTGTTGCCGCTGTGCCCTGTAGCAGTTTCGGTAAAGTATAATACAAGCCAATACCGCAACCCGCTGAAGTGGTGGCAATGGCCACCACCTTCATCAGCGTGAATTGCCGGTACAATAGCAGTCCTGCTATCCCGCCGGCAAGAATTACGGTTATTGACACAAACAAAGTGTCCATTCATTCTCCTCCTGAAAAATTGAAATATGCTGACGCAGTGGGAGTAGTGGAATCCACTGCGTCAATTGGTATGTGGGGTTACAATAAATTATTTTGGTGAGCGGATATCAAAACGAGGTGCTGCCAGCATTCTACCGATTTGTTCCTTTAAGTCTGCCTGTTCTGGATTCACGCTTTCCTGGGCCATTATCAGCTCAAACAGACGATCCTGCTCAACGGGATGCTCGTATTCGACAGGTGTTCCGTCTTTTAATTGAATATGGGCAGCCCATGGTACGAAATAGGTCGTTGCCGGATGATCTTTGTGCTCTGAGATATCGATATTAAGACCGGCAATATAGAACAGGTTTTTTCCGGCATATTCACCCCCGCGACGCATGGAATTCATGGTACGGACAAATTCCAGTTGAATGTTTATTTTGGCCGATCGCAGGGCCGGATTTGGTGACGTGACGACGGATGGCATAAATTCAATCAGATTTTTCTCGAGCAGAATTGATTCCCCCGTTTCGTGAAATTCCTGTCTGAAGTAAAAGAGATCGGAGGTGAGGTGTTCTCCAATTTTCTCGCCGTCATCTGGTTTCCACTCATAGCCTGTAGCATCCATTTTATTCTGGAATTTTTCCGATACTTCGTGGGTCTGACCGGTACTGATCGCAGCCATGGGGACGATCTTCCCGTCAGCATTTTTTTTGACAATATTTTCTAGATTGAGCACCAGACCATCTTGAACCGGATGGATGTCAAAATCTATAAATAGATTTTTTACTGTTATCAGGTGATTGCCCTCGTTGTCACGATGGAGAAAGATACGTTCTCTGGCAGTCTTGTATTGTTCAAGATACGGGGTGATCACATGGGTGATTTTACCGCAGGAGGGAGAAATACAAGTCCCTTCCATTTTCGGCCGGGTGCAGGTTCCGTAGGATCCGGTGTGGGGATCGTATCCCACATGACTTGCTTGCACGATAACAGAATCTTCGCCATGGTGGGCATGTGGTCCGTGGCGATCGGTTGCTACAATTCCACCAACACGGCCATGGTTGAAGGGGAATGTGTTGAAATGTTTGGTTAGCAAAATAATTGGCCAACCTTGATTTTCATCTGAGCAGAAGGCGCGGGAGGGCATTATCATCCCTTTTCTAAAGCCAAGAGAAATACAAAAGTTGTATAATTTGGGTACAAATTCTGGATACGGAATGGCCAACCCGTCGATGTTAAAAGGAGCAAGTTTACGAATAATATGAGCTTGGTCATAGGGAGTATTCATGATTTTTTCCTAATATGTAGAGGGAAATGGTTAGTGTACTTCCGGATTCTCAACGGTGAGGCCAAACCAGTAGGCTTCGCTGCTTGACGGTGAGGAAGATTTGAATTCCACATAATTATCCCGCCGGTTCATCATAAAGTTCTGCCAGTTCAAGGCCTCTTCGCGAGTCTTGAAGGGGCCAGCTTCGGTGGATGTACCCAAATCGCTATATTGGGTAGATAATGTATCTTTAGTTGTTTTCAAATCCTGGGTAATACTGATGAGAATTTTCATGTCTAACCTCTCAAATTTTTTTAATCCACTGGGCTGTTTGTATACAGCACAACGGGGCAATTTAATAATTGCGTTATTTCTTGAAATTTTTTCTGGCGAATACCTTTCTTGCGAGGAAGTCCTTCGCCCTTGAGGCATAAAACAACGCAGAGGATATTTCGCCTGTTTTTGGCATAGTCAACCGTTTCAGTAGTTAATCCTCTGTCATTTAAAAGCTGGATGTAAGCCACAGGTTCGTCAGGTTCAAGCGTGGCTATAAGTTCTTTAAAGCTTCGGGCGCCCTTCTTGGGTTCCTCTTTCAACAGATGCAGAACCTCCAGAGAGGCATCCATTCTCTTGCAGAGATTAATGCCATGGAGAAGTATTTCTGCACTCAAGAGTGAAGAGTTGACCACCAGGAGCACCTTTTTGTTTCGTATTGTCTTTTGCTGCACGTGTCCTTCCAGGAGTGAGTTCTTTGCAAGCGATGGGTGTCTGCTATTAAGCATGTGCTTAAGCATATTCCATGCCATTAACTGGAAAACCTTCAACTATAGATAGTTAGGCTATTTTTTGTGAATCGGGCCAAAGGCATGTTTGTTGCACAATGCAACGCTTTCTGGGCGAATATCCATTTTCCCTTAAATACAGTGAGTCAACGTTACAGTTGCATCACCGAACACGTTGTTGCAAAATGAAACGTATACTTGTAGGGTGGAAGGCTTTTATAGATGCGTTTGGTGGTAAAGGGCTTACTTTTGAGGAGAGATGCTATGCAGCAGCTCGGTGGTATCCGCAGCAAAATAACTTTTTGGTTTTATCTGCTGCTGGCTTTTATGGTCGGCAGCTCGGTCATCACCTACGGGATTGTTCGGGTGGTGGAAGAGAAACATTTTACCATTGAAAAAGCGGATGTGTTTTTAGAAGATGTTCTTGAAGTACGACGGATGGAGAAGAACTTTCTACTTTATCGTGACAGTGTGTCCATGAAACATTGGTCGGAGTATCTCGACGCAGTAACTCATCACCTCCTTGTAAATAAGGAACTTTTTGTCAAACTCAGCTCTTCTCCGGAGATTAGTGAAGTCCAATCGGCCCTTGACACCTATAACGTAACTTTTGCTCAGTTCCAAAACCCCAGAGCAGACGCAGAGTTGATTGCGGCCAAAATTCGTGAGCAGGGAAAGCGTCTCACGACACTGACTGAAGAACTTATTATCAAGGAACATCGAACCATCCATCGCCTTTTGGCTTTGATCAAAAATGGCCTGTTGTTAGGGCTGCCCATTCTCGTCCTTATTTTTAGTGCAGGCGCCGCTTTACTCGGCAAGGGAATTGTCTTATCTCTGAAGCAGCTGGAGCAATATGCTGCTACTATTGCCGAAGGAAATTTCGTGGAATTACCCATTGTCGGCTCAAACCAGGAGATTAATAATTTGATTAATGCTTTTAATCGAATGAGCCGGGAACTCAAAATTCGTCAGCAGCAACTGGTTCAATCTGAAAAACTTGCCTCTCTTGGCACCATGCTGGCTGGTGTGGCCCATGAGTTTAACAATCCTCTTTCAAATATATCTAGTTCAGCACAAATTCTGGACGAGGAGCTCAATGGGAAAGATGACGTCTTTGCACGTGAATTGATCGAGCAGATAAGTTCAGAGACCAACCGCGCTGCAGCAATTGTCCACACCTTATTGTCATTGGCCCGGGAAGAGAAATTCCAAAGGAATCATCACCTGCTCAGGCCTCTCTTGCAGGAGATATTGGATCTGCTGCGAGGGCAGGTTGCAAAAAATATAGATATTCAATTGGCAGTTTCTACTGAAATTAAGATTTTTGCTGATAAACAAAAAATGCAGCAGGTGTTTATAAATCTCCTGAGAAACAGTTTTGATGCGCTAAACGGCGAGGGAGTTATCACAATCAAGGCCTGGCAAAACCAAGAAAGTGTGAAAATTACCATCAGTGATAATGGTCCAGGTATCCCCAAAAAGATGCAGGAAAAGATTTTCGATCCTTTTTTTACCACCAAGGATACAGGTCAGGGCTCGGGGCTTGGTCTATTCATTGTCCACGATATTATCGTCCAGCATGGTGGCCAAATTACCATTGAGAATATGAGCAGGAGAACACTCTTTACCATTGTTCTGCCTGCCGGGGAGATTTCCTGATGTTGCAAAATGATATTTTAGTTGTTGACGATGAGGCAGTGGCCTTAAAAAATCTCTGTTATATTTTAAAAAAAGAAGGTTACCGGGTAGTAGCGGCCAAGAGTGGCAAACAGGCCTTGAGCTATTTGGACAAACAGGAGTTTGCCCTTGTTTTGACTGATCTCAAAATGCCTCAGGTTGATGGAATGCAGGTTCTAAAACGGGTTAAAACCCTGTACCCGCACACCGAGGTTATTATGATCACCGGATTTTCCACTGTTGATTCTGCGGTGGAAACGCTGAAAGCCGGGGCCTATCATTATATTGCCAAACCTTTTAAGCTTGACGAAGTGCGCAAGGTGGTGCTTGAGGCCACCCAGAAGTTCCAGCTTCTTAATGAGGTTGAAGAGTTACGCAGAGAGGTCGGCTCTCAGGAGCCCCAGTTACAGATCGTCACTCATAACCGGGAAATGAAGGGGCTTCTTGAGATTGCCAAACAGATAGCCGCTACCGATACCAACGTTGTTATCAGCGGCGAGTCAGGCACCGGAAAAGAACTCCTGGCAAAGTATATTCATACATCCAGCCTTCGCCATGGTGAGATAATGCTGTCGATAAACTGCGGGGCCTTCAGTGAGGAACTGTTGACCAATGAGCTTTTCGGTCACAGTCAGGGCGCCTTTACCGGTGCTGACCAGGACAAGAAGGGCTTGGTGGAGATGGCTGATGGCGGTACGCTTTTTCTTGATGAAATTACAGAGATGTCCTTGTCCATGCAAGTCAAATTCCTGAGAGTTCTGCAGGAACAGGAAGTGATGCGAGTTGGCGGAACGAAGCCGGTCAAGGTGAATGTTCGCCTTGTTGCGGCGACCAACAGAGATCTTGAAAAGGAGGTGAAATCCGGTAATTTCAGGCAGGATCTTTTTTACCGGATCAATGTTGTTTCTTTAAAAATCCCACCTCTTTCTGAACGAAAAGATGATATTCCGCTTCTTGTTCAATTTTTTCTGGATAAATATAATGCTTCAATGAAAAAGGAAGTCACCGAGGTCAGCCAGGATGTGCTCGATACTCTGCAGCACTATGATTTTCCCGGAAATGTTCGTGAGCTTGAAAATATTGTTGAACGCGGGGTCGCCCTTGCAAGTGGCACCACTCTTGGCTTGGCACAAATACCTGATGACCTCCGTAGTCTGGACATCCAGACTTTTAGGAAAAGTGCTGGTAAATATGCCAGCATGGAAGAGGTGGAAAAATCGTATATTGAATGGATTCTTAAGGAAACAGACTTTAACAAGACTAAAGCAGCCAAAGCCCTTGGTATTGACCGCGTTTCACTCTGGCGAAAGATTAAGAAACTGGGCTTAGAATAAGTTTAAACAAACTCTATTTCAGTCTATTGACACTAAAGGTGTTTTGGCGTATTTTTAAAACATTAGAAGGGTTTTGATAATCACCTGGTATCTTGGATCAATGTCTGTTTTGAAAACGTGGGTACTGCTATCTATGGTGGTTTTGCTGTGGTCATGGGCAACTTTTCTTCACTCAGACAGACGGTACAGAGGCCAAAGAATTGTACTGAAAAATACTGACGAGCACCGATGCTGCCCGGTTTCACAGGAGATTCACTAATGACCATTATGCAGGCGATCATTCTTGGCATTGTCCAGGGGCTGACTGAGTTTATTCCAGTTTCCAGTTCCGGGCATCTGGTGCTGGTCCCCCATCTTTTAGGATGGGAGTTTGATCATTCCCGGGCATTTATTTTTGATGTTCTGGTCCAGTGGGGAACTCTTTTCGCTGTTTTTATCTATTATCGTAAGGATCTTACTGATATTGCAGTAGACTTTGTTAGGACTCTGCTTCAGGGGAAGCCCTTTGCAACGGAAAATTCACGTATGGGATGGTATTTGATTCTGGCAACCATACCCGCAGTTATTGTCGGTCTTTTATGCAAGGATTTGATCGCCTCAGCCTTCGCAAGTCCTAAAATTACAGGGCTCTTTCTGCTTTTCACCGCACTTTTGTTAATTGTCGCAGAGGTTTCTGGAAAGCGGAATCGCAACGGTAAAGAGATCACCTGGTTTGATGCTCTGTGGGTTGGCTGCTCTCAGGTTCTGGCCCTGCTTCCCGGAGTATCTCGCTCAGGTGCTACCATTGCTGGCGGTATGACCAGAAACCTTGACCGTTCTTCTGCTGCGCGATTTTCTTTTCTGATGTCGGTGCCCGTTATGCTTGGTGCGGGAGTGCTTGCCTTTAAAGATCTTTTTGCACTGGAGACGATGGACAATTTTCTTCTCCCCCTCTGTGTTGGATTCTTTGCTGCCCTGTTTTCAGGGTATCTGGCTATTCGCTGGTTAATTGCATATTTAAGTAAACATTCTTTGTATGTTTTTGCCGGCTACTGTTCCCTTGCGGGATGTTTGATACTGTTCTTTTAGCCAATCTGTGTGGATAAATGCTTTCTGTCTCAGGATTAACCAAGGGTTTTGATAAACAGCCTGTCTTCTCCGGATTTGATCTCACTGTAACCCAAAATCGTTTTGCCGTGCTTCTCGGTCCATCCGGTTGTGGTAAAAGTACTTTTTTTGACGTTCTTACCGGGGTAACTGCGGCTGAGAGTGGTCGCATACGTTGGCAGAAAAAAGAGGTCACTCATCTTGGAAATTCGGCGGCCTATATGCACCAGAAGGATTTGCTGCTGCCCTGGTTTTCCCTGCTCGAGAACAGCATGTTGCCTGCAAGAACCGGAAGGGATGATCTGGTAAGGGCCAGAACGCGTGCCATGCAACTTTTTTCCCGACTTGGCCTGGTTGGATATGAAAACCATTTGCCACACCAGGTATCCGGCGGAATGCGGCAGCGTTGCGCTCTGGTGCGGACGCTGATGTTTAACAGAGACCTGGTCCTGCTCGATGAGCCGCTTTCGGCACTCGATGCGATTACCAGAAAAAGTCTTCAGTCGCTGTTGCTTCTGTTGCAGAGTGAGTATAATAGAACGCTGGTTATGATTACCCACGATGTGGATGAGGCGCTACTCCTGGCCGATGACCTGTATCTGTTAAGTGCAAAACCCATGCGGATTATCGAAAAAATTGTGCTGGCTGCTGAGAAGCCCAGGCGATTTGATAACCCTGAACTGCTGGCCATGAAAAATATGATTATGCAGAAACTGGAAGGGGATATTGATCATGTCCCGGTCTAATCTTCTGGCTCTTGCATTATTGCTTTTGCTTTTCAGTCTGTGGGAAATGGCCTGTAGAATCTTTGCAATTCCAATTTTTATCCTGCCGCCTCCTTCAATTATTGCAACTACTGCCGTCCTGCAAGCTCCTGTTATATTGCCCCATGCTTTTACAACCGGGTTGGAAATTGTCTGTGGCATCGGCCTGGCTCTTGCTGTGGCAATCCCTCTGGCCATTGGCATGTTTGCCTGGCCCTGGCTGGAAAAAGCGCTTTCTCCCTTCCTGGTGGCCTCTCAGGCCATACCGGTTTTTGCTTTAGCACCTCTGCTGGTGGTGTGGTTGGGGTATGGGATTGCGGGGAAGATCTTAATGGCTGCAATTATAATTTTTTTCCCCATCACCGTCAGCCTTCTCGAAGGGTTTAAAGGCTGTGATCGTGAGTTTCGCGTCCTGTTTCGATTGATGGGCGGTGGGTTTTGGCAGACAATGCGCCTGCTATACTGGCCATGGGCTTTGCCGCACTTTTTTGCCGGTCTTCGGGTGGGAGTGACGGTGGCAACGATTGGCGCGGTCATTGGCGAGTGGGTTGGTGCCCAAAGAGGGCTTGGGTTTTTGATGATTCAGGCCAATGCCCGGCTGAAGGTGGATCTGGTCTTTGCTGTTATTCTGTGGCTGTCCCTTATGGGACTGCTTCTCTGGTATGGTGTTGGCTGGCTTGAAAAGAAGAGTATTTACTGGAAAAATAATCAACAAATCTTAGAGTAGGATACCCTGTTATGAAAAAACAACTATCTGCAATTCTTGTCGTTTACGCATTTCTTTTTTACGCAGGTTCCGCCTCGGCCGAAAAGCTGAGTCTGATGCTGGATTGGTTTCCAAATATTGACCATCTCCCCATCTATGTGGCCCAGGAGAGAGGCCTATTCAAGGAGAAGGGGCTGGAAGTGGAGATTATTTCTCCCTCTGAGACGGCCGATGGTTTAAAACTTGTCGCATCTGGAAATGTGGATGTTGCAGTCTCCTACGAGCCGCAGACAATTATTGCGGCTTCTGCAGGTCTTAATGTGAAAGTTGTGGGAAGGCTTGTGGAGCACCCTCTGGCCACTCTTCTTTTTCTCAAAAGTGAGAAGATAAAAAGTCCCAAAGATCTGGAAGGGAAAAAGATCGGGTACACGGTTCCTGGCCTTATGGATGTTATGCTTAAGGCATTTATGTCCATTAACGGGGTGGAGAACTATGAGGCTATCAATGTGGGCTTTACCATTGTTCCCGCATTGGTTGCCGGTAACGTGGACGCAGTCATGGGTCCCTTTAAGACCTATGAAACTGTGACAATGTCTCATCAGGCTCTTGAGGCAGATTACTTTGAATTAGAAAAATGGGGAATTCCGGATTATGAAGAATTGATCTTTGTTTGTGGTGCCAAGACGCTTACTGAGAAGGAAGAGAGTATCAAAGGCTTTATTGAGGCAGTGGAGGCAGCAACTGCTTTTATGCGAAAAAATCCGGAGGAGGCACTGAAAATTTATCTTGCGGCCCTGCCTGAGGCTGATTCCCGTGTTGAAACCGATGCCTTTCATCTGACTCTTCCTTTTTATGCGGCTCCCGGGGGATCGAATGCTGAGGCCTGGCAGCGTTTTGCTGATTTTTCTTTGAAGCATGGCCTGATTGAAAAACCGGTTACTGCAACGGATCTGATTCATATCTGGTAGAAGGAAACAGGCTATGAAAAACTATTACAGGGCATTGGCCATCGCAGGATCCGACAGTGGTGGTGGAGCAGGGATACAAGCTGATCTGAAAACATTTTCAGCGCTTGGCTGCTATGGAATGACGGTGATAACAGCTTTGACTGCCCAGAATACAGTAAGTGTGACGGGCATTCAAGCGGTTCCCCCAGATTTTATTGCTCTGCAGATGGATGCGGTTATGACCGATATCGGCGCTGATGCTGTGAAGATAGGGATGCTTCATTCTCCAGAGGTTATCGGAACCGTGGCGAAGTGTCTGCAGCAGTATGAGTGTGAGGCTCTCGTTCTTGATCCGGTTATGGTGACCAGGAATGGCGATAAACTCCTTCAGGATGATGCCGTAGAAGCTCTGAAAGAGCATCTTTTTCCAATGGCTGCTGTGATTACTCCTAACCTTGCTGAAGCCTCCATTCTGCTAGGCAAAGATGTCACCGATCGCTCACAAATGGGGGATGCCTGCCGGGATCTGGCGCTTCTTGGTTGTGACCGGGTCTTTCTGAAAGGAGGTGCTCTTGGGGGGAGTCTCAGTGTGGATTATCTTTTTGATAATCTGAATGGGGAGTTCCTGGAACTTGAAAGTCCTCGGGTGGATACTCGCAATAGTCATGGAACAGGATGCACTGTTTCTTCAGCGATTACAGCTTTCCTGGCTAAGGGAATGGATTTGTCAGCTGCCGTACGAGAGGCCAAGAGCTATATTAACGGGGCACTGCAAGGTGGAGCCGAAATGAAGATAGGCAATGGTCATGGGCCTGTACATCATTTTCATAACTGGTGGAATGTTTGAAAATATGGTAATAAGGTAAAAATAAGACTTGGGGGTGCCGGAAGTTTTGGCTGAGAGTAAACCCCTTGAACCTGACACTTGTAATCAAGTCGTAGGGAAAGTTTCTGGAATTGTAACAACTCCTTTTGTGCGTAATCCTGCACGTCTTTCCCTTTTTTTTGTCAAAATTTATTGAATAATTAGCGCTGTATATTTGCAGTTGTTAATCCATTTTGAATCAAAAAAGGAACTCCATGAATAAAGCAGAAAAACTCCCCAGCTCGAAAACTATTACCCGTACACCATTTGCTAACTCAAAAAAGATTTATGTTGCTGGAAAATTTCATGACATCAAGGTAGCAATGCGCGAAATCAGTGTGGAAGATGCAGCAATTAAGGGGCCTGGAGGATGCGGGTCTGTGGTAACCGTATATGACACCAGTGGTCCTTATTCCGATCCTGATATAAAACTTGATGTACGTAAAGGTCTGCCCAAATTGCGTGAAAAATGGATTATGGATCGAGGTGACGTGGAGCAACTCGATGATTTGAGCTCCACTTTTGGCAAGGAGCGGCTCTATAATTCGGATTTGGATCATCTGCGTTTTCAAGAGATAAAAAAACCCCTTAGAGCCAAAGCCGGAAAGAATGTCTCCCAGCTCTATTATGCCCGTCAGGGTATTATTACTCCGGAAATGGAGTATGTCGCCATTCGTGAAAATCAGCGTATTGATGAGTTACAGGAAGAGTTGTCTCAGCATCCGGGGCAGAGTTTTGGGGCCAATACACCAACAAGTCATATTACACCTGAATTTGTCCGTGATGAAATTGCACTTCGAAGAGCAGTACTGCCCTGCAGTATTAATCATCCGGAAGCTGAACCCATGATAATCGGGCGGAACTTTCTGGTGAAGATCAATGCCAATATTGGAAATTCTGCGATAACCTCATCCATTGAGGAAGAAGTTGAAAAAATGGTCTGGGCTACTCGTTGGGGAGCTGATACGGTGATGGATCTTTCCACTGGAAAGAATATCCATGAAACCCGGGAGTGGATTTTGCGCAACTCGCCTGTTCCGATTGGTACCGTTCCTATCTATCAAGCCCTGGAAAAAGTTGATGGCATGGCTGAAGAACTCACCTGGGAGATATTTAAGGATACCCTGGTCGAGCAGTGTGAGCAGGGGGTGAGCTATTTTACTATTCATGCTGGATTGCGACTTCATCACGTTCCCATGACCGCAAAACGCACCACTGGAATAGTGAGTCGCGGCGGGAGTATTATGGCCAAATGGTGCCTAGCCCATCATACAGAAAGTTTTCTATACACCCATTTTGAAGAAACCTGTGAGCTACTGAAACAGTATGATGTTGGCTTTTCACTTGGGGATGGTCTCCGACCCGGTTGCCTGCAGGATGCTAACGATGAAGCACAGTTTGGTGAGTTGGGTACATTGGGTGAACTGACTGATCTTGCATGGAAGCATGATGTGCAGACCTTTATTGAAGGTCCCGGTCATGTTCCCATGCATATGATTAAGGAGAATATGGAGAGACAGCTTGAAGCCTGTGGTGAGGCACCTTTCTATACTCTTGGACCTCTTGTCACGGATATAGCCCCAGGCTACGACCATATCACCAGTGCTATTGGAGCCGCCATGATTGGTTGGTATGGGACAGCAATGCTCTGCTATGTAACTCCTAAAGAGCACCTAGGTCTGCCCGATCGTGAAGATGTTCGTGAAGGTGTGGTTACCTTTAAACTTGCAGCGCATGCCGCAGATCTGGCAAAGGGCCATCCTGGAGTGCAGTATCGTGATAATGCACTATCCAGGGCACGTTTTGAGTTTCGCTGGCAGGATCATTTTAACCTATCACTTGATCCTGAAAAGGCCGTGGAGTTTCATGATAAAACCCTACCCCATTCCAATGCCAAAGTGGCTCATTTTTGTTCCATGTGCGGCCCTAAATTTTGCTCCATGAAAATTTCCCATGAAGTACGGGCCTATGCAAAGTCGCTTGAGGTGGGTGATGATGAGGCAATGGCTGCAGGTATGAAGGAGAAGGCTGAGGAGTTTACGGAGTCAGGGTGCCAGATGTATCAGAAGAGATAAGCCCTGTTCTTTCGCCTCTTGATGGAGCGTTATGGATTTTTCATAATGCTTCAGAAACAGGGGCAGGAGTTCCGGGTCGAAATGACTTGGTATTACCCGTCCGTCTCCGTGGCTGAAAACCAGAGGAGATGGATTAACGGTGATGTACAGTAGAAAGATGATTGTTAAGTATTTAATAAAATTGAAGACCTTATCATTGTCAGCCTTAACAGAGGTTGATCATTTTTTGCCAAGTATTTCTCTTACGGCATCGATAAGTTCATCGCCTTGAATCGGTTTTACCACATATTTACTGATCCCCATCTCCAGTGCATCTTCCTTGGTTACCAAGTCGCTGTGGCCGGTGGACATGATAACAGGCATGTCAGATTTTATTTTATGCACTTCTCTGGTCAAGTTCCACACCGCTCATCTTCGGCATGGTCTGATCCGTAATAAGCAGATCAAACTGTTCCGGGTGGGCACGTATTTTCTCCAGAGCTTCTTCGCTGTCAGTTGTGGTGGTGACTGTGTACCCGTCATACTCCAGGCGTCTTTTGTTTACCCGGACAAGCAGTTCTTCGTCATCAACAATAAGAATTCGCCCACTGCCCTTGGGTAATGGTGCTTCATTTTTTTGGTTCATCCGACTGAAGCGTACTTTTGAAATAAGTTTTGCAAAAAAAGTGGACATGCGATTTCCTTAATTAGAAGAACCACCAACTAATTCAGGAGGGAAAGCATGTCCACTAGTCTACTGTA
>Ga0307929_1000602_pt1 | contig 33816 bp, 32 predicted proteins | sample AceLakmetage1330_FD_203160 | JGI IMG/M metagenome (GOLD analysis project Ga0307929, IMG submission 203160) | Saline water microbial communities from Ace Lake, Antarctica - #1330 | ecosystem: Environmental > Aquatic > Non-marine Saline and Alkaline > Saline | place: Antarctica: Ace Lake...
TATTATTTCATCGCCTTATACAGCAGGCCGCCGCATCTCCTCCAACTACCTATAAAGAAATCGTAGGCAGAAACCACAACATCTTGGGGTGATCAAACCTCAACTTGCGTTAAATTGATACCCCGCTCCAACAATAGCCGCAATCACTAGTCCGCGCACCCTCAGGGAAAATTCAATTAATTTATTAATCATGATTCACTCCGTTCAGAACCGCAAAATACCGAACAAGGACTTTTGAAAGATCCCCACTCATATCTCATAGTTCATTATTCATAATTCTCTCTAATGTCCGTGTCCGGCGTGCGGGTCGAGTCCGCTAGTGACCAGTTCGGCTTTCAGGTCAAACGCACCGTGGGTAACCACTTTTTCGCCCGGCTCTAAGCCAGATTCGATCTCTACGAAGTCGCCGCCAGAAATTCCGACTTGTACGTCGCGCGGCTCAACTCCGTGTTCGTCTTCAATAAAGACAATGGTTTCTCCGTTCATCGTTTGAACGGCCTCTTTTTCGACCCGGACACGGGCCTGAACGGATTCCACCGCGATCTGCGCGCGAACGAAAGCGCCCGGCGAAAAATCGTCACCGCCGCCAACCAGTACGCAACGCGCCTTCACGGTGCGCGTTTCCGGATCGATCAGCGGGCTCACATAGTTGAGTTCGGTTTCAACTTCGTGGCCATCCGAAGCCATCAAGTGAACCGCCTGCCCTTTTCGAACGGCATGTCGGTGTTGCGGGAACACATGGACTTCTACCCAGACGCTGGACAGGTCGACGATCTCAAACAGGTCGGCCTCTTCGCCCGCCAGCTCGCCGACCGACGATCCGCGCGAAACGACAACACCCGCCAGCGGTGCCTTGACCGGATAATTCGCAAGCGTCTCGCGACTTTCAATCGTCGCCAAAATATCACCTTCCTTTACGCTGTCTCCGATCTCTACATAAATCTCACGAACCGTTCCTGCATATTTCGGCGACACCGCAGCGGCACGATCCCGATTGATCTGAATCTCTGCCGGGAACGACGCCATCCGCTCAACGACCCCTCCCGAAACGGTTTCGATTTCAAGCTCGCCGTGCTCCTCGTGACTCTCTGCGGCATGATCGTCAAGCGCGGCCTCTTCCGCGACGCGAGCACACCCTTCGTGTTCGTCATGCTTCGCCTCTTCGGCGGCATGGTCGTGGCCTTCATGCTCATCGTACTTCACCTCTTCGGCGGCGTGATCATCAGGTTCATCGTGCTTCACCTCTTCAGCGGCAGGATCATGGCCTTCATGTTCATCATGCTCGGGATGAGCAGACAAGAATGTCTGCTCATCCCGTGGGGCGGATATTCCTGTCTGCCCATGATCGTGATCATCGTGCGACTCAACCACCGGTTCAACGGAAGCCTCGCATGAGGTGCAATTGGGATCGGTGCACTCGTGCTGAGCCTCCGCGCTCATTCCTAAAAAAAGAATCAACACTCCGGCAACCCAAAACTCCATTTTCCCAAAATTCCAATATTCCATTCTTCCAACATTCCAATATTCCATTCTCATCATTCTTCTCCTGTTTTAAATTGAGTGAGTTCGGCTGATGCTTTTTGCGCATCCAACAGTGACTCGATCGTTCGAATTCGAATTTCTGCGAGATTTTGCTGCGCAGCGAGCAGCTCCATCCATGAGTAGCGGCCGGCATCGTAACCCTTCCGACTCAAGGCATAGGCCTGTTCCGCCATCGGAAGCATCCGATTTTTGTATTGATTCGCCTCGGCCCCGGCCCTCCGGTACACCAACGTCAACTGATCGAGCTGTTGCTGAAGATCGCGCCGCATCTCTTCGCGATGCGCGCTCACCGCATCGGCCCGAAGCAACGCCGCCGCGCGTTCCACGCGACCTCTTTTGCGAATCGACAGAGGAATCGACGCCGAAACCACAAAGGATTGCGCCGCGTCCGCCGCTTCATATTTAACCCCAGCTCCCAGCGAGAGGTCTCCGGCGCTCCGACTCTTCGCCAGCGCAGCCTCGGCCCGCACCATCGCTTCTTTTGCCAACAACCGTTGTAAGACTGGATGCGCCTCATCCACGGTCAGCGGAACCGTTGTTTCCTGTTCATATAAATCACCCGTCGGAGTTCCAACCTCTTGAGGGCTCACACCCAGCATGGAGGCCAATATTTTTTTTGCGCCATCCACATCGCCAAAGCAGCATTTCTGCTCCATCAGAATCTCTTCCAACTCGAGGGTTGCTTGGACCACCTCTAGCTCGGAGGCTCCCCCCGCCTCATGGCGTTGTTTCGCGACTGTCACAAACTCACGACCCAGCTTTTCCTGATCATCGCGAACCTTCGCAATTTCCTGCTGAGCCAGCGCTTCCACAAAAGCCGTGCGAACCTCGGCCACTAAAGCCAGTTCGGCCTCCGTGGTCCTCTGCGACATCATCTGTAACGCCTGTTGCGCAACCGCCCTCTCATTTTTCGATTTTCCACGCAGAGGAATCGCCTGCTGAAGACTCACAGCATATTCCCCATCATCGAAGCCGTCGTTGTCTCCGCCCAGGCCTTCGCCCTCAAACTCCAACTCCGGGTTATCCCATAACCCGGCGGCTTCTACGCCACGCTGAGTTGCTTGTTCATCGGCATGCGCCGCGCGCAAGCCGGGTGAGTTTTTACGGGCGATTTCATGTGCCTCATCCAGCGTTAGTGCCTGACTGGAAAGGGACAGGCCGAGTACGGCGGTCCATATAAGTTTTTTGATCATTCATATTCTCCTGATTTTCCAAGATTTTGCTTCCTAAACATTCACGGCTTTTATTCCTCGCAGAGGGAGACTTCTTGCGATTATTGGGCTGCTATTGGGTTAGGGACCTTTGCGAATCAATTACTGAATAACTGATAACCGCTAACCGATAACTGCTTCGCAGAATGCGAAGCCGATCAAATCAGAAGCTGAACGGTTTGGAGAAGCTGAAGCTCTCCGGCAGGACGGAATGCCGCCACAAACATCGGGCGGGTGGTTTCGAAAATGGTGATGAGCTGAATCTGTCGAACCGGAATTTCTGACACCGGAACAATGGAAGCCGCCACCGAGGTGTCCGCGCAGGGCTCATCCGAACAGGTGTGGCACTCGGCATGATCCGTTGCACAAAGCTCTGCTAACGCGACCTCATCGTGACAATGCTCTTCCGCGTGAACACACGGGGTCATCAGCGCGAAAAGCGCGATCAAAGCCAGACTAGTTTGAAGAATTTTCATAAACAGGCGCAAATTAGATCATTTGTGGAGTTAATTTTCAAGCCAGAGTTAACATACCTATCCTTTTAGAGTGGACAGGAGTTCCTCAGGATCCAGCGTCTTTACATCCGACTTGCGGAAATCTTTTGTGTTACGAGTGACGATTATATCCACCCCGGCGAGACGCGCCGCCTGCTCAACAACCGCATCTTCGAAATCACTAATTCGACTGCGGAGTGCCTCTTCTATGACGGGGCGATTGATCGGAGCTAACTCAAAAAGCTCCATGAGATGTTGTAATGCTCTGCGAGACTCTGCGCCGGTTATCGATTGGGTCAGCAGATAATCCACCGTAGTAATTGTGGTTGCGCAGAGAAACCCTTCCAATTTCGATTGTTCAATCAATCCGAAAATTTCAGCCGCCGAGTCAACGAACGGCTCACGAGCCAGCAACACATCTAACACCACGTTTGTGTCGACCATCACCTTCAAAGATATTTCTCCTTTAAGTGCTTTTTGTAATCAGCTTCTGAAACGCGCCGGCCTTTCAATACGCCGACCAGTGACGTGGTGATCGGCGGATGCGCCGTTTTTTTTGCCGGGAAGGTGCCCAGTGAATCAAAAAAATCCCCAACCATCTGAGAAACTGATTTTCCGCGCCTAGAGGCCTCCTCTTTTGCGTGCAGGATTACGGCCTCATCCATTCGTAATGTTAGCTTCGTATTCATGACGTACTAAATAACAAAATCTATACGTCTCGTCAAGTTTTCTTACTCGCCCAACGGTTCCGCTTTGAGCGAATCCCTTCGACCCCTGCCCCCTAGATATTCTTCCGTTTGTTTCTGGGACAAGGCCGCCAAGATGGCGGCGGTACGTACCGCAGGTTGGAAACTCGCGACACTTCGGAGCATCCTGCCTGCAAAGACCGAAAACAGACTGAAATTGGTGAAAACGGATGAGCAGACAGGAATGTCCGCCCCACGTTCCGAACCTTGTAAATCAACAAGCCGAGCGAGATGCGACACATCCCCGAAAGTAGCGCAAGCGTCCCCGCTTGCTTAAACGAGCGGGACGCTCGTTCTACTTTAAAATTCGTCCAGCGGTTCCGCTTCGACGGGGCATTCGGGTAGCGCGCGCAGGAAGTAACGCCCATACCATTTGGTGGTAACACGCGGGTCGAGGATGACGATCCGGCCTTCGTCGCTCTGCGTGCGGATGAGTCGGCCCGTCCCCTGCCGGAATTTGATGACGGCGGAGGGCAGCGAATATTCTTTGAACGGATCGCCGCCGGTCGCCTTGATTTGCTCGAGGCGCGCTTCGACCAGCGGCTGGTCGGGGACCGCAAACGGCAAGCGGACGATGATGACGTTGCTCAACGCTTCACCGCGCACATCGACCCCCATCCAAAAACGGTCGACGCCGAAGAGCACCGCCGACCCGTGCTCTTGAAAACGCTTCAGCATGGTTTGCGGCGGCAGGCCGGTGCCCTGTACAAACAGATCGAAACCATCCATTTCAACCGTCTCTCGAACGGCATCAGCCACGCGGCGCATCAGGGTTGTGTTGGTAAACAACACAAAGGCCTTCCCGCCGCTCTGCGCAATGAATTGCGGCAAAACTTTAATGATCGCCGCCTCAAAGTTTTTGGCGTCACTTGGCTCGGGCATTCCCTGCGGAAGGATCAGGCGCATCTGCTGAGAGTAGTTAAACGGCGAGCCGACTTTCAGTTCGTCGCAGTGGTTCGCGCCGATGCGGCCGCGAAACCAACTTAAATCCTTACCGACCGCCAGCGTCGCACTCGTCATGATGGCGCACGGAACTTCTTCAAAGAGCATGTCGTGCAGGAGTGGGGCCACATCCACGGGGGCCGAATGAATGACCGTCTGCTTGCGCGTGCGCCCTTCGAGCCCCGCCCAGTAGACGTGTCCTTCTTCGCTCTGCCGCAAAAATGCCGAAACCGATTCGTAAAAATAGTTCCCCTTCATCCATGTCGATTTCAACTCCGCCTTCAGCCCGGGATTATCCGTTGTGTCTTTCATGACACCGAGCAGATGGCCGTTGAGTTCTGAAATTCGATCCAATAGGTGCGTTTCAATCGCGGGCGGCTCGCGAAGGCGCACGGTGCTGTTGGCCTCCGACAATCTACAATGATTGCGAATGGTTTTGAAAAACCGGTCGCTCTCGTCCCAGATCCGGTTGACGATGTCCCCGCCCTTCCCGTCGCGCGCCACCGCAAACAGCCCCTTGCGATTGTCCTTGGTAAACAGGCGCCGCAACCAGTGTTCCACCGCGTAGCGAGAAATCCGGAGTCCCAAATGCCCCGCCGCGACGTTTTCCATCTGATGGGCCTCGTCGAAGACCACCATGCCGTAGTCTGGAAGAAGCGCGCCGCCGTCGGCGCGAACCGCCATGTCGGAGAAGAATAAATGATGATTCACGATGAGAAGGTTCGCCGCGTGCAGTCCCGCGCGCGCCTTCATGAAAAAGCAGCGATCGAAATCGGGGCACTTTTTGCCGAGGCAGTTTCCGTTTTCCGCACAAACCGCGCTCCAGACATCCGCGCTCGGCTGCGGATCGACCTCCTGACGACTCCCCTCCACCGCGGTATCCGCCCAGGCGCGGATGCGGTCGACCTCAAACACCTTTGAAGGGTCAAATAGATCGCCGCTCATTGAGCGGGCACGGGCAAGCCGTCGCAAGCAGAGATAGTTCGAGCGTCCCTTCACCAGCCGCGCCTTAAAATCGACTCCCAGCGCCTTCTGTAGAAACGGAACATCCTTTTCCATCAGCTGTTCCTGCAGGGTGATCGTATAGGTGGCAACGACGGCGCGCTCGCCGCGGGAAAGCGCCGAGAGAATCAGGGGAACGAGATAGGCGAAACTCTTGCCGACGCCGGTTCCGGCTTCGACGGCCAAGTGGCACGAATTGGCGGCCGCTTCTGCGACGGCGCGGGCCATCTGTTGCTGCTGGGGGCGAACTTCGAAGGGAAACTCATTGCCTTCATGCGCTTGCTCCAACGCGCCGCCGGGCGCAAAAAAGCGCTCAGTGGCGGCTATCGTTTCAGGATGTTCAACCGGACGGATCATTTGCCACAGCGTACAGGAATTTTTTCCAAACCTTGGAAACTTTCCGCCAACTTTTTCCAAACCTTGGAACTTTTTCCGCCAGTTTTTCCAATGTTTGGAAAAGATTATGGGTGCAGGCTCCCTCCTTCGCCAACCTCCGTCGCCAAGGCTATGGAGGTCAGGCGGCTACGGCGGACAGGCAGCCTGCTTCCAAGGTTTGGAGGATCCCATACCTCATGAGGTATGGGATTACATGATTTTTCCAATGCTTGGAAAACCACGCCATTTCCACACATTCAAATGTATGGGAATTCCAAACCCTGGAAAGATTGTTTCCAACCATTGGAAAACGTGCGCTCCTGGTCTCCAAAGCTTGGAACTCCCCATGAACAAACAATACTGACGGGGCTTACAGATATATCATATAATGATGTATCTACGAAAATTGGCACTGTGCTTTGAGAGAGAGGCGCGGATGCTTTTCCAAGGGTTGGAAACACCCGTTCAGGATTAACTCAACGCAGAAATTAATAGTCCGAAAAATACGATGGCTGTCCACACAGACATACGTTATTGCTACAGGGATACCCCGCAACCCAACACTCCACCAATCCAATATCCCAATCCCTACAGGCCGAGGAAGTGGATGGCGAGGCCGGACAGGCAGATGGCGGAACCGGCGAAGGCGTGCGACCAGCGTTCTAGATGATCGAAGCGCGCAAAGCTGACACCCCACGAGGCGACCATCACGATGCTCATCATCGTGGCGATGGTGACCCCACTGAAAACAGCGGCAACGAGCACGGTTCCGAACAGGCTCTCTTTGGCAGCCGGATACATCAGTAATGGGATCAACGGTTCGCACGGGCCGAGCACAAAAATGGTGAAGAGAATCCAGGGCGTGATGTTGGCTTTCTCGTGCGACTCGTGAGGATGAGTGTGCTCGCCCGTGTTGTCGTGAGTGTGAACCGGGGCACCATCGCCTTTCAAATGGAGATGCGTATGTGGACGGTTACGAACCCCGCGGTGAATGCCCCACCCTGCGTAGGCGAAGCCGAAGCCGATCAGAGCCCACGCCGCGAGATTTCCGCGAAAGGCCTCGAAGGCTTCGAGTTTCATCACGGCGATTCCAAATGCGATGCCGATCAGACCGAGCACAACCGAGCTGAGTACATGTCCCAGCCCGCAGGCAAAGGTGATCCACGCGGTCTTCGCTACGCTCCACTTTCGTGCGCGGGTCATGACGATAAACGGGAGATAATGATCCGGCCCGAGCAATGTATGCACAAAGCCCAGTGCAGCGGCGGTTCCGCACAAAATAATGATTCCCGGATTCACGCCTCTATTCTTCGGTTTCGGCAACCTCAGCGACTTTGCGCGGCTTGAGCTGCGGGAAGAGGATGACATCACGGATGGCATCGGATCCGCTCAGAAGCATCATGAGGCGGTCAATACCGATTCCCATTCCGCCGGTGGGTGGCATGCCAGTTTCGAGCGCGCTGAGGAAATCCTGATCGATCTTCGAGGCATCGCCGCCCGCCTGAGATTCAAAGCGGCGACGCTGTTCAAAGGCGTCATTGAGCTCGCTATAGGCCGGAGCAATTTCTTTGCCCCCGATGATCAATTCAAACACATCGACGAGCGTCGGGTCGTCGGTGCACGGTTTGGCCAGCGGAACGAGTTCGGCGGGCAGGCGCGTGATAAAGGTCGGCTGAATGAGCGTGCCTTCAATCGTTTTGTCGTAAATTTCGTGGGTGATCTTTTCGAAGTCAAAATCGTCTTCAATAACCACTTCGAGTTCGGCGGCTTTGGCGCGGGCATCTTCAACCGTTTTGTCGAACCAGTCATCGCCGAGGCTCTGCTTGATCAGATCGTGATACGGAATCTCTTTCCATGGGGTGGTCAAATCGATTTTGTTGCCCATCCACTCGACTTCGAGTCCGCCGAAAATCTTCTCGGCCAGATGGGTGACGAGGCTCTGAACCAGTTCCTGCATGGTGCGCATATCGCCGTAGGCTTCATACGTTTCCAGGACGGTAAATTCGGGATTGTGTGTGCGGTCGAGCCCTTCGTTGCGGAAGTTCCGGTTCAGCTCGAACACCTTGTCCATGCCGCCGACAATGAGACGCTTGAGATAAAGTTCCGGCGCAATGCGGAAAACCATATCTGTCCCGAGGGCCTGATAGTGTGTTTTAAATGGGTTGGCGGCCGCGCCGCCGGCGATCGCCTGAATCATGGGCGTTTCGACTTCGCAATAGCCGCGGTCTTCAAGAAAACGACGAATTTCGCTCAGGACCGCACTCCGTTTTTTGAAGAGGTCCATCACCTCTTCATTCGAGATCAGGTCGAGCTCGCGTTGGCGGTAGCGGGTTTCGACATCCTGCAAGCCGTGAAATTTTTCCGGCGGCTGCAAAATCGATTTAGAAAGGAGGGTCCATTCGCTGACACGAACGGTCTGCTCTTCGGTGCGGGTAATGAAGGTTTCGCCGGAGACACCGATCACGTCGCCGAGGTCGAGCAGTTTGAAGGCTGCGAAGTTTTCCTCGCCGATCAGATCTTTTTTGACCATCAGCTGAAATGTGGCGGAGCCGTCCGACAGGTGTGCGAAGGCCATTTTCCCCATTTTTCGGAGCGCGACGATCCGTCCGCAGGCCTTAATTTGCTGGCCCTCTTCAAAATCCGCGTGGAGTTTTCCGAGCGTTGCGGTGCGATCAAACGCATTGCCGTAGGCTGGGAATCCCGCCTCCGCGAGCTTTTCCATGTTTTCGATACGTTGCTGGCGATATTCGTTGTCTTGCATAATTTTCTCCTGAAAAGTGATGAATACTAATGATCAACCTGCCTTTACGCAAGGCAGGCTGAGCAATTTTCAAACATTAGACTCGAAGCGAAGTAAGCGGAGCGCGGTTCGCCCGCCAGGGCGACATCTTGTAAGGCGAACTGTGTCCAGCCGGGATTGCCCAACTCCTCTAAACCTCTGTTCCCCTGTTCAGAATCGAGATGTATTGCGTATAACCATAGAAGCGGTTGCGCTTCTGACCCGTCAGCTCCTTCACAACACCAAGCTCTTCTAGCTTCTTAAGGCTGGTTCCGATCGTTGTCAACGAGAGACCGGTTTTGCCTTTCAACCAGACCGGTGATGCAATGGGACGTTCCATCATGGCGTGATGAATCCCCAGCACCGAACCGGAAACACGGCCCAGCGTCTGAATCCGCTTCCGATCCTTTTCCGCCAACGCCATCAACCGCTGCACCGTATCGACAGCCTGCGTCGCAGTTTCGATCACAGCGTCGGCAAAAAACTCCAGCCAGGCTTCCCAATCACCGGACTGCCGCACCTCATTCAGCAGTTCATAATAACGTTGCCGATGCGTTTTAAAATACAGGCTCAAATAAAGCATGGGAGCCTTCAGCACCTTTTCATTGCACAGCAGCAGAGTGATCAGCAAGCGCCCGAGTCGTCCATTCCCGTCGAGAAACGGATGGATTGTCTCGAACTGAACATGGGCCAACGCTACTTTCAGAAGAACCGACGTATGTTCCGGCTGATCGTGCAGGAAAAGCTCAAGCGCTCCCATGCACTCCTGAACATCTTCCGGCGGAGGCGGAACAAAAACGGCATTGCCCGGACGGGTTCCCCCAATCCAGTTTTGACTGATCCGGAATTCGCCCGGCGTTTTATTGCTCCCCCGCCCTTTAGAAAGAAGCTTCTCGTGCATTTCCTTAATCAGACGGTTCGACAGCGGGAAGCCGCCATTCAGAAGGGCAAGCCCGTGATCCAGCGCGGCAACATAATTGCTGACCTCCTGGACATCATCCATCGGAACGCCCGGTTGCTGCTCCAGCTCAAAAAGAAGCAAGTCGGAAAGTGAAGACTGCGTTCCTTCGATCTGCGAGGAAAGCACTGCTTCCTTCCGAATGTAGGTATAGATGAACAGCGACGTTTCCGGCAGCAGGATGGAAACGCTGTCCAGACGGCCCAAAGCCAGCAGAGCCTGATCAAACTTCCCGCGAAGTTCCGCACTCCATTCGATCGGTGGAGCTGGAGGAAAAAGCGCCGGAACAAAAGCCTGCGCTTTTTCGCCCACCGTCGAAATCGTAACAAACCTGCCCTGCAATTTACGTTTCATAGCACTCTCCGAAACTTGGATCAAGAACCCTCGCTAATCCAAGATAGTGCCGAATCTTGGATTAAAGGCAATGCTTAATCCAGCTTAACGGGGGCCGATCGCCCCATCAAAACGGTTGAAAAGGCAAGAGATTGGGCGAGCGATCCGTCTGCTCATCCCTCGGAATGCTTCGCAACGTTTTGAGGGAAGCCGAGTATCAGCAATGGTTAGAAGAGCAGGTTACTGCCACCCCAAACCCGACTTCGGCAGGGATCGGCTGTCCCAAGGAGTCTGAAAAGGAAGAGGATCAAACTCACGAAAGCCCCAATAACAAAGGGGTTGAGGGGAGTGTCTGGCCCTTGGAGTCCCAAGGGGTCAAGTGGTGCCGAGGGAGGGAATCGAACCCTCACGCTGTTGCCAGCGCTGGATTTTGAGTCCAGTGCGTCTACCAATTCCGCCACCCCGGCTTTGTGAGAAGGTGAGAAGATAAGAGAAAAGGAGGAAGGATGAAACCTGAAACTTGAAAAATGTAGGGCTTCTTCCCCTCTCCACTCTTCAAGTCTCAGGTCTCCACCTTCAACCCTCTCCCTCTACTGGTCGTTCATTTCGTCGTAGAACTTCAAAAATGCGTTTTTCTGATCGCCTTCACGAACCTTAATCGCCGTGCGCGGATGTTCGTTCATCTGCCCGGTAATCATGTAAGGAACGCTATAGCCCCAGTCGACGGTTTCGCGCATCGGCACCATCAGTTTTTCAACGGCATCGATGATCGGCCGCTGGTGGAACTTGGGGTTCCGGAGGAAGCCGAGCAACAACTCAGTCGGGCAGTTGCCTGCGCCGCGGCCCATGCCGTCGAGGGTCGAGTCGAGCATAGTCGCACCGTTAATGGCGCAACAAATGGTGTTCACATACGCCATCTGCTGATTGTTGTGCGCATGGATTCCGATCTGCTGACCGTTTTCCATCGCACCTTTATAGCGGCGCATGAGATCTTCGATCTGCTCGTAGTAAAGCGAACCAAAGCTGTCGACCAGGTAAAGCATATCGACATGGCTCTTCCCGATCATCTCCAGCCCTTTATTGAGCTCGAACTCCGGCACCGTGGAAATCGCCATCAGGTTAATGGCCACTTCATAGCCCTTATCTTTGGCATCTTTGGCCATATCCATCGCGGCAGGAATCTGGTGGATGTAGCAAGCCACACGAATGAGATCGAGCACACTCTGGTCGGCCTGGACAATGTCGCTCTCCGTGGTTCGACCCACGTCAGCCATCACACTGAATTTAATGCCGGGATCCTCTTCACCGAAAAAGCGATTCAACGCATCTTCATCGCAGGATTTCCACAAACCGTACTCATCTGGGCTGAACATTTTTTTGTCCGCCTTATAGCCAAGTTCCATGTAGTCCACACCCGCTGCCACAAGGTTCTTGTGAACCGTGCGCACGAAATCATCGCTGAACTGGTGATTATTCATTAACCCGCCATCACGAACGGTGCAGTCGAGCACCTTCAGTTGCGGCCAGCAATCGACCGATTCACTGCTAATATCTTTTTGTTTTGTCATTTTCTTCTCCTTTAAATGGGTTCCGCCCTTCGCGGCCGTCGCCTTTTCCGCCATCCGCACCAGAGCCTCTTCCTGATCTTGGGTCTGTAGCGATTCAGAATATTGAATGCCCCCGACCTTCTGCCGCCAGTAGTAAATCCCACCGCGCAGCTTCAGATTTTTGATTCCTGTCCCCTCAAACGTACTCATAACGCATCACTAATGTGAACACCTTTTTGTTTTTTGATGCGCTTATGATGCGCCTTGGTGAGAAAATGTCAACCCTTCGGGTCAAATTATTCGAATCAGAATATGGGTGGCAATGCCCGCACGACGCAGGCCGCCCGCGTCTCCTATGGAGAAGACGCGTTGATCAGCGAGGACAGGCCGATCTCTTGTAGGAAATAATCGAATAGTCATCGGTCTCTTCGATTGTTTCCGTCGGCTCAAAACCTTCCAGCCATTGGCCATTGAAGAAGGTATCCCCCTCGACCTCTTGTTTCACCGTGGTCACCAGTAGCTGGTCGCACCGAGGAATCATCAGGTCATAAATCGTCGCGCCACCGCAGACGATCGCATCCGCCGGAACATCAATGAGATTGAAAATTGCGGTTGCCCCTTCAAACCGTGCGGCGGGATTGCGGGTCAGCACGAAAATGTCGCGCCCTTTCAGCGGCGGAAGACCTTCAAAGGTGGTGCGGCCGACCACGATCTTCCGATCCAGCGTGGTGCGCTTAAAAAACTGCAGGTCGCCTTTGCAGCGCCACGGCAGGCCGCCGTCTTTCCCGATGACTCCGTTTTCAGACCGAGCAACAATCGCAATCATTAAACCGCCACCTTGCCTTTGATGCTGGGATGGCATTCATAGCCCTCGAGCGTGGCATGCTTCCATTCCCAGTCGAAGATCGAGTCGTAGCCGTCCAGCATTAACGTCGGCGGAGCATAGGGTTCGCGACTCATCTGCTCATCCAGCTGAGCCAGATGATCTACATAAATATGGGCATCGCCGAGGAAGCCAATCAGCTTGCCGGCTTTCATGCCGCACTCCTTGGCGATCAGCTCCAACAGCAGGCCATACGAAGCAATATTGAAGGGGATACCGAGGAAAACATCACATGACCGCTGGTTCCAGAGAAAGTCCAGTACGCCATCGTTACAGAGCAACTGATAGGAATAGTGGCACGGGACCAGCGCCATCTGGCCGAGCTGCTGAGGATTCCAGGAATTCACTAGGATTCGGCGGCTGTTCGGATTGGTTTTCAGGGTCTCTATCGCACGGGCCAACTGATCGATTCCGCCGGTGAAGTTTTCGGCTCCGAAGTCATACTGGCCGTTAAAGTTTCGCCACTGGAACCCGTAGATCGGGCCGAGGTCTTGTTCCTCAGCCATGGCTTTATAGGAGGCCTCATCATGGCCGTAAGGCACTTTGGCTGGCGTGCACCAATCGTTCCAGATTTTGCAACCGCGCTCCTGAAACCACGATTTGTCGGTTACGCCTTTAATGAATCCCTCTAATTCGACCCGGAGGGTCTTCCATGCCATCTTTTTAGTCGTGAGCAACGGGAAGCCGTTAGCCATGTCGTAATCGATCATACAGCCACTGACGGAAACGGCCTTCGTGGCCGTCCGGTTGGCTTTCTTTTTTCCCTCTCGGAGGACTTTTTCAACAACCTGTTTGTATACCTGATCAATATTCATACGTCAGCGGCTTCATTGTTTGCTTTATTTAAAAGAGAAAAGACGCTAGCACGCCCGGCCGATGATTTGAAATTCCAAACCTTGGAAGAAATATTTGCCGCTCCCAGTGGTCTCTTCTTTTCGGGAATACGAAAAGCACGCTCGCTACGCTTCGGGTCCAGACCTTGGAACTTTTTCGCGCGATTTTTCCAATGTTTGGAAAAAGCAGAAAATCTGTAGCCGCGATCCGTGACCGCGGAATCTCGGCGGGGTCACGGCCCCCGCCCTACAATGAGGGAAAGACCGCCTGAGTCGCTCTACGTGGAGAGCATGTGCTGGCGGTAGTAGGCGAGCTCGGCGGCGGAGGCGATGATGTCGTAGTAGGCATCGTGCTGGCGCAAGCGGCGGAGGTCGGCTTCCGGGAAATATTTTTTTAGGGTCTGTGGGTCGTCTTTTTTAAACTCTTCTCCCCCGACCAGATCAAACCACTGGATTTTCAAGGCAGAGATGTCGAGTAGACGATAATGTAGACGGCTGGTGAAGACGGGGAAGTATTTGCGGGAAAGAATCCAGTCGTTATAAACACTATTCCCCGCCATGAGCGGGCGCTTCTGAATGGTCTTGGTCGGGGTGCCACACCAGCGGTCAAGATAGGCGGTGAGTTTCTCATCCACCTCTTCAACCGGTACGGCGGAGGTTGAGCGACATTTTTTGATCAACTCAGGAATGTTTTTCTGCACCCAGGCGCTGATCTTCGCATCCTCGGGAAGACGGATATACAAATTAAGATCCTCTTCGGGCGGCGTGATGCGTTTGAGGTCTTTATCCGTCAGCATGACGGAGACCTGAAGCAAAAGGGCTTCGTCGAGATCGAGGGAGGTGAACTCCGTATCGAACCAGACGTAGGCGGTAGAGGTTTTTTTTTGCATAACGTATATTTCCCAATGCGCTCTAAAGCGGCTTCCCTAACGGGTAAGCCGCCACTACAGATGCACTCTGTATGTAGTGCGTGTGACCCGAAGGGCACGCGCCGTTTTCATCATTCGGCGTTCAAAATGTCGAAGGTGTCAGAAGCAATGACTTTTTCTTCATCGGTATGGATGATGAGTGCGGCCACTTTAGAGTCGGCGGTGGTAATCATCGTCTCATTGGCTTCGTTAGCGGCGTTGTCCATCTTCAACCCCAAATAGGTGAAGTTTTCCAGAACCAGCTTGCGGATCGTCCGCTCGTTCTCGCCGACGCCAGCGGTGAAGACAATGCCATCGACGCCATTCAATGCGGCGGTGTAAGCCCCGATATATTTTTGAACTTCATAGACAAATTTCTCAATGGCCTGGGTGCACCCTTCGAGTCCTTGTTTATACCCGGCCATGGTGTCGCGCATATCGCGATTTCCGCACAACCCAAGCAATCCGCCCTGCTTGTTCATGAGCGAGCTGACCTGCTCCACGCTCATGTCCTGCGTCTGCATGATATGCAACGGGATATAGGGATCCAAATCGCCGGAGCGCGTGCCCATCAGAATACCAGCCAGCGGGGTCATTCCCATTGAGGTGTCGACGGACTTTCCGCCTTCAAAAGCAGTAATTGAACCGCCATTGCCAAGGTGGCACGTGATCAGCTTGAGTTCTTCCAAGGGTTTGCCAAGGGCTTCGGCAGCTTTCTCGGCCACGTACCCGTGAGACGTACCGTGGAATCCGTAACGACGGATTTTGTGAGTGGTGTACTGGGTTTTCGGGAGCCCGTAGAGATAGGCCTTCGGTGGCATCGTCTGGTGAAGGGCTGTATCAAATACGGCCACTTGTTTCATATCGGGAACCAGTTCGTACACGGCCTGAATGCCCATTAGATTCGGTGGATTATGAAGCGGGGCCAGCACGGAATTCTCACGAATCGCCTTAATTACATCGCCATCAATCAAAACGGACTTCGAGAAATCTTCTCCGCCGTGAACCACGCGATGCCCCACCCCGGCCAGTTCAGTGAGGCATTTCAGGGAATCCTTCTCCGGATCGGTGAGCAGTTCAAAAATCGCGTTGATCGCTTTTTTATGATCAGGAAGATCGAGGTAAAGATGTTCGCGTTCCTGGCCGTTGCGCTTGCAATCCACACTGGCTCCGGAAATGCCGATCCGATCGGCACCGCCCGCAGCCAGAACCACAAAGTCGTGATTCTCACCGGTGGATTCGTAGAGCTTATATTTGATCGAGGAAGACCCCGAATTGATGACGAGAATTTTCATTTTTATTTGTCCTGTATTAACAACCTAGCGCCTGAACCGCGGTAATCGCGGAAACACCCAAAATATCTTCCACGCTGCAGCCGCGCGACAGATCATTCACGGGCTTGTTTAACCCCTGAAGAATCGGGCCATACGCCTCGGCGCCGCCCAGACGCTGCACGAGCTTATAGCCAATATTCCCTGCATTCAGATCTGGGAAAATCAATACGCGAGCCTTTCCGGCAACCGCACTGTCAGGAGCCTTGGACGCGGCGACCGACGGAACAATTGCAGCATCCAGCTGAAACTCACCATCGAGTTCAATCCCTTGGCCCGGGAAATCCTCTGCAATAATTTTTTTCGCGGTTGCGGTAGCCTCAACCACCTTGTTGACCAACGGATTGCACGCGGAGCCTTTCGTGGAATATGAAAGCATGGCGACGATCGAGGGAATCTCAAATTGAATGGCGGTCTGCGCACTTTGAACGGCAATCTGAGCCAACTGATCTGCGTTCGGGTCTTCGACCAAGCCGCTATCCGAAAAGATATACGGAACATTGTCGCAAACCATGAAGAACAACGAGGAAACCATCCCGCCCTTACGAGCCCCTTTGATGATTTGAAGTGCCGGGCGAACAGTATCGGCCGTAGAATGAGCCGCGCCTGAAACCAAGCCGTCGGCATCGCCACACTGCACCATCATCATCCCGAAGTAGTTGACCTGCTTCAGCGTCTCTCTGGCCGTTTCGAGGGTCACCCCTTTGTGTTTGCGAAGCTCATAAAACGCGGAGGCATAGTCGTCGAGCTTTTCGGAGCGTTCAGGATTAATGACGGTAACGCCCGCGCCCGCCCGCTCGGCGGTGGCTTCATCGCCGAGAACCACGACCGTAGCGATTCCTTCGGCGGCAATAGTCTTCGCCGCTTCGGTCACCCGCTCATCGGCACCTTCGGGAAGGACAATGGTGCGGGGGTTGGCCTTAGCCTTTTCAATAATGTCGGTGATAAATGCGCTGCGACTCATTTTGCTAAACCTTTGCTTTTCTGGAACTAAAACTAAAAAAGACCTCTAAGCAATCTGCTAAGAGGTCTTTTTGTTCATCAGGAGTTCTCCGGATTATTTTTCGGCTTCGACCGGTGCTCCGGCTTCCATCCATTCAAGAATTGCCATCTCAGAAGCATCGCTCATGCGCGAACCGAGCTTGGTGATTCGTGTATAGCCGCCAGAGCGGTTTGCGAATCCCGGTGCGATCTCTTCGAAGAGCACCTTCACATGGTCGGGGCTTTTCAGCTTGGAAATGGCTTTGCGGCGAGCCGCCAGCGTTCCCTTTTTCCCGAGTGTGACCATTTTCTCAGCCAGTGAACGGGTCACTTTGGCTTTAGACAATGTGGTTTTGATACGGCGCTCTTTAATCAGGCTACAAACCTGATTGGCCAGCATCGATTCGCGATGTGCGCCTCGGCGACCGAGTTTAATTTTACTTACGCGGTGTCTCATGATGAACCTCTTCTTCTATAAATTATTCGTCGTCGATGGCTGGGGGATTGAGCAAGTCCGCATCAAAGGTCATGCCGAGTGACAGTCCCATATCGATGATCTTCTGCTTAATTTCGTTCAGCGATTTCTTACCGAAGTTACGATACTTGAGCATTTCGGCTTCCGCCTTCTGCGCCAGCTCACCCACGGTCACAATGTTCGCGTTGTTGAGACAGTTGGCAGCACGGACGCTCAATTCAATTTCGTTCACGCTGATATTGAGTTTCTTGCGAAGCTCTTCTTTTTCAACGTCAACCTGTTTCTCGCTCGCTTCGAATTCGATGATGTCTTTGTCGTAGCTGACGAAAATATCGAGGTGATGGCGAAGGATCGCAGCCGACATCGTCAGCGCATCGTCCGGTGTCAGGCGACCATCGGTCCAAACTTCAATGATCAGCTGATCATAGTCTGTGCGGCGACCCACACGGCAGTTCTCGATTTCGTATTTCACACGCGAAACCGGGGAGAAGAGCGTATCAATCGGAATCACACCGATTTCCTGTTCGTCCTTCTTGTTTCCTTCTGCGGGGCAATAACCGCGACCGACGCGGGTTTCGAGTTCAACCTCAAAAGAGCCATCGGTATCCAGCGTCGCGATGTGGTGATCGGGGTTCAAAACCTCAATCGTGTCATCCGCACCCTCAATGTCGCCAGCGGTCACTTCGCCCGGGCCTTGAACATTAATCGTCAGGCGCTGGGGATCGCGGGAATAGGACTTGAGCAAAACCTTTTTGAGGTTGAGAACGATGTCGGTGACATCTTCAACCACACCGGGAATGCTGCAAAATTCGTGGGGGGCGCCCTTGATCTTAATCGAAGAGATTGCGGTACCTTCCAACGAAGAAAGCAGCACGCGGCGCATGGAGTTTCCGATCGTACGTCCATAACCGGCTTCAAAAGGCTCGGCAATGAATTTCCCGTACGTATCAGTGGAAACGGACTCGTCTTTGACGACCCGCTTAGGCATTTCGAAACGACCTAGTCTAATTGGCATCTTTTTTTTCTCCCAGAACCGGGCATTAACCGGTTCGTATGGTGTTTATGTTTACAAATTCGTTATACGCGGCGCTGCTTCTTGGGGCGGCAACCGTTATGCGGAATCGGTGTTGTATCCTTAATGGCAGAAACGCGAAGGCCGGCGGACTGAATCGCGCGCACAGCCGACTCGCGGCCTGCGCCCGGTCCTTGAACCCGGATTTCAACTTCGTTCATGCCATGGGAAATTGCACCGCGCGCGGCTTCCTGCGCGACGGTTGTGGCGGCAAACGCCGTGCTCTTGCGGGATCCTTTGAACCCGCAGCGGCCCGCGCTGCTCCACGAAACCACCTGGCCGCGCATGTCGGTCAGCGAGACGATCGTGTTGTTAAAGCTGGTTTTAATAAATGCGATTCCGTACGGAACGTTCTTCGCACCCTTTAGGCGGCGTTTCGGTTTAGCGACTTCTTCCTGGTCGCCTTCGATCACTGCAAAAATATCTTTTTGACGCGATGGACGCTTATCGTCTTTTGCATCCGCTTTTGCCTCGGTCTTTTCAGCCGGAGCGGCTTCGGTCTTCTCAGCAGGCGCATCCGCTTTTTCAGCCGGTGCTTCAGCGGCTTCGGCCGTCTTCGCTTTTTCCTCGGTCTTTTCAGCCGGGGCAGCTTCGGTCTTCTCCGCTTTTTCCACAGCCTTCTTGGCTTTTTTCTTAGCGGGTTTTTCTTCCGCTTTTTCCACTGCCTTCTCGGCTTTTTTCTTAGCGGGTTTTTTCTCCGCTTTTTCCACTGCCTTCTCGGCAGGCTTTTCCGCCACAGCCTCGGCAGAGGCGGGAGCTTCAACAGGTTTTTCCTCAGCGACAGGCGTCTCGACGACGGGTTCTTCCGTCTTCGCTTCAGCTTCGCCGGACACGGCAACGGGAGTTTCCTCGGCGGCGGGCGTCTCGACGACGGTTTCTTCAACCGCCTCGACGACTTCTTCTACAGGTTTGGTTTCTTCAGCCATGAATCGTTTTCCTCAGTTTAAAATTATCGTACTGCCACTTTAGCGGCCGAACGTGCTTCTTTACCGCGAACTGCGCCGACCGTGCGAACCGGTCCCTTGCGAGTGCGGGCATTCGTTTTCGTCCGCTGTCCGCGAACGGGGAGGCCGCGACGATGCCGCGAACCACGATAGGAGTTAATAGAAATTAGACGGCGGATGTTCTGGGTTACCTTGCGGCGCAGGTCCCCTTCAATCACATAGTCCTCACGAAGAACCTTTGTAATCCCGGTCACCTGATCATCGGTCAGATCATCCGCTTTCATCGCGGGGTCAAGACCGGCTTTTTCGAGCACTTCACGCGACGTGGTGAGGCCGAGGCCGTAAATATAGGTCAGTGCGTACTCGAGACGCTTCCGGCCGGGGATATCAATTCCTAATAGACGTGGCATAATAAAACTGCTCCTTTAGCCCTGACGCTGTTTGTGACGGGGTTTTTTCTTATTAATGATATAAACACGCCCTTTACGACGGACAATTTTGTCGTCAGCGCTAATCTTTTTTACCGAAGCTTTAACCTTCATAAATTCACCTAAAGTAGTATTCGACCCGTACTCATGCTACAGGGCGACATTTCAACCTTCACACATTCATTGACTGCCGGGCACACCTTCTCCCGATCCCGCACCGCAATAAAAGCCGTAAACCCATGTCCATTGCTTAAAACTGCGCGGAAAGCGTGAGGTTCTATCACCGAGTCCAATCGGGCGTCCAGCAAAATAATCTCGCGCTCATTCATTTCAAAGGCAGGCATCATACCCGCCCGCCCCTCCTGCACAAGCCCGAATTCGAGAAAAATCACTTTTCCAAGGGTTGGATCTTTCGGGCCAGATTTTTCCAAACATTGGAAAAAACAAGAACATTCAACGCAGTTGGTTTCCAAGGTCTGGAAAATTTAATGGGTGCAGGCTCAGCCTGCTTCCAAACCTTGGAAGAATATGGACGCGCGACTCCGCCCTCGTCACCCGCCACTCATCACTCCAAACAAGTCTCCCTCCGGCAGAGCCGGGGCCTCAAAGCCGGCATCGACCGGCAGCTCCTTCAACTCCGAGGCCGCCACCGCCAGCTCATCGCAGCGTTCGTTTTCTGGATGCCCGCTATGCCCCTTCACCCAATGAAATCTCACGGAGTGTGTTGAGCATAAATCGAGTAGCTCTTTCCAAAGGTCGGGGTTTTTGGCCGTTTTGGAGGGAGAAAGTTTCCAATGGTTGGAACGCCAGCGCTTGGCCCAGCCCTTTTCCATCGCGTTCACAACATACGTTGAATCACTCGTCAGCGTCACCGAGCAAGGGCGCGTCAGCGAGCGCAGCCCCTCAATACAGGCCAACAGCTCCATCCGATTGTTGGTTGTCTTGCGAAATCCGCCCGAAATCTCCTTGCGGCGATCCCCAAACAAAAGAACCGCGCCGTAGCCGCCGGGCCCGGGATTCCCCTTGCACGCACCATCCGTATACATCTGAATCGGCTCACTCATCATTTGACGAGCTTCGTTCCATTGTCTTCAAAGGTGATGATGCGTTTTTTGTAGAGGCTGCCGATGGCGCGTTTGTAGGCCTTTTTGCTGACCTCAAACAATCGGTAGATCTCTTCGGGCGGGCTTTTGTCGGTGATCGGCATGAAGCCGCCCTGCGCTTTAAGGTATTTGACGATCACATCCGCGAGCGACGAAAACCGGTTGGCATCCATTTTCTGAAGCGTCAGGTTGATTTTTCCGTCGGGCCGCACCTCTTTGATATAGCCGTCGAGACATTGTCCTTTTTCCAAGGGTTGGAAAACTTCGTTGAAAAAGACCATCCCCCAGTGGGTGTCGTTGATAATGCATTTGTAACCCAGATCGGTTTTTGCGCAGACCCTCAGCTGAACCGTTTCGCCAGCTTCAAATTTCGCTGGGGTGTTATCGAGATATCGATCGAGCTTGGCCGAGGCGGCGATCCGTTTGCTGATTTGGTCAAAATAGATGCGCACAACAACCGTCTGGTCCTCGCGCAGCTCCACATTCTGCTCTCGGAACGGCACAAACAAATCTTTGGGAAGTCCCCAGTCGAGGAAGGCACCAATATCGGTGGCGGCGATCACGCGCAGGCAGGCAAACTCGTCGACCATCGCCAAGGGCTTCAACGAAGTGGCTGTTAGACGATCTTCCGAATCGAGCATCAGAAAAATATCGAGGATATCTCCCGCATGCCACTCATTCGGAATATAGCGATTGGGCATCAGGATTTCACCTAGGTCGCCCCCATCGAGAACCAGTCCGTGATCACAGGACCGCAAGACCGCTAGCCCATTCATTTTTCCAATTGTAGCCATTTAAAATCTCTCTATGTAAATGAAGAAACGCACGGTACTTCATTTTTCTGCCTATTGAAAGAACGCCCTCGGATGAGGGCGACCCAACACAATCAAGGAGGATATGATCAGAATAATTAAGGACAAAATAATTCTAAGCTGAAAGTTCTCCAATGTTTGAAAAACGTCAGAAGAGCCTACCCATTACCCTTCTCCCTCATCCCCATCGTCCAACCGCCGCAAACTTTCGGGCAGCTCCTTATAATTTTCCTGGGTTGAGACCTTGCGCCCGCTCTTCTTCTCTAGCTCCTTGCGGGCGTTCCCGGCCACCTTGCCGCCAGCGCGGGCGGCCTGCTTATTTTCAGGAAGCCCTTCCACATCGGTATTGCGAGCAATCTCCGTCGTCGAAGCTTCTCCGAGCATGGTGAAAATCAGCCCTAATTTAAAATCAGCCCAGTCGATCCGCCTCCTGCAACCAACGAGCCTCGGTGGTATTTAGTTTTTTGGTGACCTCAGCCAACTGAATATTGAGGGCGCTGTAATCGACATCCGGATCGCCTGCCCTGAGTTTATCGAACGGGCCGGAAGCCATTTGTTTGTGGATCTCTTGCTGAGCCGCATGCAGCTTTTCCATCTGCACTTCCATTTTACGCAAGCCCTGCTGCGCTTCGCGCGCAAGTGCGCGCTTCGCGCGCGCGGCCTTAGGCGTTAGGCTTTGGGCCGCAGGAACTTCTTTTTGGACGGCGGACTTCCTAGCTTCAGGTTTCAAGTTTCCCGTTTCACTTTTCTCCAAATAGTAATCGTAGCCGCCGGGGAAGCTGGTGATTTTCCCGTCGTTCACGGCAATGACGCGGTCGGCCGCGCCGCGCACAAAGGCGACATCATGGCTGACAAAGCAAACGGTGCCTTTGTAGTCGCGGATCGCTTTTTCGAGCCCTTCGCGTCCGTGGATGTCGAGGTTGGTGGTCGGCTCGTCGAGCAACAGGAAATTGGGCGGGTTGATAAAAATACGGGCGAAGGCGAGGCGGATTTTTTCGCCCCCGCTGAGCACGCCGGAGGTTTTGTTGACGGCATCGCCGCTAAACCCAAAGGAACCAAGCATTCCGCGCACATCGCGCTCCGGAACTTTAGAGTTGGCCTCACGAACAATCCCTAAAATGGTTTTTTCGGGCGGCATGGTTTCCGCAAAATTTTGCGACTGATACCCCATGATGACCTTGTGTCCCTCGCGCAATTTTCCTTCGCCCGCCTGAAGCGTTCCGGCAATTACGCGTAAGAGCGTCGTTTTCCCCATGCCGTTATAGCCGACAATCGCAATCTTCTGTCCGTTCTGAATATCGAGATCCACATTGCGGAAGATCCAGCGCTCGCGGTCGTAGGAAAACCCGAGATTTTCGAGCTGCATGATTTGCGCGCCGCAACGCGGCGGCGGCGCAATCCGCAAATTGGACGCGGCGGGCGGGCGTGGCGGCATGCGAACGGCATCGAGCTTTTCGAGCATCTTCACACGGCTCTGCACCTGCGCGGCCTTGGTCGACTTGGCGCGGAAGCGGCGAATAAAACTTTCGAGGTGCTCCTTTTGCTCCTCATAGTTTCGATAGGCGGCGGCCTGCTGGTGGTGACGCTGTTCGCGCTCCTTAATATAATAGGTATAGCCGCCCGCATATTTCACCGCGCAGCCGCCCTGAATTTCGAGGGTGCGGTCGGTGAGTGATTCGAGCAGGTAGCGGTCATGAGAAATCAGCAACATGGTTCCGCTGAATCCGCGCAGAAAACGCTGGAGCCACTCGACAGCCGGCAGGTCGAGATAGTTCGACGGTTCGTCGAGCATCAGGATGTCGGGCTGGGCAATCAGCGTGCGCACCAACTCAGCGCGCATCTGCCATCCCCCGCTAAACGACTGGAAGGGATTGTTGAACTCTATTTCCTTAAAGCCGAGTCCGCTGAGCGCGGCTTCGGCGCGGGCTTTCATTTCGTAGCCGCCGAGATGTTCATATCTGTGCTGCAGATCGCCGAGGCGTTCGAGCAGTTTTTCCTGCTCTTCGGAGGAAGCCTCTTCGAGCTCTTTCTCCAGTGCATGGATTTCCGTATGGATGGTTTTGAGCTCGGGAATAGAATCGGTGGCGTAGTCGATGAGCGAATCGTTTTGCGCGTAGGCGTGGAGTTGCTGATGCAAATGGCCGAGCCGCACATTCTTGGGCATCGAAACTTCACCGCTATCGGTGGAAAGCTCCCCGCTGATCAGGCTGAAGATTGTACTCTTCCCCGCGCCGTTCGGGCCGACCACGCCGACGTGCTCGCCCGCATTGATGCGGAACGAAACATCAACGAGAACCTCCTGCGCGCCAAAACGCTTATTTACCTGGATGAAATCAATCATATGGAAAAGAGTCGAATGTCAAAAGCTTGCCACGATGGAAGCGTGGTCGAAGGTTGAAAGTCAGGGAGCATACGAATTAAGCGATACCGCCTAAAGACAAAAGCAAGAAACAGTTTTCCAAATTCAACAGCGTAGCGCGGCGTCCCCACCGCGTTTCTTTGCGGATGTGAATGCGGGGGGGACACCGCATCTACAGAAAACGTTCCGAGCACTCGAAAAATCAACGCCAGACATGGACGCTGACGCGCTTGCGGCCCCAGTGCAGAGCCTGCTGATGGGTTTTGAAAAAGAGATCGATCCGTGCGGGGCCTTGAATGGCTCCGCCCCGATCTTCCACGCGGCACAGTCCATAGCCCGGAACATCCATGACGGTTCCAAAGGGATAAAAGCGCGTGTCGGCGGCCACCGTTCCTTTTTTTGCTTTCGTGCCGGAGGCGGTGATCCCCACCCTCTTCGGCTTACCTTTAAGTGGGCCGGAGGAATAAACCGGACGAAACGGTGGTTTCCAGCTTCGGTGCCAACTGCAGCACTTCCCGCAAGGGCAATACCCCGTCGTCTCGATGATCAGGGTCTGAGGCCGCACTCCGCGCGGCGGACGGATTCCGGCGCAGCCGGAAAAAACAACGACTATCGAACACAGAACACCGAACCGCAGAAGTACAATGGATTTCCTTCTCAAATCGACATTCCTTTCGTGGAGGTCGTCAGGATTCATTTTTCTCAATCTTCATTTCAATCTACTTAGCCCACGGACAGAATTGCATCGAGATTGTAGTAATTCGCACGGTATGTCTTCCCGTCCTCCGCAGTATGTGCATTTTTTGCACATACTGACTCTTTCACCAGCTCCCCAGAGTCGAAAATGTTCTTACGATGCTTCGTCACCACGCTTCGATCCACCCCGAACAAGTCGGCCAAACGTTTTTGAGTCAGCCAAACCGTTTCGTCGTGGAGAAAAATCTCCACCCGCACCCCATGCGAAGGCGTCGTATAAAGCAAAAAATCCGTCAGTGCATCGCGAATCTCTATTTCATGCGCACTCATGCTTTACCTCTATTTCTGACCGCTAAACACCCCATGATCCTTCCAAACGAACTATCCGGGAATTCCGGATAGTTGCCTGACCTGAAACGTTTCCAAGCATTGGAACTTTTTTACAGAATTCTTCCAGCCATTGGAAGCCCGCAATATTTTTCACAGTTAATTAACTGTGAAATATCCAATGTCTGGAAAGTAAAACGAGCGTCCCCGCTCGTTCATGAGCAAGCGAGACGCTTGCTCTACCTTAGGCCTTTTCGATGGAGATGATGCATTCGTGGCCATTGAGGTCGACGGGGTCGCCCTCGGCGTCGATGGTTTCGCAGGTGGTCGCGAGGACTTCGGACTGAATATAGTCTTCGAACGCGGCAACCGCTTCGTGCACAACACGGTCCGAGGAGATTTTCAGGTGAATGCGATCCGTGACTTCGAATTCCATGGTTTTGCGCATCTGCTGAACTTCTTTGATGAGCTCGCGGGCGAGCCCCTCGCGAACGAGGTCGTCATCGAGTTCAAGATCGAGTGCCACCACGAGTGCGCCCTGCGTCTGAACAGCGAGCCCTTCTTTGGGGCTGTGTTCCACAAACACATCGGCAGCGGTCAGCTCGACGGCTTCTCCATTCAACGTAACGGAAATGCTTTCTCCGGAAGCAATCGATTTCATTTCCGTCTCTGAAATAGAAGAAATCGCCGTAGCGATTTCTTTCATCTGTTTTCCGAACTTCGGGCCGAGCGCCTTGAAGTTGGCTTTGGCACTGATTTCGGCGAGGCCGGATTCGTCGGATCCGAAAACCACTTCGCGGACGTTGAGCTCTTCGACAATGATGTTTTTGAGTTCATCGACCTGGTTGAGCAGATCGCTATCGCGGCTGACGACATCGAGACGGCGAAGCGGTTGGCGAACTTTGATCTTGCTGTCTTTACGAAGCTGATGACCCATGCTGACGACATCCATGACGATGCGCATCTGCTGCTCGAGATCCTCATTACGGGCGACGCCCTCGGCGGTCGGGAAGTCGCACAGGTGAACGGAGTCGGGGGAAGAGGCCGGAGAACAGAGGTCAGAGGACAGAGGACGGAGGTCGGAAGATCCAAGGTCAGACTCCTGACTTTCGACTTTTGACAACCCGAACTGCGTGAGGTTCTGATAAATCTCTTCGGCGATGAAGGGGGTGAATGGCGCGGCGATTTTGCACAGCTCGAGCAGGACGTGATAGAGCGTAACGTAGGCCTGCTCCTTATCGGTGTCGTCGCCGGATTTCCAGAAGCGGCGGCGCGAACGGCGAATATACCAGTTGGTCAGGTCTTCAATGAAGGCAACGAACGGGCGGACGGCGCGCTGGAGGTCGTAGTTATCCATCGCGGCGGTGACTTCCTGGCAGAGATTGGCCAGCGAGCTTTCGATCCACTGGTCGAGCAAGTTATCGCTCTGCCCCGGCTGGGTGCCATCGGGCTTCCAGTTATCAATGTTGGCGTAGGTGACAAAGAAGCTGTAGGAGTTCCAGAGCGGAATGAGTAGATGGCGAAGCGAGTGCTTCACACCCTCTTCGGCGAAGCGAAGGCTTTCGCCTTTCACAACGGGCGAATTGATCATGTAGAGACGAAGCGCATCCGCGCCATACTCATGCACGACAGTCAACGGGTCGGGATAGTTTTTGAGGCGCTTGCTCATTTTGAGACCGTCTTCGGCAAGAATGAGACCGTTGACCACGACATTCTGGAAAGCCGGTTTTTTGAAGAGTGCGGTGGAGAGCACCATCAGGGTGTAGAACCATCCGCGGGTCTGATCGAGCCCTTCGGCGATGAACTGCGCCGGAAAGTTGCCGTCAAAATGCTCTTTGTTTTCGAAGGGATAGTGATGTTGCGCGTACGGCATGGCACCGGACTCGAACCAGCAGTCGAGCACTTCCGGTGTGCGCTTGTAGGTTTTGCCATCCTTTTCGATGAGGACGTCGTCGAGCACATGCTTGTGCAGATCGTCGACTTTCTGTCCGGAGAGTTTTTCCAACTCTTCGGCAGAACCAATACAGAGAATATCTTCGGAATCGTCGACATTGATCCACAGAGGAATACAGGAACCCCAGAAGCGATTGCGGCTGATGTTCCAGTCTTTGGCATCGGCCAGCCAGTTGGCAAAGCGCTTTTCACCGACATGGCCGGGCATCCAGTGAATCTGCGCATTATTGGCAAGCATCTCTTCGCGCATATCTTCGACGCGGACGTACCACGCGTCGATCGCGCGGTAGATGAGCGGTGTGTCGGTGCGTTCGCAGAAGGGATAGCTATGCTGAATGGTGGACTGATGGATCAGTTTTCCTTCGTCCTTCAAGCGCTTGATGATCGCTTTGTCGGCGTCTTTACAGAACTGCCCTTCGTAGTCCGGCACCAGCGACGTAAATTTGCAATCGACGTCGAGCGGCTCAACGAGCGGAATGTCGGCGGCGCGGCAAATGCGGTAGTCCTCTTCCCCGTACGCGGGGGCCATGTGCACGATTCCGGATCCATCTTCCGTGGAAACAAATTCATCGGTGAGGATGCGGAAGGAGTTTTCATTGTCTTTGAAGTAGTCGAAGAGCGGCTCGTAGGTGAGGCCCGCGAGATCAGCGCCCTTCATCTTTTTGAGCACTTCGTACTGCTCCTCCTTTTTGTAGTACGAACTCAGGCGGGCTTCGGCGAGAACAAATACATCGCCGCTTTCGGTGTCGCGGACGGCGACGTAGTCGATCTCCGGCCCGGCGCAAATCGCGAGGTTGGACGGAAGCGTCCACGGGGTGGTGGTCCAGACCAGTGCGCAGGCGTTTTCAATTTCGAAGCCATGAAGTTTGACGCGAACGGTGACGGAAGGGTCCTGCACATCCTGATAGTTTCGGCCCGCCTCGAAGTTGGAGAGCGGCGTGTTGAGTTTCCAACTGTAAGGCATGATGCGGTGAGCGCGATAGATGCGACCCTGTTTCCAAAGTTCGGAAAACACCCACCAGATGGTTTCCATGAAATCTTTGTCCATGGTTTTGTAGTCGTTGGAAAAATCGACCCAGCGACCCATGCGGGTGACGGTCTTCTCCCACTCTTCCACATAGGTGGACACCATGGAGCGGCACTGTTCGTTAAAGACATCGACGCCAGCCTCCACAATGGCGGGTGCACCGGCGAGGCCGAGGGCCTCCTGCGCGAGGGCCTCGATGGGAAGTCCGTGGCAGTCCCAACCAAAGCGACGCTCGACACGATGCCCGCGCATGGTTTGATAGCGTGGGACAATATCTTTGATGGTACCCGCCAGCAGATGACCGTAGTGCGGCAGACCGGTGGCGAACGGCGGGCCGTCGTAAAAGACGTACTCCGAATCCGCCGGGCGGTTGGCGATCGATCGCTTAAAGGTGTCGTTCTCCGCCCAGAACTCGAGGATACCCTCCTCCATCTTGGCGAAATCCACTTTGCTTGAAACCGGTTTAAACATTTTTTTAGTTCCTCTGAAATTTTGACGGGCCAATTTAGCGGTCCGACCTTCCGAAGACAAGCGTTAGGATGAAATTTGGAACTTGAAGGTAGACTGTAAATTCTCTTCCAGATTGTAACAGGAAGAATTCAACGCAAAGGTGCAAAAGAACGCTGAGAATCGCAAAGAACCCCCCTCTGCGAAACTTTGCGGCCTCAGCGACTTTGCGTTGAAAAAACCCGTCAGTACTGAGTCATATTAATTGGCGGATTACTCTCCATCCTTCTCAAACTGGAGAGCGGCGGAGTTGATGCAATAGCGCATTCCGGTGGTTTCGGCGGGGCCATCATTGAAAAGATGTCCCAAATGCCCGCCACACGTTGCACAAAGAACTTCGGTGCGGGCCATTCCAAGACTCCGGTCTTCCCGTAAAATCACGCGATCTGTTTGGGCGACATCGTCAAAGGCGGGCCAGCCGCAACCGGAATGATATTTGTTGTCCGAAGTAAACAGCTCCACCTTGCACCCGGCACAGCGATAGAGCCCTGTCTCTTCGTGATCGGTATAGAACCCAGTGAAGGGTCGCTCAGTTCCCGCCTGCCGCAACACCCGGTATTGCTCCGGCGTGAGTTCAGCGCGCCACTCCGCATCTGTTTTTTCTACGGGAACATTCATAGGCTCCTCCTTTTGGTTTGTGCAAGAACACAAGGTGAATGGAATGATGGAATAGAGGAATATTGGAATGATGAATTTCAAGAAACTTCCTTTGCACCGCCGGTCAGTCGTTTTCATACCCATACAATACTCCAGTATTCCTCTATTCCAACATTCCGCTCTCCAGAATGGAGAGCAATCTCCCCGTGTCCGTAAAGTCCTCAAAAACAAAATCGGCACCTGCTTTTTCCAAGGTTTGGAAATCGAAGCCGCCGGTAGCAACGGCGATGGAAACCATTCCGTTGGCTTTGGCGGCATTGATGTCGCTGGGCGTGTCGCCGATGAGCACCGCACGGCTGGGTTTTCCGGCGCGCTCCCACGCATGGCGGGCGATTTCCACCCGGTCTTCGTGGTCGCACCCGCAACCGAACCCGCGTTCGTCAAAGAACTCCAACAACCCCGCATGTTTCAATTTGAGCTTGGCGGTCGCCTCAATGTTTCCCGTAACAATCCCCAGCTTCCACCCGGATGATCCGGGATGCCTATTGTTTTTCCGGTCATTGGAACGCGGCGGGGACACCGCGTCTACATTTTTCCAATGTCCGGAAAGTTCGGCGAGAATGTTTCCAATGTTTGGAAAAACCTCGGGCGGATTTTGCTTCATTTTCTCGTCAAGCGCGGGCGCGAGGCATTCAAAAAAAGCCTGCTCCATTTCAGGGGTGGACCGCTCGCCGCGCTCGGCGCAAATTTTTCGAAAGACATCCAAATCGGTCGCACCGTGGAAATTAATATGCTCGACGCTCTGCTCCCAGCCGAGGGCTTCATCGAAGGCCTGACGGAATGCCGCACGCCCCGACCCGCGCGCATAGAGGAGCGTGCCGTCGATATCAAAAAATATCCATCCGTGTTCTTTTGCCATATTGCTCTTTCAAACCCCGGTCTGAGTTGGTTAAATCTCCAGCTTCTTTTTGAATTGTATAGCAGGAAAGCAGGATCGCATGTCCAAAACATATAAAATTACTCTTTTGCCCGGCGACGGGATCGGCCCGGAAGTGATCGCAGAAAGCGTCAAATTACTCGACGCCATTGCGGAACGCTCCGACTTTAACTTCGACTACACCGAGGCCTCTGCGGGCGGCGCAGCCATTGATGCGCACAACGACCCCATGCCGCAAAGCACCATCGATATTTGCAAAACCTCCGATGCGGTCCTGCTCGGCGCGGTCGGCGGCCCGAAATGGGATGAACTGACCGGGGCAATGCGCCCGGAATCCGGATTGCTGAAGATCCGCAAGGAACTCGGTGCATTCGCCAACTTGCGCCCCGTCGCGGTTCCGCCGTCACTGGCAGAATCCTCGCCGCTTCGCCCCGGCGCCGTAATCGGCGTTGATCTGCTCACCGTGCGCGAGCTCACGGGCGGCATCTATTTTGGCCAACCCGTTGGCAACGATGGCAACGAAGCGTTCAACACCATGCGCTACTCGGTGGAAGAGATTGAACGCGTGGCCCGCGTGGCCTTCGAATGGGCGCGCAAACGCCGCAACAAAGTGATGTCCGTGGACAAGGCCAACGTGCTGGAAGTCTCCCGCCTCTGGCGCGACACCGTGAAAGCGCTACACGAAAAAGAGTTTTCTGACGTCGAACTCGACCATATGTACATCGACAACGCGACGATGCAGATGGTGATCAACCCGCGTCAGTTCGACGTGATCCTGACCGGAAATATTTTCGGCGACATTCTCTCCGACACCTCCGCCACGCTCGGCGGATCACTGGGTCTTCTGCCCTCTGCCAGTATCGGTAGCGGCATTGGTCTGTTTGAACCCGTCCACGGCTCGGCCCCCGATATTGCGGGTCAGGGCAAAGCCAACCCGATTGCGATGATTCTCTCCTGCGCGATGATGCTCGATGATTTCAACGAGAGTGCGGCAGCCACCGCGATCCGTGACGGGCTTGAAGCGGCACTGGGGCACTCCCTGCGAACCGCGGACCTCTGCCACGAAGGATACACACTGGCAACCACGACGGAAATGGGTGATCTGATCCGCGATGAGACGCTGAAGCATTTGTAAGAATGTCGAATGCTGAATATCGAACTAGGAACCGCAGAAGTTAAGTGCTTCTAAACTTCGGAATTCGACATTCGTTATTCACTGTTCTTCGGTTCAGCTTAACGGCCCATGGATCCCTGTTGCGGCACACCTGCAGAATCCGTACTGGAACTGACGATCAGGGCGACAACGCCTAGGATTACAATCAGCCCAACGATAAAAACAACGAAGAGCTCTACTTTATGAACCTCCTGACGGCGCCAGAAGGTAAACCGTCGCCACCAGCTGCTATGCAGATCTTTGACCTCTGGTGCATGATAGTGCATCTGTTTTGAGGTTGTGAATGAGACCTGCCGCCAGCTATTTACATCCAACTCCAGCACAGCAAAAGAAGAAGACGGCATCTTCTCGACAAGGCTATCAACCAGATGATGCAACAAAGAGCTCATTCCAGGGTTATGCCCGATCAGCATGACGGTGTCGCACGAATCATCCAGTCGGTGCACAACGAGAAGAATCTCACGCATCTCTGCTTCGTAAATCTCTGGCTCAATCTGCAGACGTTCTTTCGGAAGCTTCAGTTTCTTTTGAAAAATTTCGGTCGTTTCACGCGCGCGGCGAGCCGGGCTGCTCAGAACCAGATCCGGCGCAATTTGAAGCGCGGCAAAACGCCCCGCCGCATCTGCGACCTCATGACGACCCTGATGGTTGAGTGGATGATCCACATCCAACACACCCTGCTTTTTATGGCTAAAGGCCCCGTGCCGAACTATGACGAGTGTTTTCATCGTTCCCTTATTTAACGGTTGCGCCGCTAGATGGCAATTCTCCATCGACCGTAATCAGCTTCAGCTGATCGCCAACCGAAGCGCAAAGAATCATTCCCTGCGATTCAACCCCGCGAATTTTCGCAGGCTTAAGGTTCGCGACAATCACAACGATTTTCCCGACGACCTCTTCCGCGCTATAGTGCTGAGCAATCCCTGCAATCAGCTGGCGTTTCTCTTCGCCGACCTCAACCTGAAGCTTCAGTAGCTTATCCGCCCCCTCCACCTTTTCGGCTTCCAAAATTTTTGCCGTGCGCAGCTTCACATTCATGACGTCATCATAGGTGATGACCCCTTCGGGGGTTTCTGTTTTCTCGGTCACGGGTTTTTCCTTTTTCAATTTTTTCGGAGGCTCTTTAACTTTAGGTGCCTCGACGCGCGGGAACAAAGGTGCTTCTAAGGGGATGATCGGAGTTCCGGGTGTCAACACGCCGAACTCACTCAGTTTATCGAGCTGAGGAACGGCCTCTTCCATTCCGAGGGAGTTGCGCAATTTCGCCATCCGTTCCGGCATCACGGGATACAGAAGAGCCCCGCAGATGCGCAGGCATTCCAGTGCATTATACAGCGTGATGTTTACAGATTCCATCTCTCCACTTTTTGCCGCGCTCCAGGGCGCACGCTCCTGCAGATACACGTTCACTTCTCGAACCGCGCGCATGATTAGCGCAAGCCCGCTATCCAGCTTCATCGTGCTGATGCAATTATGCATTTCCTGCACAGCGGTTTGAGTCGCAGACTTCAAAGCCCCATCCGCACCGTCGATTCCGGCCGCTGGCGCAGGAATTTTCCCGTCGCAATAGCGCTCAACCATCGTGAGCACACGGCTGGCAAGATTTCCAAGATCATTGGCCAAGTCGCTGTTATAGCGCTTCACAAAGGCCTGCTCCGTAAAGGAGGCGTCCTGACCCAGCGTCATTTCGGCGACTAAGAAATAGCGGAAGGCATCGACCCCATAGCGCTCGATCATTTCCATCGGGTTGACGACGTTGCCGAGCGACTTACTCATTTTGGTGCGACCGGTCAGCCACCAGCCGTGCGCGAAGACGCTCTGCGGAAGCTCCACGCCCATCGCCTTGAGCATGGTCGGCCAATAGACGGTATGTGTGGTGAGAATATCTTTACCAATCAGCTGCTGAGTCGCGGGCCACCACTGGTTGAATTTTTCATCGTCAGTTTTGTAACCAATGGCGGTGATGTAGTTGAGGAGTGCATCGAACCAGACATAGGTGACAAACTCACGGTCGAACGGAAGCTCGATTCCCCAGGACAGACGGCTTTTGGGGCGCGAAATACAGAGATCTTGCAATTCGTTATTCTTCAAGAACCCGAGCGTTTCATTCGCGCGGAAAGCGGGCTGAATAAATTCGGGATGGGTTTCAATATAGTCGATGAGCCACTCGTGATAGTTACTCATCCGGAAGAAATAGTTGGCTTCCTGAATCGCATCGACCTTTTTGCCGCACTCGGGGCACTTGCCCTCGACGAGATCCTTCTCTGTAAAGAAGCGTTCGCATCCGACACAGTACCAGCCCTCATACTCAGCACGGTAAATCTCGTCGCGATCAAAAAGATCCTGCAATACCTCCTGCACAATTTTTTTGTGGCGCGGCTCGGTCGTGCGGATGAAATCGTCGTTTGTGATCTCCAACCGCTCCCAAAGCTCCTGAAAACGAACGACGGTTTGGTCGCACTGCTCCTGCGGGGTGAGGCCGTTTTTTTCGGCGGCCTGCTGGACCTTCTGGCCGTGCTCATCGGTACCGGTCAGAAAAA
>Ga0307929_1000604_pt1 | contig 33711 bp, 35 predicted proteins | sample AceLakmetage1330_FD_203160 | JGI IMG/M metagenome (GOLD analysis project Ga0307929, IMG submission 203160) | Saline water microbial communities from Ace Lake, Antarctica - #1330 | ecosystem: Environmental > Aquatic > Non-marine Saline and Alkaline > Saline | place: Antarctica: Ace Lake...
TTATGCTTATATCATAAGCTTTTTATATACGTGAATTTAATTATAATGTATATGCTAGATAAATTAAAGAGTTTTGGAATTGTAGCAACTATCGCAGTTTTATTTACAATTTTCATTTTTGCGTTAACAAATGCAATTGTTCCTCAACCAGAATATAATGATTTTTGCAATTATGATAATCAAAAGAATCAAAGAATTAATTGGGACGAATGTCCAAACACAAATATGTTGACTATGTGTGATGGTGAAGTAGATTACATATTAGATGAAAATAATTGCCCTATAGATTATACTTGTGATGATTGTGGCATCACATATAAAAATGAACAAAATAAACATGATTTAGTACTATTTCTAGTTTCATCAATAGTAGGTTTAATAGCAATCTTATTTGGACTTTTTTGTATTAAAAGAACAGATTATTGGACATTAATAAAAGCAGGATTTCTTCTTGGAGGATTAATAAGTTTATTTGTAGGAACGGGAATTTATTATGACTCTATGGCTCGATTCTTAAAACCAATAGTTATGTTTGTAGAATTAGTAATTATTCTTTTAGTAACATATAAGATAATTTCTAAGGGAAAAAAGAAATAATTCCTTTTTTATTTGTTAATTCTAACATCATATAATTAATTCTTTTTATCTAAAAACACATTAATTAAAAAAATAAAAAAGAAGATAAAACTTAATTTAATTTTTAAGTTTAATTATGGACTTATAATCCACTTAATTTAAAAAGGAGCATTAATTTAAAAAAAATAATAAAATTAAAAAAATAATTTAAAAAATTTCAGAAATAAAAATGAACGAGAATAAAATATTATTAAATTTAGATGATGTATGGAAAATTTATCAAATGGGCGAAGTAGAAGTTCCTGCTCTTAAAGGAGTATCTGTTGAAATAAATAAAGGAGATTTTGTAGCTATAATAGGTTCCTCAGGAAGTGGGAAATCTACTATGATGAATTTAATAGGATGTTTAGACACACCATCAAAAGGAACTATTTTCTTAAAAGGTAAAGACATAAGTAAAATGTCAGAATCAAATTTAGCAACTTTAAGAGGAAAAACAATTGGATTTATATTCCAACAATATAATTTAATACCTTCAATTTCTGCATTTAGTAATGTGTTATTACCATTAGAATTCTTAGAATATGATGACAAATTAGCAGAAGAAAAAGTAAATAAAATTCTAAAAATAGTAGGTTTAGATGATAAATCACATCATTTACCAACTCAATTATCAGGCGGACAACAACAAAGAATTTCTATTGCAAGAAGTTTAGTTGCAGATCCTGAGATAATACTTGCTGACGAACCTACAGGTGCACTTGATAGTGTGACTGGAACTCAAATATTAGAACTACTTCAAAAACTGTGGAAAGAAGAAGGCAAAACAATTATTATGGTAACACACGATTTAAAATTAGCAAAATATGCACAAACAACCATTGAATTAAAAGATGGTGAAATAATAAAAATAAGTAATAATCCAGAAGTAAAAAGATGAGGCATACAAAAAAATGAAACAAATAACAAAACAAATAACAATAATATTTTTAGTTTTAATTATGAGCTTAAATATGGCTCTAGCACAACCAACATCAGATAATGTGATGGAATTAACATTCAACGTTGTAAATCAAGATCCATTTCCTGCAGCTGCAGGCGATGTTGTTGAAGTTAGAATAGGGGTGGAAAATACTGGCGGATTAACTGCGAATGATATGATTATTGAATTAATCCTTGAATATCCATTTCAATTAGTTGCAGGTGAAGAAGCAATACAAGAAATTGGAACACTTAATGGTTATCAATTAGGCGATAACATGAAAATTATAAAGTATAAAATTAGAGTAGATAAAGATGCTTTAGCTGGAAATTTTGACTTAAAAGTTAAATCTTATGAAAAAGGTTCTTCAACTTCAATTACTAAAATAATAACTGTTGATGTAGATAATAAGGAAAATGCAGAAGTTATATACATTGATCAAGTTGAACTTATTCCAGGACATATAACTCCTTTGACATTTACAATTAATAATGTTGGTTCTGCACCATTAAGAGACTTAACTTTTCAATGGGAAAATGAAGAAGATATAATTTTACCAGTAGGATCAGATAATACGAAATATATCAATTATATAAATATTGGAGAGAGTACAGTCTTAAAATTTGATGTAATTGCAAGTGCTAATGCAGATCCTGACTTGTATAAACTTGATTTAATTTTAACTTACTCTGACCCAACAACTGGCGAAGAAACTAAAATAAATACTAAAGCAGGCATATATGTTGGTGGAGCAACTGATTTTGATGTAGCATTCTCAGGCTTATCAGGTCAAGATGCATCATTTTCTGTCTCAAACATTGGAAGTGTATCTGCAAGTTCTGTAACTATAAAAATCCCTGATCAAAATGGATGGAAAGTTACTGGAACAGATTCAGTAATCATTGGAAATTTGAATGAAGGGGATTATACTATTGCAAGTTTTGTTTTAAGACAATTAAGCACTGGTGTAGCTCCAACTAATTCTGAACCAGGAACTAAAACTCAAGCTGAAGATCTAACTATTAAATTAGATATAGTCTATACTGATTCGAGAGGAAATAGAAATACTATTACAAAAGAAGTCTCAATGGACGCTTCAACATTCATGGTTTCTTCAGATGGAACATCCTTTGTACCTGGAAGTAAAAGAGGCATGATTGAAGAAGATGAATCATTTTGGAGTAAATATAATTATTGGATAATTGCAATAATTGTTTTAGTGTTAATATTTGTTATTAGAAAAAAATATTACTCGAAAACAACTAAGCTTAAAAGAAAATAATTCTTTAAGCGAAAATTCAGGTCTAAATAAATGAAATTTTACAAAGCATTCAAACATGCACTAAACATGGTTATACATGCTAAACTTAGAAGTTGGCTAACCATATTAGGAATAGTTATTGGAGTTGCGGCAGTTATATCAATAGTTTCAATTGGAGATGCTCTAGAAGCAGATTTGAATTCTCAATTTGATGGACTTGGTGGTGACTTACTAACTTTAACTGCAGGAGCACCAAAAGCTTCAAGTTCTATGGGTGGCGGTGGCGGAAAATTTAGTCCACCTGCTAGTTCTGCAAGCGAAGAAGAAGTAGTTATTGATAAACGAGATGTTCAAATCTTAAAAGGAATTAGTGATATAAAACTTATAGATACACGCATAAGTGATAGAGCAGATATTTATTATGTTGCTGAAAAAGGTACGGTTACAATTAACGGCGTAGATCCTTTAACCTGGTCACAAATAACAACTCTAGAACTTAGTGATGGGAGAGTATTAGGTCCTGCGGATTCAAATGTTATTGTAATTGGTGGAAAAGTTGCAGACGGTTTTTTTGATAAAGATTTAGGTGTTAATCAATTATTAACAATTGAAGAAAAACTTTTTAGAATAGTTGGAATTTTAGATGATGAAAGTACATCAATTTATATGCCAATAAAAAGTGCTTATGAAATTTTAGAAGATAAAGATATTGATGTTTATGATTCAGTTATAATTCAAGTTAAAGATGAAGAACAAATTGAATCTGTAATTTCAATTATAGAACAAAAATTAATGATTTTTCGTCATGTAAATGAAAAAACTGTTGATTTCTCAGTTTCTTCCAATCTAGAAGCACAATCTTCAAGAGCTGAAATGATGGCATCTTTAACAGCATTCTTAGCTGCAATTGCAGCTGTTGCATTACTTGTTGGAGCAGTTGGAATAACTAATACTATGTTTACATCTGTTCTTGAGAAAACTAAAGAAATAGGTATTATGAAAGCTATTGGTGCAAGAAATAATGATATTTTGAGAATTTTCTTAATAAATGCAGCTTTAATAGGTTTTATTGGCGGAGTTATAGGAATAATAGTTGGGATTCTCCTCTCAAGTGCTTTACCTGCTATGATGGGAACATCAGGTATAATGGGTAAAATGGGCTCTTCAGGCGCTTTAATTAGTCTTCAAAGCATTCTTTGGTCTATAGGCTTATCAGTCCTCCTTGCAATGATTGCAGGCGCAATACCAGCATATAAAGGATCTAAGCTAAAACCTGTCGATGCTTTAAGATATGAATAATAAATAAAAACTAAAAAGAGATATAGTAAATAAAAACTTGCCTTAATTCATAGAAACCATCTACCACAGGCGTAAAAGTATATAAATAAATTTACTATCACACACCATTTTGGTTTCTTGCATCAATACTCTTGACAATAGTATTTAACAGCTATATAATTTGGCCAGGAATAGTATTTCATTTCTTATATGATATGATACAAACATGGATAAGTAAGAAAACAATACAATAGATAATTCTAAGACAAAAAGTTTTTATAGATAAATGATAATATTATATTAATGCAATATAAACACACACAAGTTGGAACCTTAATCATAACAGTAAGTTTAATTCTGGTATTGTTATTTGGATATCTTTTAACAACAGTGGAATATAATTCTCAAATAATAATTATAATGGTTCTTGCAATTGCAATATTAGCTTCATTCTCAGCATTAAATTCTAGCATCGATAAAAATTATCTTAAAATTAGATTTGGCTACGGACTATACAAAAGAAGATTTTTACTAAAAGAAATAAACTCAGTTGAAATAGTAAGAAACAAATGGTATTATGGATGGGGAATAAGAGTTTGGTTTTGGCCAAAAATGACTATCTTTAATGTCTCAGGATTTGATGCAGTTGAAATAATCATGAATAATAGTATACGTTTTAGAATTGGAACAGACGATCCTAAAGGCTTAGAAACTGCAATTAAACAAGGAATGAAATAAATTTACCATGATAATTCTAAACTTTAAATAAATTCTATATTTTTACTAAAAATTTAAATATGAAAACATAAATTATAGTCTTTGGGGGATATCATGATTAAATTTATAGAGTTTGATAGACAAGGTAATTTAATAGCCATTGCAGGAGCTTGTAAAGCTAGTTTCTTTAAAGATAAGATTAGTAATTAATTTAAAAATACCTATTCAAATGATGATTACATTCGAAATAATTCTAGTTTAATTTCTACAAAAGAAAGATTTTTATAGTTTAAAACCGAAAATTCTAATTGGGTGGTAATTAAATGGTATTAAATTTTGAACCTATATATATAGTGAATTTAATTCTATGCATCGTAATTTTTGCACTAGGATACGTAGGTTATACAAAGAGTAAAAATAAATTGCCTTTATACATAGGCATTGCTTTTGGTTTATTCGGGTTGTCACATCTTGCGACAATTGTAGGATTAAAAGTTGCTTTAGGAACTATCTTGATAATAATTAGAACAATAGCTTACTTGCTAGTTGTTTATGCACTATACGCATTTGTCAAGAAATAAATCTTTTTATACGTGCAATTAGCACGTTTTTTCTTATTTTTAACTTATTTTTAACTTAAAGAACAACTTTCTAGAGTTTTTATTCTTAAAAAAATACTAACATTCATAGAAACAAGAGAATTTATCAGGACAATCAAGTAAAATTAAGCACGATAATTGCAAAAGCTTATAAATAAACAGAGGTTCTGCATACTAAAATGGTACGAATGCCAACATACGATAAAAGAAGAGTAACTGGAAGAAGAAATGGTAGAATTAGAGCTGTAAGGCCTAAAACATTTGCAAATGAAGAAGCTGCAAAGACATACGCAGAAGCAAATGAGATTAAGAAATACAAGTTAGTAGACATCTCACCAACTGAAAAGAAAGTTAAAATTCGAATTGTAGAAGAATAATTTCTTAATATTTTCTTAATAAAATTTTGTAATACTAGAGTTTATTAGATTATAAACCTACTTCTAGCTTAAGAATGTATTATAAGTAAATATATATACTAACAAATTTTATTTTAACTGATGAAAAAGTATCTTAAAATAATATTGACTATTATTGTTTGCTTTTTATTACTAGAAGCAATTACTAAGATTATTGTAGACAAGAATAAAATAGGTGATATTGATTATTTTCCTGAATATAAAAAATTGTATGAACTTACAGATGATTGTAGAGTATATAAATTAAAAGAAAGCACGATATTTCAAGAAGGAGACTATATTATCCAAACTAATAATTTAGGCCTAAGAAACAAAGAGTTATCAGCAAATACTGAAAAAATACTAGTTATTGGAGACTCTGTGACAATGGGAATTGGACTACATGACGGGAATAAAACTTTCTCAGCCAATTTGGAGAAATTAATAGGAAATAAAAGCATTGAAGTTGTAAATGCAGGAGTCCCAGGTTATAACTTGTATCAAAATAAATGCCAACTTGACGCGCTGATAGAAAAAATTAATCCAAGTATTGTGATACTTGAAATTACACAAAATGATTTAACAAAAGAAGTAATCTATGAACTTTATTACACAAAACATCCATTTATGGGAAAACTGCACAGCATAGCAGGTAAGTTGAATTTGTTTAAAATATTTAACAATCATATATATAATAAATACTCTGAGAAGATCATAAAAGAAAAGAATCTGCTTGATGCAGTGAAAAGAAATAAGGATGCACTTGAAGAAATTATCAACTCAAAATTTGATTATAAATTATTCATATTAGAATTGCCAAACTTAAGAGTCAATAATGCGCATCCCTTCTTTGGTACAATTTTCTCAATACATGATCACCTTAAAGAAGTTAATAAGACATATGATAAAAAATTTGGATTTATCGATGCAAATAAAAATTTCGTTAATATGTCACTAAATCTGACTGAACTGACAGTTGAAAACGATTGGATTCATTTTAATGAAGAAGGACATGAAATAATTGGACAGTTAGTTTATGACGAATTAGTTAGAATTGAGTTTATAAACTAAAAATAATCGATAAATATCAGTTCGGCAGTCAATCTTCTTTTTGTTAATTTAAAAAGAAGAAATATGTTGGAGAGTTCCAAAAATAATTATAAAGTTTTCTAAATTAAGATTTATTTTAAATGCTTATCAACCATTTTAAGTAAATCATCCCCATAAATTGGTTTTGGCATATAATCAGTACATCCTGCGTCAATGCACTTTGCTCTATCTGAAGACATGGCATGCGCAGTAACAGCAATTATTGGAGTATCTTTATATTGTTTTGTTCTTCTAAGAACTGTGGACAAGTATAAACCGTTCTTATCACCTTTTAATGATAAATCTAATAAAATCATATCTATTGAGTTACCTAGTTTACTTTGATTTCTTAAATGATCTTTAGCTTCACTAACTGATTCTGCAGATAAAACTTCATAATCATTTTCTAACAGTATATTAATTAACTTTTGAGAATCTTTGTCATCTTCTACGGATAATATATATGGTTTTTTATTCATTTTTCTTTCACTTCTCAAATGCGAGTATAAAGGTTGAACCTACTTTTTTATTTGTTTTCACAATTACTTCGATATCATAATAATCACACACGTTTTTTATGATTGCAAGACCCATGCCTAAACCTTGATGTTTTTTTGTGTATCCAGAACTTTCTTGAGAAACAGATTCAAACATACGATCAATGTTTTCTGAAGCTATTCCTATGCCAGTATCTTTCATTATCAATGCAATTCCTTCTTCAGTTTTGATTAGACTAACATCCACTCCACCCTTCTCAGTATATTTTATTGAATTATCAAATAATTCAGTAACAACTTTAGTCATAGCATACATATTTCCTGTGTAAGGAACATCAGGTTTGAAAGATGTAAAGTTTACTTTTAATCCCTTATTATCACTCTTATAAGTATTATTTTTTATAACGCTCGAAACAATCTCAAATAAATTAAGTGTTTCAGGTTTAAAATCATAAGTTTCAGTTATTAATTCAGAAAAGAATGAAATATCAGTAGTTGTTTTTGCTAATCTTTCCCCACTTTCTAGAACAGTACGCGCATACATGGCCAAATCTTCGTTTTTCGAACCAACCTCATCAGATATTAATCGAGTAAAACCCATTATTGAATTTAAAGGAGTTCTTATTTCATGAGACATATTGAGTAACACTTCACCCTTAACAGCATTAGTCTTAACAGCAACATCATTAGCAACTTTTAAATCAGCAATAAGTTTTTCTTTTTCTGTAATGTTAGATATATTACTTTGAATACTTTTAAGCAAACCATTGTCATCTGTAATTGGTTTAGCTGTGTGCGAAATCACGTCCCAAGTTATTTCATCAGTATCACTATCTCCTCTTAGAAATCTATATTTGAAATCAACTATTCCTTTTCCAGCCACAACTTGATTGAACATTTCTCCTACTCGTTCACGATCATCAGGATGAATAAAATCTGTTGGAATTCTTATTCCCATAAAATATTCTGAAGAATAACCTAAGACAAGCATAGATTGAGGACTCACATAATTTACTAAACCCGAAGCATTAGCTGTCATAGTCATATCAGGACTATTTTCAATAATATTAGTTAGTTTTTGTTCACTTTCTCTTAACTTTTTTTCTGAGTTTCTCTTCTTTGTAGTATCATTAAAAAATACTGCAAATTTACCAGGTTCTGTACGATAAGCAAAACAATGATAATGTTTCCCTGACGATTTACTAAATTGATCAAACTCTTTAGGTTTGCCTGTTTTTACAACCTCACTATATATTTTAATCCAAACATCTTCTACTCCAGGCAAAATTTCACTGAGTGTTTTACCAACTACATCCTCAGACTTCATTCTTAAAGTTTTTTCCCAGGCAGGATTTACTTCCAGAAATCTATAATCAATAGCTTCATCTTTGTCATTATATATCAATTCATGATGAGCAAATGAATTCATCATTTTGGTAATCATATTATAGTATTTTAACTCACTTAGCTTCTGTTCTTTCCTTTTTTTGATTGCAAAATCAATATTCAATCTAATTTCAGCAGGTTTAAGCATGGGTTTTGCAAAATAACCACTTGCACCAGAGTCTAAAGCTTTAGCTAAATCACTTTCTTCCATGGTACCTGATATGAAATATACTGGAATTCTTGGATTATAAGCTAAAATATCTTTTGTAGTCTCAAAACCATCTTTGCCTGGCATCTGCACATCCATGAAAATCATGTCTATATACTGTTCTTTTACTTTCTTCAAAGCATCAGATCCATTCAAAACAGAAATAACTTCAGTATTCTCATCAGGATCTATAACTGCTATTAGAGAAATTATATTATCAGAATTATCATCAACAACTAGAATTACTCTCTTTTCATCTGCTATACTCTTTTCATCTGCTATATCTTCTAAAAGTTTCATATTTTTAACGTAATTTCCCCACAAATCTTGTCGCTATGAAAGTTTTCACTAAAAGTTTTACTATTAGAAGGGTACACATATATTTAAAGGTTTAGAGAACTAGATACTGGATGATGAAAAATGAAAGAAATTATTCGAAAATAAGACTAAATAAAAAAATAATTTAAAAAATTTAATCTCGTTCAAGTAGAGTTAATATGAAAGTAGTATTTTCATTTGCTTTCAAGGAATGTCTTGCATCCTTCTCCATTCTAATAAAAACTCCTTCAGTCATAGGAATTGCTTTTCCTTCTAACATGAAAGTTCCATCGCCTTCAATAACATAAACAGTTGCTTCTTTTGTAGAAGTATGCTCAGTCATATCAGTTCCTTTAGACATGCAAAATAAAGTTACGTTTATTCCGTTTTCTTTAGTAATTACTTTACTTAATATTCCTTGCTCAGGATAAGATATTTCTTCTTTTAGATTTTTCATTTTGACCTCGTTAAAATGATGCAACAAAAAGTAAAAACTTTTTGGGCTATCATTTTATTCTATTAAAATTACATGCTTAGAAATTCTTTCGAATTTCAAAGTTTTATTTTCTTTCCTCAAACTCTTTGATAATTACGACATATTTTTCATCAAGTTTTACTTTCTTAAATTTTGCAAGCATTTCTACTTGAGTTTCTTCGCTAATTACTTGCTCAGTCATTGGATATAGAATATTATCTTCCTTATGAATATGGTCTGTTAAAAGTGCAGCATAACTACTTGCATTTTCAATTAAACTTTCTTTATCGCCTGATGTAATTGCAGTTTCCATTCCTTTAACAAACTCTCTACCCATATCATGTTCATGTAACATTTGATCAACAGGATTGCAGTGCGCCTTTTCTGAAACACTAACAAATTCCTTGAATAGAATTTCTTCTTCTTTTGCATGATGAAATTTATCAGCATAATTTCTAATAAAATCAATAGCTTTAGTGAAATATTCTGAATCAATTTCTTTTCCAGATTGTAGTGCTGTGCATTCTCGCTCAACACTTGCAATGACCTTTAGAATGTTTTCATGTTCTTTGTTTAATATTATTGTAGTTTCCATATTTTATAACCTCTAAGATAAGCAATATTAACTATAGTTAATAGTTGTTTTAAAAAGTTTGTTATTTAACAATAAAATATTGAACAAAATCAATTGAGAAATGAATTAAGAAATAAATTAAGAAATAAATTAAGAAATAAATTAAGAAATGAATTAAGAAATAAATTAAGAAATGAATTAAGAAATAAATAAATAAATTAATAATATTTACCAACATTATTAAACAAATACCAGTTCTAATAGTACAATGGTTAAGAAACTTACAGCAAAAGAAGCATTAGAAATGAAAGATGCAGTCTTTATAGATACAAGATCGCCAAAAGAGTTTGCAGAAGATAACATACCACACTCCATAAGTTCACCAATATTTACAAATGAAGAAAGAAAAGTAATTGGAACATTATACAGAAAAGATCAAGACCAAGCTTATGATTTGGGTTTGGGAATCTATCAAACAAAAGTTGAAGATTTCATTAAAAAATATAAAGAATTTGATTCTTCAAAACCTATAATTGTATACTGCTGGAGAGGCGGACTTCGCTCTGAAACAATAACTAAACTAATTGAAAGCTTAGGACATGAAGTATATCAATTAGAAGGCGGATACAAAGCATTTAGAGAAATTATAAGAGATGAACTGAAAGAATATAGACCTCCATTTAAACTAATGGTATTACAAGGACTTGCGGGTTGTGGGAAAACAGATTTAATCAAGAAAATTAAACCTTCAATAGATTTAGAAGGACTTGCAGCACATAGAAGTTCGCTATTTGGCGCATTAGGATTAAAACCCCAAACACAAAAAATGTTTGAAAGCAGACTTTGGGAACAACTACAAGAATTAAAGAACGAGAAAATTGTTTTTATTGAAGGCGAAGCAAAAAAGATAGGAAATATATGCGTGCCAAAATATTTATTTGAAGCAATGGAAAAAGCAGACACAATTAATATTCAAACATCTCTGCAAAATAGAGTTAAAAGAATTGTTCGAGACTACTTCACACATGAAGAAGATGCGCAAATAAAAGAAATTATAATAAAACTTAAAGTCCAATTAAGCAATAAAGCAGTAGAAGAATTATGCGCATTTGTAGATGCAAAGAATTATGAACCAGTAGCAGAACACCTACTAGTAAATTATTATGATGAAAGATATGATCATGCAAATAAAGACTTGAAATATGCAGGTGAAATAAATAATGATTCTGTAGATTTAGCAGTAAAAGAATTTGAAAAACTTAAAATTAAATTTAACTAAATAATATCTAGTTTGAGTAATTCTTCATGAAGTTTTTGAGCAATTATTTTATGTCCTAAATCGTTAGGGTGATGATCCACCGGATTACAATATTCTGCTTTACCAGTATCTAAGTCAAATCCTAGAAAATCATCACTAATATCAACTAAACTTATATTATGCTCTTTTGAAAAATCTTCAATAAAATGTCTTGCATATTGATTTTCATAATTATCATAAGTTCTAACACCATTAATTTCTTTTTCTAAGGGAACATATAACAATATAAGTTTTGAGTTTCTACTATCGACAATGTCAACTATTTTATTCAAATAATTATAAACGATAGGTGAAGTATGTGCAAAACAATTATCGTTCAAAGAGTATCCAAAACAAGGATTATTACTTACAAAAAAGGAATAAATTACTTTGAAAATATTTGAAGAGATAAAATTATCAACTAAAACTTTTGAACTATGATCATAATTAGCATTAACAATTCTAATCATATTACCACTTTGATTAACAAATATATCTGAATTAATAAAATCATTATAAAAGAACTGCAAGATTACAATATCAGGATCGGAAGTTGTTTTCTCTAAAACTGCATATTCTTGAAAAGTATTGTAACCAGACACAGCTAAATTAAAAAACCTAGTTTGAGAAAGATTAGACATGCGATTCAATTTATTAACATAAGAATTATTAACACAAAAACCAGCAGTTACAGAATCGCCTAAAACAAAAATGTTTGTTTTAAATGTTTTATTGCTGTTAATCCTTAATAAATTATTATTGACAAGACCTAAGTCATCATCAAAATGAAAATATTCGCTTCCAAAATTATAAGTTGTTTCCTTAAAATAATTATCATAAGATATAACATTTGATTTCTCAAGAATTGAAAAAAACAATTCAAGAATTACAAAAAAAAGAATAACTATTGCAAATAATAAAATAATTTTCTTATAAATATTCTTCATCTAGATTTAAACACTCAGTTATAGTTATATAATTTATGATTTAAAGTCTAAAAAAATAGAATGAATTCTTAGAATAAAAGATTGTAAACAAGAGTAGTTATTGGATCAACACCAGCACCATGAACTAAAATTCCACCTAATGCACCTGTAATCGTGATTCCAACTAAACCTACAAAAGTAAGTAAATATATTAACTAATCAAATTATGAAAATATTTCTAAGAATGTTTTAAAATATAATAATATAATCTTCTAGGAATTAACCAGTCAATTAATTTTAAGAACCTATTTTTCCAACCAGGAACACAAATAACAATGGATTTATGTTCTAAATCAAATAATGACTTTCTAACAACATCCACTGGAGACATCCATGAAGCAATACTTTGATTCTTAGCCAGTTCTTTTGTTTGAGTATTAGCAAAAAAATTCGTTTTAGTAAAACCCGGACATAAAACTTGAACTCTTAAACCCTTTTCAGACAATTCTAAATGTAAACTTTCAGAAAAACTTATTAGAAATGACTTAGAAGCAGAATAAATAACACTATTCTTCAAAGGAAAGAAACCTGCAAGACTTGCAACATTTATCAAATAAGATTTCTTTTGTTTTAAAATTAAAGGCAGAATTTCTCTTGTTAAATCAACAGTTGCAGTAATATGTAAATTAATCATATTTTCCCAAGATTCTTTTTCATTAAGAAATAAATTCCCAACACCAAAACCTGCATTGTTTACTAACATATCAATTCGAGATTCTTTCTTAAGCTTAGTTATCAGCATTTCTCTATCATGAGAAATTGTCAAATCTGCAACAATAGTTTTTACTTTAATAGAATAATTTTTTTCAAGCTCTTTTTGCATTAATAATAATTTAGTAGTATTTCTACCAGTCAAAATTAAATTCCACTTCTTTTCAGCTAATTGTTTTGCAAACTCAGAGCCAATACCACCAGTAGCGCCAGTTATAATCGCAGTTCTAACCATAAATAATGAAATAAGCTAGAAGTATTTATAATTTATCTAAAAAAACCGATTTATCAATCTTGTCTTAGAACATGACAAGTTCGTCCAGGGTTGTCATCATAATAATTCTGATGATATTCTTCTGCTGGGTAAAAATTTGTAAAAGAAACAATTTCTGTAACTGCAGAATTTCTAAAAATTTCTTTAGCATCAAAAGCATTTTTACTATCTTCTGCGATTGTTTTTTGTTTTGAATTCATATAAAAAATTGCAGATCTGTATTGAGAACCAATATCTGCACCTTGTCTGTTTAATTGTGTTGGATCATGAAGTCTCCAAAAAATATCGAGTATTTCTTCATAAGAAATAGTTTTTGGATCAAATGCAACTCTAACAGCTTCAGCATGACCAGTTGTGCCAGAACTTACTTGAGCATAACTTGGATTTGCAACTGAGCCTCCAGCATAACCAGAACTTGCACTAATAACACCAGGAACTTCTTCGAGTAATTTTTCAACACCCCAAAAACATCCACCAGCAAGAACTGCTTCTTCATAAGGAAATAATGCTTTGTAAACACCATAACCAGTAGTTTCTAATTCTTCATAAGGAATAAACTTCATCGCTGCAGAATTTATACAGAACCGGTCACCACCATCTGGACCATCATCAAAAACATGACCTAAATGACTTTCATCAGTTCTAACCTCAGTTCTAGCAATTCCTAAAAATTTATCTTCAACCATATCAATCTTTGAAGTATCAATAGGTTTAGTAAAGCTTGGCCAACCAGTTCCCGAATCATATTTATCAAGACTTGAGAATAAAGCTTCACCAGTATTTACATCGACATAAATACCATCTCGTTTTTCATCCCAATAAGCATTATTGAAAGCTTCTTCTGTTCCACCTTCTTTAGTGACGTAATAAGACATAGAACTTTTCTCCTTTAAAGATACATCATCAGATTCGGATTCATCATCAGCATTATCAACTGGAGTTGAACAAGCAGATAAAACTATGAATGATGCAATAATCATAATTAATAGAAGTTTCATATTAATAAGATAGAAAGATAATTTAAAAAGGTATCATTTAACTGTTAAAACTATATCTAACTAAAACTAATTATAAGAAATTAAAAAAGTAAAATGCACAACAGCGAAACTGATGGCGCATTCTAAACAAAGTTTTGAACAAAAGAATAATTAAAATAAAAAAGTATTTCTAAGCTCCTAAGAACTTTAATGTTTCTAAGACTAAGAATAAAGGCCAAATTAAAGCTTTTAAAACTCCTAGAACACCCATCCAAAAACCAGTTGAGATTGATACATAGTAGATTGCAGCTCCAATAACTCCTAATCCATAAACACAACCATGATTATGATGAAAACCTATTTTTGGTTTACAACATGATGTAGATTCAACTTTCTTTGTAACTTTTGCTTTTGTAACTTTTTTAGTTTTAGCTAGCATAATATATCACCTAAAGACAAATATGAGATCATAATTATATAATTCTTTCTATATATTTGCAACATATTGCAACTTATCTAGAAATTTATTTAAAGGATAAGGCAGTATTAGTTAATATGAAATTATACCATAACCCAAGATGTTCAAAATCAAGACAAGCATTAAAACTCTTAGAAGGAAAAGAATTTGAGATTGTAGAATACTTAAAAAAAGTTCCAAGTATGAAAGAATTAAATGAAATATGCATACTATGTGGAATAAAACCAACAGAACTTCTAAGAAAAAAAGAAGATAAGTATAAAGAATTAGTTAAAAGATATGGCGAACCAAATAATAAAAAAGCATTAGAATGGATGAGTGCTCAACCAAAACTAATTGAAAGACCTATTTTAATAAATGGCGATAAAGGAATTGTTGGAAGACCACCAGAAAAAATTTTAGAAATTATTTAGATAAGAAAATAAAAAGAAAAGGGAAAAAGATAAAAAAATAATAATGAAAAAAATAATATTAGTTTACGTGCCATTTTGCACTCCTGCAAGTCCACCATTTTCTTTAACAAGTATGTACTCGTTTCTAAAAGCGAACTATAAAGGAAAAGTATCAGTTTTAGACTTAAACTTAGAATTTCATAAACAAAAATTTCCAAAATATCAAGAGTTTTTTCAAAGCAAAAATAACCAGGATAATTATGAAACTATTTCAAATGAATATTTTAAAGAAAGTTCGAAAATATATTCTGAAAATAATTTTGCTGTTGTAAAAGGCAATAATCCTGAATTATTTGATGAATTAATTAAACAAATACTAGATAAAAAGCCAGATTACGTCGCATTTAGCTTAGTTTACTCTAGCCAGGCATTTTATGCACTTGCAATGCTAAAAGCTTTGAAAGGTAAAGTAAAGACCGTCATAGGGGGTCCAGCAATCAATGAAAAGCTAAGTCTTGTTGCAGATAAAACTTTGAACGATGAAATTGAATTATTAAACTATATTTCAGAAACAAAAATTGCAAAAGAAGATTTAGATTTTACTTACACAACAAAATTTGATATTTACAAATTAAAAGAATATTTCACACCAAAAATTGTAATTCCAATAAAAACATCTAATAGTTGTTACTACAAACAATGCGTTTTTTGCACCCATCATAATAAGAGCAAGTTTATAGAATATCCATTAGAAATAATTAAGAAAAATATAATTGCATCAAAACAAAAACACTTCTTCTTAATTGATGATATGATATCAGTAAAAAGACTAATCGAATTTTCCGATGCAGTAAAAGGTTTAAAGATTAAATGGGCTTGTCAATTAAGACCAACAAAAGATTACACATTTGAAGTTTTAGAAAAGTTAAAGTCAGCAGGACTTGAAATGGTAATATGGGGCGTGGAATCTGCAAATCAAAGAATACTAAATCTAATGAAGAAAGGAACAAATATTTTGGATTTGAAAGTGGTTTTAGAAAATTCCCATAAAATTGGAATTAAGAATGTAACTTACATAATGTTTGGATTTCCAAGCGAAACAAAAGAAGAACTACTTGAAACAATAAAATTCTTAGAAGAAAATACTGAGAATATAGATTTAATTTCAACAAGCATATTTGGATTACAAAGCGGAACTTCCATGTATGAAAACCCAGCAGACTTTGGAATAACAAAAATCAATAAAGAAGAAAGAACAATCTTAGAACCAAAAATACAGTATGAAGTTGAAAGCGGACTTACAAAAAAAGAAGTTACAAAGATAAGAAACAATTATAAAAAGACTCTTGATAAGATTAATAAGTATCCAAAAGGTATGAATTATTTTAGAGAACACATGCTAAATCTATATTAATTAGAATTCTAATAATTATTTAATAAGGCCAATTTGCCAATCACGAAGAATTGTTCTAGACATTTTATCAATATTAGGTTCCCTTCCTTGTTTGAAAGCACTTTTTTTTATTGCAATTATTTCAATAGTTTCTTCAAAATCATCAGATACAGGAACATCATAATGTTTTTCAATTTTACCAGGGAACTCAGCCATAAGTCTCATAACAGATAAATCAGGTTCTTTAATCTTAGTATGATCAATAGAACCAATCATAGATTGTTTTCCAATATCTTTTTCATTATGAGGAATGACTCCAGGAGTGTCTAAGAACATAATCATATTATCGCCACGAACCTTTTGAACACCAGTAGTATAACCACTCATAGAACTTGTAGGTGCTGCAGACTTGCCACTCATAGCGTTAATTAAAGAAGATTTACCAACATTCGGATAACCAATAACACCAACTTGAATAGGTCTGTGCAATATTTTATTACGTTCAGAAACAATCATAATTCTGTTTCTAAGCAAAGTTGTTCCATAATGTTTAGTGGAAGACACAAACACACAAGGTCTAAGATGTTTTTTGAATTTCTCGACCTCATCCTTATCTTCAACTAAATCTGCTTTAGTAATAACATAAATTAAAGGTTTTTTTAAATCTCGAATTTTTTCTTCGATTTTCGCATTTCTAGTCTCTTGAACTAGTCTTGCATCTAAGAGCATAAGAAGTACATCTGCTTCCTTAATTACCTTATTTACAATAGTCCAAAAGTTTCCCATAGACAAGAAGAATACTAAATGATATAAAAATATGATGAAATATGTGGCGGAATTAGATTTCCTTCATACTTAATTGAATTTTTCCAGATTCTTTCTCAATACCAATAATTTTAACTTTAACCTCTTGACCTACAGAAACTACTTCATTTGGATCTTTAACAAAACGATTTGCAAGCTGTGAAATATGAACTAAACCATCGTTCTTCACACCAATATCAACAAAAGCACCAAAAGGAGCAACATTTCTAACAATACCATCGACTATATCATCGATTTTTAAATCCTCAATGTTTAGATGTTTTTGTTTAGATTTATTTCCTTCTAGATTTCTAAGTTCTTTTCCAGCTAAATTATGTGCAGCCATAATTTCATCAAACATGCTTTGCGTTAAATCAGGAAAAGATTCGTTGACTACAGTAAAATTCTTCTTAGAGATCACTTCTTTTGCAACTGCATATTGCTCGGGATGAATTGAAGTATTATCCAAACTTTCACTTGAATTAGGAACTCTTAAGAAACCAATTGCTTGCTCGTAAATTTTCGGACTTAGAACTTTTGAGAGCTGAGCTCGTGATTTGTAAGGTTTATTATTGAAAATCTTTTTTGCAGAAGTTTTGTTTAGACCAGAAATATAAGATAAAAGATAAGTTGAAGCGGAATTTAGATTTACACCAACTAAGTTTACAACATCTTCAACAGCAACTTTTAATTTTTCTTCAAGTTCTTTTTTAGGCATGTCATGCTGATATAACCCAACACCAATACTAATTACTGGAACTTTAACTAATTCGCTAAGACAATCAATGTAACGTCTACCAATAGAAATTGTACCTCTATCAGTTGCATCAAGATTAGGAAATTCTTCCCCGCCAACAGCAGAAGTTGAATAAACAGAAGCGCCAGATTCATTAACTACAATAACATCGTTTTCGAAATTCTTTGCAAGAAGCTCGCAACATTCTTTTGATGCAGTACCATTACCAATAACAATAGTTCTATCTTTGATTAAAGGCTGTAAAGTAGAGACTGCTTTAGATTCATTATCAAGAAATATTTTTGAGAAATTACTAGCAGTGCCATCAGATTCAATAGTGCAAATCTTGCAACCAGTTCGAAACCCAGGATCAATAGCAAGAATACTCAAACCATAATGAGGCTTTAACATTAAAAGTTGTTTAAGATTATCTTGGAAAACAACAACTGCAGTTTTAACAGCACTAAGAGTTAATTCTTTTCTAAGTTCATTTTCAACGCTATTGAAAACTTTTTTACAACCTTCTTTAAGATACGTATAATCAAGACTAATAAATTTTGCAAGAGAATTAATGAAAAAAGATTCATCTTTAGCTAATTTTACAGAAAGGATTTTGAGATCTTCGCCACGGTTCAGAGCTAAGATTTGATGACTCTTAAGTTTTGAAATAACAGAACTAAATTTGTCGTAAATTTTGAATTTATCTTTTTGTTCATGATTAGCTTTAGTATACTTAGATTCAACGATTGCATTTCGCGAGAAGTAAGACCTTGCATTCTTTTTTAGAAGAACATTATCTGCAATTTCTTGATTTAAAATATCTTGAACACCAGACTCAATTTCTTCCTTGGAGAATTGAAAAAGGGAATTTGGAATAGAAAAACTACCATGACGTTTCATTTGCTCGGCAAGTGGTAAAAAGCCTTTTTCAATAGCAATATCAGCTTTTGTTTTTTTAGCACGTTTGTAAGGAGCATAAATATCTTCAACTTCTAAAAGAGTAGTTGCAGATTCAATTTGAGATTTAAGACCAGGAGTTAGTTTTCCTTGCTCATCAATATTCTTAATAGCTGATTGTTTTGCCTTGTTAAGTTTTTCAATAGAAGATTTTAATTCAATAATATCACGAATATGATTTTCGTCAAGATTACCTGTTTGTTCTTTTCTATAACGAGCAATGAAATGAACAGTGTTATCAGAAGACAATAATTCAATAGTGTTTTTGACCTTCCAATCAGGAATAGATAATTTTTTTGAAATTTCTAAGTGCATAGAAGCTTTGAAAAAATTGAGCCTTTTTAATTGTATTGATTTAAAGATAGAAAAAGTATTTATAAGAACCAACAGACTTGAAACTTATGCGAAGTCCTGAAGAGATTGCCGATAGTGCACGAAGTTCAATCAGTGATTATTGCATGAATGAATGTAAAGCATTTTGTTGTTCTAAAGGATACCTTGTTCTAAGCAAAAAAGAAATGATTCTAACAATTGGAGACAAACAAGGAGAGTTAGAAGATACAGGATTTCTAACACCAATGGAAAATGATGAATATGCATTAAACCTTGGAAATCCAGGATCATGTCCAAGTTTGAATAAAAGTAATAGTGCATGCGTAATTCATAAAAATCCTGGACGAAACTTAGCATGTAAAAAGTTCCCAATATTTATAGAAGATAAAAAAGTTAGATTCTCAGATAGATGCCCGGCAGTAAAAGCAAATAAGTTTTATCCATACATAAAAGAATTTATTGCACTTGGATTTAAAATTGAGTAAAAATAAAAGAATAAAAGTAAATTTAAATAATTCTAATTCTTGATTATCAGTACATAGTATTATTGTTTTTTGATTTTTCAGGAATTTTTTGCATAGAATCCCAATGTTCAACTATTTTTCCATTCTCATCAAATCTAAAGAAATCCATTGTAATATATTCATCGTTACCAGGCCAAGTTTGATGAGTGTGAAGCGCAACTAAATTTCCTTCAGAGATTGCTCGAACAAACTCAATACTCTTATCAGGATATTCTTTAGCCATTCTTTCAAAATATTTAATAAATGGCTCAGCACCATTGCCAACTAAAGGATTATGTTGAATATATTCATCACCCACATATAATTCGACAGCTTTGCGTGGATTACCTTCATAAGCTAATTTATAGAATGAAATAGCATTTTCTTTATTCATAAGAATATAAATTAGATTTGAGATTTAAAAATATTCTCGTTATTAATATAAAGAATAAAAATAATTTCTAATTAGATTAAATGTTTCTTAAACCAATCTGAAGCAATATCATGCAAATCTTCCCTATGATTATCTATGCCATGAGTCGCGCCTTTTATGATAACTTTTACTTTTGGCTGATTTGCACTTTTGAAATAATCTTTCATTTCAGAAATCGGAACATGAATATCTTTTGAACCATGAATGAAAAGAATAGGACACGTAATCTTTTTTACTAATTTTAATAAATCATAATTCTCAAAATCAGGCCAAAACTGTTTATCAATATTAATAACTTCACCACTGGATTTTGTTCTAGTAGAAATACCTTCTTTGTCAAAAGGTTCCCATTTACTTGGAACACCTAAATATTTACCAGGATTAGCTAGACTACCCATAAGAATAATAGTTTTAACATCTGGATTTAAAGCAACAGTTACGCTTGTTCCAAAAGACTGCGCACAAATAGCAACTTTGTTTGGATCAACTATTTTTTGTTGTTTTACAAATTCAACAATTAGTTTTAAGTCTGAAATTAATTTAGTTAAAGTAGTCTTTGAATAATCGCCTTCACTTTCGCCCCTGCCAGAGAAATCAAAACGATAAGATGCAAAACCCTCATCAGCAAATGCTTGAGCCAAATCATCAAACATTCCGCCCTCTTCTTTAGTCACACCAAAACCATGAACAAGAAGAATTGTAGGATATGTTTTCTGTTTATTAGATGGAATAGATTCAATACCAACTAGTTTCTCACCTTCATTATTTAATAAGGATATTTTGTTTTCCATCAGAAATCATCTCTTGGTTTCTGGGGGATCTCAAAAAGTTCATTTTTGTTTTCCATCTTAGGAATAAAAGATTAGTTTGAGACTTAAAAAGATTCCCCTAATGTTCCCTAATGTGTAAATATTAAAGAAGATTTAAATAAAAATCATTCTTAGATATAATATGATAACATGGGAAGACTTTGAAAAAGTTGAAATGAGAGTTGGAACAATTCTAAGTGCGAGTGATTTTCCAAAAGCCAGAAATCCTTCTTACAAATTAGAAATTAACTTTGGAGAATTTGGAATAAGAAAAACAAGCGCACAGATAACCTCACTTTATACAAAAGAAGAACTAATAGGAAAACAAGTAATGGCAGTAACAAACTTTCCACCAAAACAAATAGCAGATTTTATGTCAGAATGTTTAGTACTTGGTATAGTTATGGAAAATAAAGAAGTTGTATTACTACAAAGCGAAAGAAAAGTTCCTAATGGATGTAGAATAGCGTAGAATATAAAATTTTAGACGCAAAAGTTTTAATAAAATAAAGTTCTAAAAACTAATATGCTAAGACGTCATGATAAAAAATTATACTTAATACTTATATTCATATTCTTATTGGTTCTTATCATTAAGGCAAATACCCTTTCAGCACCACTCTTTGAAGATGCGAAGTTTTTTACCGTTCCAATAGCGATTTATACTGCAGAGAATGGATTTCCAATTACTGTAAGAGAAGGACTTCCAAAACATCTTGAGACTTCAAACGAAGCACATGGAATGTTTAACAGAGGAATTCCTGATTCAAGCCATACATTCATGTTTTATTATATATTAGCAGCATTTTATGTTACATTCGGATATTCAATAATTATATCGCACTTAATAGTTTTAATTTTTGGAATCATTTGCTTATTTTACATCTACAAATTAATTTATTTATTAACTAAAGAATCAGTTACAGCACTAGCAGGAATGTTACTCGTATTATCAAATCCTTTTTTCTTTACGCAACTTGGCAGATTAGACATCTCAATCGCAGTAAATGCATTTATTTTTATGAGCATATATTATTATTTTAAAAGTGATTCAAAAAGATTTGTCATTAGTTCTAGTCTCATGTTATTAACAAAAGAATCAAGCGTCTTAGTATTAACACTTATTATAAGCCATTGGATTATTGAGAAAATATATCATCATTTTAAGAAGAAAAAATTTAATTCAAATATTAAATTTAAACATTTTAGCATACCTGCAGGAATAATAATTCTATGGTTCATTATTTACAAACTTATTCAAGGACATTTTGTAATTTATATGAACAAGGCAGGAATCACACTTGCAAATTTAAACATACATACGATGATCTTTGAATTAATGAAAACTTCAAAGTTTATGTTTATCACACAATATAAATTCATCTTATTAGTTGGAATCTTATTTGCATTAACATTCTATAAACGTTTTTCAAAAGAAGTCAAAAGATTTCTACTTCTTGCCATAATGATAATAGTAGTTCAAGTAATATTTTACACATTCATGTTTCAAATATCCACTCATGCAAGATATATTCTGCCTGCAATAATAACATTCACCATATTATTTTCAATTAGCACATTTACTTTAATTAAAAATAAAAAAATAGTTTTAATTTTTGTAGTAATATTCTTAGCACTTTCTGCAACAACTTATTTTGGCTCAGTTGTATTTAACAATGATGAAAACATGACTTATTTTGAAGTTGTAAAAATAAAACAAGAAGCAGTTGCATTCATAAATACGGAATTGCCTGAAAATTATACTTTATGGGTTGATGGGTTTACGTATGCAGATTTTTCATATAAATTCATAGGATACATTGATGAAGAACTAAAAGTTAAAATGATTCCTTCTGCAAAAGATAAGCCAATTAATCTAAGTGTATTTAAGAAAGGAGATTATATTACAAAATGTAGCCACCATGCATTTTGGCAAAAAGTGGATAAAACTAGAGAAACAGTAAATGCATTAAATATAAGTTTAGTGAAAAAGTTTGAATCAAAAAAACATTATTTTCACATATATGTGATTAATTAATTAAATAAATAAATATAAAATAAATAATGTGAGAAATAAAAAACGTATTAGTTTTGCATCTAATTAGATGCAGTATCTTTGAGAAAGTAATCATATTATTATTTCTTCAAATAATTTTTTAGCAATAATCTTATGTCCATCATTATTAGGGTGCATTACATCAAGAAAAAGACTATGATCATTTAAATCAGGAACTAAATTAATTAAATATATATCATTAGTTAAGGCTGTTTCAATAAATAAATCTGCATAAATATTAAAACGTGGATCATCATAAGGAGTTATCAAAATATATGGTTTGAAATTATTTTCTTCTGCTAAATATTTAAAACGAGAATAAAGAGTAGATAAAAGTTTAGGATGACAATCATCTGAAAACTTACTAATATAAAAATCCTCGACATAATTTGAAGCGCTTTCTTTTTCACTACGACAATTAAAACCATATTTTTCTTCAAGAGACTTATCACGTTTTAGAATCTGCGAATCGCTAAGAACCATTTCAAGATTGTGATCTTCTAAATCATTGAGTGCGGACTGTAATATAACAATATCAGGTGAATATTTTAATCCAAGCAATTCTAATAATTCAATTTCCTGAACTGCATTATAACCTTCAACAGCTAAAGACATAACCTCAATGTTCTGAGAATTATTAAGATATAACTCTTCCAATATTTTATTAAAAACAATATCAGAACCATAACCACCAGTTATAGAATCGCCAATAATTAAAATTCGTTTAGAAGTTTTTTCAAAATTCCTCACGCTATCCCTAAAACCGTCAGCGTTAATATTATAATGATGAACTCTAATATCAGTTTTATATTCATAAGCTAAAATGATATTATCAGACTTGGTAATGAATAACTCAGAATCAGCCTGATAGAAAATATTTAATTTAACAATAAGAAGAACTATCAAAAATAAAATTATAATAACTTCAATTAGTAGTAAATATTTCTTGTTCATAAAAATAATTTAATTTAAACATTTTAATAATTTACTAAAAGAACAAAAGGAAAAAAACAGATATCACATTTAGTCTTTAAGAGATTTTTCCGTTAATAATGTCTTTGTCAACTTTAACAGATTCACCATTAACTTTGAAAGGTTTTCCTTCAAAACTTGGAACTTTGTCTTTAACAAGTAATTCTATATCTTGAAATTCTTTAAATTTGATTTGGTCAGGATTTGGATTTGCACCATCAACTAAAACTTGGTCGCCTGGTTTTGCATTTTCTACATATAAGAATCCTACTTTCTCTCCTTCGCTTGCTGCCATCATCATACCAGCAGATTTTACTCCTCTTAGATTTACTGGTTCAAGATTTGAAACTACAATAATCTTTTTTCCTACAAGGTCTTCTTTAGGATAATGAGGTTTCATACCTGCGACAATTTGTCTTTCTTCTCCCATATCAAGTTTGATAACATAAAGCTTTTCAGCATCAGGGTGATTTGAGACATCCTTAATTTCTGCAACTTTAAGATTTAGTTTTGAGAACTTGTTTTCTTTAATCTTTACTTCTTCGATCTTTCTATAAAGAATTTGGGGCTGATTTATTTGATGGCCATTAAGATCAGATTCTAAATCTTTGAAATTTTGGTTTCCTAAATTTAATTGTTTCTCAATATTAGCTGCAAAAACAGGCATAATAGGTTTTAAGATAATTGCTAAGTCTTTGACTAATCTTGTGCAAGTTGATAAAACTCTGTGAGCTGCTTCTTTATCTGTTTTAATTAAATCCCAAGGTTGTTTTTCTTGGAAGTATTTATTTCCTTCACTGCTAATTGCAAGAATTGAATTTACTGCCTTTCTTAATTCGTAAGTCTTGTAAAAGTTAATTGTTTCTGAAAAGTCAGGACTCAGACCTGGTTCGGATTCAATAATTTTACCATCATAATTCTTTTTTAAGAATGAAAGAGTTCTAAACATAAAGTTTGCAATATTTGACACTAACTCATTGTTAGCACGGTTTGTAAAATCTACTAAGTCCAAATTGATGTCAGTCATAGTTCTTGAAAGATTTGCTGCATAGTAGAATCTAAGAAGTTCTGGGTCAGCATAATCTAAGAATTCTTTAGCTGTAAGGAAAGTTCCTCTAGACTTAGACATCTTCTCACCATTAACAGTTAAAAAACCATGAACTAATATTTCGTCAGGTAATTTGAATTCTGAGTTTGCAAGGACTGCGGGCCAGAAAAGTAAATGAAAGTACATAATATCTTTTCCAATAACATGAATTATTTTGGAATTGTTCCATTCTTTTTCTGCTTTATCAAGGTCTCCGCCAAGGAAATTTGTAAAACTTGAAATATAACCAATAGGCGCGTCTAACCAAACATAAAAATATTTGTCAGAATCTGGAATCTTAAAACCAAAATAAGGCGCATCTCTTGAAATACACCAATCTTTTAAACCTTCATCAACCCAATTCATAATTTGATTAACAACCTCTTTTTGAAGATTATTTTCAGTTAAGAATTTTCTAAGAATATCAGCTTGAGTGCTAAGTTTGAAAAATAAATGATTTGAATTTTTTCTAATAGGAGTACTTTTACAAATAGTACAATAAGGTTTAACTAAGTCAACAGTTTCGTAAGTTTGATTACATTTCTCACACACATCACCATACTGATCTTGCGCTTCACACTTAGGACAAGAACCTTTAACGAATCTGTCAGGCAAAAATCGCTCACAGTTTTCACAATAGGTTAATTCAATTTCTTTTTCGTAAATAAGATCTTTATCTTTAAGACGTTTGTAAACAGAATTTACTAAGAATTTGTTTTCTTTTGAATCAGTTGAATAATAAGAATCAAACTTTATATTATAGGAAGCAAAATCTTCTTGATGTTCAACACTTGATTTGTCAATTAATTCTTTTGGAGTAATACCTAGTTGCTGAGCTTTGATTTGAATTGGAGCACCATGAGTATCATCAGCACAACAAAAAACAACGTCTTCGCCAGCTAGCTTTAATGCTCTAGCAATTATATCAGTCTGAATATATTCTACAAGGTGTCCTATGTGAATACTTCCGTTTGCATAGGGAAGCGCACTAGTGATAATTATTTGATTTTTATCCATAAGAATACTGACTTAGATTAGATATATAAAGCTTATTGTTATTAATATTATTATAAGAATAAAAAGCTTAAAAAAATTAAAAATACTAACAAATCATAAAATAGCTTTTCTCGACTAAAGATTTAATAATAAAACAACAAACCGAATAGCAATATGAGTCTTAAATTACATAAATGGCCAAAATATCTTTGGAATTTTAATAGAAGTATAAAAAAACCTGCTAAATTTCAAAAAAAGAAATTAGAAGAAATTTTAACTCTAAATAAAGATACTGAATATGGATTAGAATATGATTTTGCGAACATATTAGCAGCAAAGGATATTGTAAAAGCATATCAAAAAGCTGTTCCAGTAATAGAATATGAAGATATAGAACCATTAATTGTTCGTATGATGAATGGAGAACGAAATATAATATCAGCTAGAGACCCAATTTTTTACGCTCGTTCAAGCGGATATAATTCTAATAAATTTATTCCTCGATCTGAAAGTTATATTGAACAATTCGATCAAAAATTAGCAATTACAGCTAAAAAAAAGCCAGGAAATATGTTAACACTATATCTGGGAGATACAGCTTATATGGCTACACAAGCAGTAATTGGTCACACTAATGATGGAACCCCACATGGAAATATCTCAGGAAGACTAGCGCAAATGCAATCGCCATTAATTCAAAAACGAATGGTTCTTCCAGCAGAAGTATATGCGATAAAAGATGCAAATGAAAGATTGAAAGAATATTCTATCAGATTTCTTTCTTCAAGAAAAATAAGACACCTAGCATTTACTTATCCTACAGAAGTATTTGAATTAAATAAATATATAGATAAGAATTGGGATGAACTCATAAATATTATTTCAAAAAAAAATCCTAAAAAAGGAAAAAGATTACAAAGACAAAATGGATTTGACCCAAAAGAATTATACCAACATGTCAAAATTGTAAGTTGTATTACAGCAGGACAAGAAAAACAATTAATAAAATTACAAGACATAATAGGACATGAAGTAGAAATTAGAACACCAGGAGTATTATCAAGTGAAGGAGATCAAACTATTTCTTTTTTCTCTGATGGAACTGAAGGTATAGTTTCCTCATTTCTAAACTTCTTTGAATTTAAAGAAATAAAAAATGAAGATGAATATGGTGATAAATATCTTACAATCAATCAACTAAAAAAAGGGACTAAATATGTGATGTATATTACAACTGAAGATGGACTTTATAGATATAATATGAGAGATATATTTATGCCAGTTGAAAAATATAAAAATACTTGGAAAGTTAAATACATGGGTAGAGATAAATTTTTAGATATTGCAGGCGAACACTCACCCTATCATAAACTTGAAAAAGCTATGAATGAAGCTAGAGCAGAATTAGAAATTGAAGAAACAAGTTATACATTAATACCTGATTTTAATGGCGATATTCCTAGATACAATATTTTATTTGAACTAAATCCTGAAAACACAGGAAAAGAAATAAAGTTATTAAATGCAATACATGATAAATGTTTACAAATGGAAACTTATAATAAATCAATAAATAATTTTAAACCACAAAGATTTGAAACACCAATAATTACAACATTAGAAACAGGAAGCTATAATGCATTTATGTTAAGACATAATATTGGTCAAAGAAAAGCAAAACAAATAATAAACGATCCAGATTTCATTAAAGAGTTCAAAATTAAAGAAAGTTATGATTTGAATGGAGAAATAATCAACCTTAAAATTAATGATAAATAATACGAAATAAAATAAAATACAATAATATAATATACTAATAAAATAATTTAAAATTTCTAAATCACATAAAATTATTTAAATCAGATTAAATCTAATTATTTTCATGTTAGAATATATTTACATTTTTGGAAGTGTAATTGCAGTATCACTTATTGCATTAATTGCATTTATACCATTCTTATTTAAAAAAGAGATCCCAAAAAGACTTCTAATAACTCTACTGAGCTTATCAGTTGGATCTTTACTTGGAAGCGTATTTATTATTTTTATGCCTGAAATGGTGAATCATGGATATCACTTAGAAACAGGAATATATTTACTAATAGGATTCTTAATGTTCTTTTTATTAGAAAGATTAATTCATTGGCATCATAATAAATGTGAACATAACCCAGACGGTCATGGAGAAGGACATAGTCACGCATATCATTTAGCTCCACTAAACTTAATTGGAGATGGAATGCATAATTTCTTAGATGGAATGGTTATTGCTGGCGCATACTTAATAAACATACCACTAGGAATTGCTACAACAATAACAGTTATGTTTCATGAATTACCACAAGAAATTGCCGACTTTGGAGTTTTATTATATTCCGGAATGTCAAAGAAAAAAGCGATATTATTCAACTTCTTATCAGCAATAACAGCAATAGTAGGCGCAATAGTTGCAATTGCTCTATCAAGTAAACTCCATGGATTTAATGAATTTATAATTCCGTTTGCAGCAGGAAACTTTATTTACATTGCAGCATCGAATCTAGTCCCAGAGCTACACAGACACTGTAAGATAAAAGACACACTCCTACACTTAACAGCGATAATCATAGGAATAGGAATAATGATCTTAGTAGCAAATATTGGTGGCGGACATACACACTAACATTCTTCGTATTAAATAATTCTTAAAATACTTTTAATTCTAAATTAGAAATAATTCACTTATTAAATAAATAAATTGTAATTAAGAAATAATATTATAAATCAAAAAAGAAAAGAAATGCTTAAATAAATTTAAGCAAAAAAATTAGGAAATTACTTTCCCATAATTCGATACATACCAGTTCCACAAGTAGGACATTTACCTTTCATAGCTTTTCGGCCATTCTTCATAGTAACTTCTTGTGCTTCGGACATTTCTCTTTTTGCTTTACATTTAACGCAATATGCTTCTGCCATTTTATAATTCCTCCCTAATACCAATAAATAGTATTTTTTTAATGTTTTAAGAGTAAAATAGAAGTCCTCCTATATAAAATGTAGGTTTTTTGAGCGGATTTTAAGCACAAAATGAGTTAAAACTAACAAAATAGTAAATTATCAGCAAACATAAGCTTTATAAAAAAAAACTCGAATTTGGAGTTTATGACGAAAAAAAGCCTTGAAGATGTTGACAATTTCATATTTGAATTAAATGATGAATTAGACTTTTATCAAGATAAAAGAGAAGTTCTAGAAGCAATAATAGAATATGGAAAACAATTAGAAGAATTAGTTGAAAATCTTCGAACTGAAGATAATAAAGTCAAAGGATGTATTTCAGGAGTCAACATCATTGTCAAAGAGAATGATGGCAGAATGCACTTTGAAGCACATTCAGAATCCATGATAGTTAAAGGCTATGTTTTCTTAGTTATTAGTGCATTTGAAGGATTAAAGAAATTAGACTTAGGAGTTGCTTGCGATAAATTTGAAGAATTTGCAAAAGAAGCAAAACTAACTGAAAGCATGATATCATCAAGAGCTAATGCAATTGGAAACATCATCAGATATATTAAAGAAAAAGCTGGCATAGATAATAATACTAATAATACAAATATGAAAAAAGAAACTGACGAAGAAGAAAAGGAAGAAGAGGAAGCTTTCAATGAGTAGACTTGCTCAAATCATAATATTCGGACTAGTAGTTCATATAGTATACTTTTTCTTCAACTACTTTTTATTAAATAAAATAAGTAAATTCTTTAGTTTAAACAAAGGAACTTGGTTTTATGTAGTTATTATAATACTAACATTATCTTTTGTTGCATCATTCTTATTAGATCAATATGCAAATAGTCAAATAACTAGAATAGTTCATACAGTTATTTCTGTTGAGATGGGAATTGCATTTTTATTATTCATAGTCTTTGTATTACATCAAATAACAAAGTTGTTTGGAGTGCCCACAAATGCAATTATAGGTACTGCACTGATAGGATTAGTTTTAATTGTATCAATCTTCGCAATTATTAATGCAAGTAAAATTCATCTTAAAGAAGTTGAAATTCCAATTAAAGGTTTGACTGAAGAAAAAACAATAATGCAATTATCAGATATACATGCAGGAACAATAATAGGGCCAAAAAGAGTTGAAAAAATTGTCAGTATGACAAATGCAGAGAATCCAGACTATGTTGTAATAACTGGAGACTTAGTTGATGGAAGCGGACCGCTAACAGTAGACTTATTTAGACCACTTGACAAACTTAATGCGCCAACATACTTTGTTGCAGGTAATCATGAACACCACCAAGATATAAATAAAGTGATGGACATATTTGGACAAATAGACATGACTATACTTCGAGATGAAGCAATAATAGTTGATGACATACAATTCATAGGAGTAGAATATGCAGATAATAAAGATGCACTAAGAAAAATTCTACCAACAATAGATATTGAAAAAAACAAAACTAAAATATTATTATTCCACGCACCAGATGATTTGGATTATGCAGTAGAACAAAAAATGGATTTAGTATTATCAGGACACACACATAGTGGTCAAATATGGCCATTTAATTTCTTGGTAAAATTGAAATTCAAATATTTATATGGATTATTTAAAGTTGAAAATACTAATTTATATGTTTCTTCAGGAGCAGGATTTTGGGGACCTCCAATGAGATTAGGATCAAACTGCGAAATTGTAAAGATAAAATTAGTGAAAGCTTAAAGATTAAATATATAAATAAAATAAATTCACAAAATAAAATTAACACTAAACAAAACTTAAAATAAAAAAATAAATTAAGGAGACAATAAAATGGTAGAAAACAAAAATAAAAAAAATGAAATTCTAATTACAAGTGATATGACTATTGGAGAAGCAGTAGAACAATATCCTCCAACAGCTAATGTTCTAACAGCAGAAGGAATCCACTGCGTAGGTTGCGGAGCTGCAACTTATGAAACAATAGAAGAAGGATTAAAAGGACATGGAAAGACTGATGAACAAATTGTAAAGATTGTAAAAAAAATGAATGATATGGCTACAATATTTGAACAAAATCCTGAAAGTGTAACTATAACTGATGCAGCTGTTAAAGAATTAAACAAATTAATGGTTACTGAGAAAAAAGAAGGATATGGACTTAGAGTAGAAGTAGTTCCTGGCGGATGTTCAGGCGTTCAATATGGTTTAGACTTAGAACAAAAAGCAAAAGAAAAAGACACTACTATTGAATCAAATGGGATTACTGTATTTATAGATGGAGAATCGATGAAACATCTGAAAGGAGCAGTAATAGATTATGTTAAAACTCCACAAGGAGAAGGATTTAATATAATAAATCCAAGTGCACCAAAAACAGAATCATGTGGATGCAATTAAAAATCAGTTTTTGAGTACCAACAAATTCTTTGTTGAGAACACCAAAAACAGAATCATGCGGATGTAATTAAAAATCAGTTTTTGTGTACCAACAAATTCTTTGTTGAGAACACCAAAAACAGAATCATGCGGATGTAATTAAAAATCAGTTTTTGTGTACCAACAAATTCTTTGTTGAGAACACCAAAAACAGAATCATGTGGATGCAATTAAAAATCTAAATAATTTTCATTTATTTTTATTTAATTCTTATTTACTTTTTTGTTCATATTTTGTTTTTATATCATGAACTAATGGTTTTAAAATAGGCTCAAGTTGTTCATAAACTATTTGATGACCTGAAAAACTTGGATGAATTCTATCATTAGATGCAAAAAATATTTCAGAATCATCATGGTTCTTATAAGATTCTAAAGCATCAACAACAATAAAACCATTCTCCCTACCTAAATCTAGAACTTTATTTTGGATATCAACATACTCATAATTTTTAAGTGAATGAAGCCAAGGAAAAACAACTAATACAACAGGAGTATCTCCTGCAAGTTCTGCAATTCTTTCAAAACTATACTCAACTGTTTTCCAAGAACAAATATCTTTATGAGCTCGAATAACGAATTTCGGATTAGATTCTAAATTTTGCAACTCAGGCGTATTAAAAGGATTAATTGCACGTTCAATAAATACATCATTAAAGTAAATTCTTTCTAAAAATGAAGATGCAAGAAAAACATTTCTTAACTTACAACTAAAAGGAAGATTGGAAATACTACTAATTGCACTACGTCTATTTCTAAGTTCTTTTGGAGATAAGAATTGATTAATTGGAATACCATAATCAGCAATAGGATCATTATATACATAACTAAAAACAATTATATCAGGCTTATCTACCATAAGTTTCTCTAAAAATACCGCTTCTTGAATTGAACCATAACCTGAAGTTCCCGTATTAAGAACAGTAATATTAAGATTTGACTCAATTAAATTAGCGAAACGAAATTCGTTATGAGAAATTGCTTCAGTAACAGAATCACCAAGCGCTAAAATATAAGGTTTACTTTCAGGAGTTAAATTTATTATTTTTTCATAAGAAAGCAGAATATTATCTGAAGGATTATAAATTGAATCAAGAGCAATCGGTTTATAATAAGATTTTTTATATTCAATGCCATCAATTAGTCTGGCTGCAGATTCGGCTAACAATAAGAAAATAAATATTGAGATTACTAAAACAGCTATTTTTTTATTATTTTTATTCAAAATAAGCCAATTAGCAAGAGCAATAAGACATAAAACACCTAATAGAAAATAAATCTTAAATGAAGAATCAATACCTATAAATCTAACTACTATTATGAATATAACTAAACTAATTAATACAGATTTTATTCTCATTTAAACAATACTAACCTCTCAAATAATCTCTAATGAGAATTATTTCTTAATTACAATTGCTTTAACAGGACAACTCTTAGCAGCTTCTTCTAATTCAGGAGTTAATTCTAATTCAGCTTCCCATAAACCAGCTTCAACTTCTGATCCACCAACTAAATCTGCTGTTCCATCATCTTGAATTTTCCAATTAGCAGGATTAAGAGATTCACAAGCAGCTGCACCAATACATGAGTCTTTATCATAAATTACTTTTACTTTTACCATAAAAAGAATAAATGACTGTAGAGTTTTTATATTTTGTCAATAAAAAAAGTCTTAGTTAACAAAACATTTAAATTATACAAGAAATGAAAATAAGATGTTTTAGGAGGAAAGAACAAAATGTTA
>Ga0307929_1000605_pt1 | contig 33695 bp, 25 predicted proteins | sample AceLakmetage1330_FD_203160 | JGI IMG/M metagenome (GOLD analysis project Ga0307929, IMG submission 203160) | Saline water microbial communities from Ace Lake, Antarctica - #1330 | ecosystem: Environmental > Aquatic > Non-marine Saline and Alkaline > Saline | place: Antarctica: Ace Lake...
ACGATTACGGAATACGATTGGAAGAATGCTCATCGTTATCCGTAATCGTCGCCCGTAATCGTCAGCCGATTTCCCGTCTCTGGCGTTCGGCAAGAGAATCAGGCCTGCTTATGGCAAAACCACAGGTTCTTGATCGCTCATCTTGATGTCTATGGGAAGTATGCTACGATTACGCGCATGTCTGCTTTGCGACACAATATACGATGGCTTTGGATTCCTGTGGTGATGGTTATTGCCGTTGGGTTGTTTGTCTGGCCCGTCCTTTGCAATCTCTCATCCTGCGTGGGAGGGCGTGAATTCTCTGAGGTGTGGGGGCATTTGTGGGCCTATTGGATCTTTCCGCATATGCTCTTTGTGCGTCATGCTTGGCCCCTGTGGATTGATATCGTTAATGTTCCAGAAGGCCTTTTTCTCTATCCTGCTGATCCTTTGCATCTGATCGTTGTTACGGCTTTTCGTAGCGTGTTGGGATTGGTGGCCGCATACAATGTGCTGATGATTGGGGCACTTCTTCTAACCGCATGGGCGACGTATCTGTTGGCATATGAACTGTGTCGTGTACGAAAACTAGCCGTTGTGGCTGGAATCATGGTGGCGTTGAGCCCCTATTTGCGAGCGAGCTATATTGATAATTATACGGAATCAATGGGGGTGTACTGGATTGCTTTAGTGTTTCTCAATTTGGTTTTGAACTGCCGTTCTCCCTCGGTGAAGCGGGGGGTGTTTGGTGGACTGCTGTTTGCTGGGTTATTCTATACAAACATGTACTACACGGTGGTTACGGGGGTTGGATATGTCGCCGCTGCGGTTTGGAGTGTGCTATTAGAACGTCGACGACGGGGGTTCCGCTTGCTGGTGCTCACTTGCGCTCCTGTTGTTGGTCTGATTCTTTCCGTACCCGGAATTCTACTCTTTATGAACACTGAACCCGGGCGTGTTTCCGAGGGTGATATTCTTGCGGAGTTTGTGAAGTCTGCGAGGGTTCCCATATCGGTGCCATCGGAATCAGAATGGTCCTATGCCGTTAGAATTGCAGCGGAATCTGCCTCCCGAGATCATGCTTGGTTTCACAGTCCGGGCAGTGTTGATATGGCTGCCTACTTGCCGCCGAGTGGTGAAACGCAGTTTGCGCATCCCAAGGGCTTGTTGTGCGCCGTTTATCCCGGACTCCTAGCTCAATTGTGTCTTGGCGTCTTTCTTGTTGTACGCCGAAAGCGTTTGGGTGGCTTCTTTATTGCGGCAATGCTTGCAGGTTTGCTTTCGCTTGGTATTTTTCCGTCTTGGCAGGGGAGTCCGTTGATTGTTCATGATGCCAGGCCAATGGCGGGGCCTTTCTATTGGCTGGTAAACGTTTTCCCATTTTTTTCAGATCTTACTCAGACTTATCGGTTTTCCGTAATTGTCACCCTTCTTGCTTCATGTGCGGCAGCGGTTGTGGCGTCGCGGTTGTGGCGTCGCGGCACTTACGGACGGTGGCTTGGCGGGTTGCTCATGGTGGGGTGCTTTGCTGATACACTGTTGTTTGGCATGGTTCCTTTTCCTGTTCCGACGGTGACTACTGCAGTGAATCCTGCTTTTGAATGGATTAGGGCTCGTGAAGATGCGTCGATGGTTCTTGAGTGGCCCTCCTGGAAAGAGAACGAGACGTGTGATGGAAACCGTGTGCCCGCAGAGAAGGCTCAGTATCATCAAACCCTCCATCAGCACCCCATAGGGCCGTTTGCAGATGTAGGTGGCCTACAGTGGATGGAGTTGGCACCAGGACTCTTTTGGAATCTGGCAGCACTTACACCGCTTTCTCCGCGTCCCCAATGTGCGCGTCCAGAGGGGGATGGTTGCTCTGCACGGGAACGGAAAAAAATGGCCGCATTAGGCTATGGTTATTTTGTGGCTCACATGTGGGCTGTTGATCCGATGGATCGAGATGGCGTTAAACACTGTCTTATACAGTGGTTTGGAAAACCGGAATCGTTTTCAGGTGATGTTGATGTGTATACGATTGCAGAGGGATCGTAGGTCAGAAGACTGAGGTCGGAGGACTGAGGTCAGAGTCGGGACGATCATTCTGTGGACGAACGCAGGGTATAGACCGTAATCGTTTCATCTTTGAATGCGGGAGATCCGAAAAGGGCGTCTGCGAGTGTTGTTGCCGCTGCATGATCCGATTCTTGATAGTAGCCATCACGATGCAGGATGAGATATCGAAAGCCCTGGCGCGTGAGCGCAGCAGTGGTGTTGCGTAGTCTTTCAACATCGTTTTGTGTGGAAGCGGGATGTTCCATTGCAAGGACAATGGGGTTTTCTCGAACTTTATCTGCGCCATTTTCCTCGGTCCATTCCTCTGCAACAAGTCCGCCGTAAACGGGTTTTTCGTGAACGCTTTGGTAATACATTCGCCGTGACGAAGGCCCGCCTGTTGGGAGATCAAGCAACGCAAAGGGTTCGGGTTCTGCGCGAATGGTTTTGTATATAGAAGGGACCCGTGATGCGGTTTGTGGCAGCGAGAGTCCTTGATAGCCTGTCGCCACAAACCCCCATAGCAGAAGAGCGGTAATCAGCAATTCGATTGCGGTTTGCGGAATACGGCGAACATGTCGAGCTATGCCGTCGCTTATCGTTTCTGCGCCACGCCCGGCGAGAATTGCCAGGCAGAAGATCGTTCCAAGGAAGGCGCGTGCCGGGATCACAAATCGAGTGAATCCGGGAACCCAGTGGTACATCCAGGCGTAGGGCAGCTTCATTTCGTTTATGATGCGCCCGTTCCACAGGGGGAAGGGGCCTAGCGCTAGAATGACGAATGCAATTGCAAGCAAGGCGTAGCTGGTAGACTCGTGTCGCTGGCGCTGGTTAGGCCGTAGTGCGATTGCAGCCAGCAGGAGTACAAACAGCCATTCGCGGGCAAAGACGGATTCATCAAGATAGACTAATGCCTGATCTTCCGTTTGAGGTGGCCCGTTTGTTGATTCCATAAGATGCTCTGGATGCTTCTGTTTCCATGCGCACGTGAGGTCGGAGAGTTCGGCAAGGTCCAAAGCTCCCATTAGGGTACGCCACGCAAGCCAGTCTTTGATCTCCGTTTCGGGTGCGGTATCAGTGGCATCGGATTCATCAATTGCGGGCAAGCGGTTATCCAGGGTGTTGCTGTTGTGGAGCTGAAGGTCTGAAAAGTTGCGTGCCGCCTCAATAGGGAAAGGGCGTGGCCATTCAATATTTTTCCAGGCCAGAAGTGAGAGTGCATGTATCCAGAGAAGTAACAATGGGGCCAGACAGAGAAGAGCCAGGCTCTGAACTTTAAGAAGGCGCTTGAGTCGGGTGAAGGTGGAGCGCCTAAGTGCGTGCAGGATGTTGAGAAGTAGGGATGCTAAGGCGAAAAAAACAAAGTATGAGGCGCAGTAGATTGACATCAGGAGCATTGCCGTCAAGACGGCGAGATAACTGCCGGTTACCCATCGGGAAGGCGAGCGGAGACTTTTGTGGTATAGGGCAATTGTGAGAGGCAACAATCCCCACCAGGCATATTCTGTATAGCCCCCCGCTAGGAGTCGGTAGATGAAGGGGTTTGCCGCGATGATCACCCCTACAAGGAATGCTGCTGTGCGTCTTAGACCATATTCGAGGCCAAGGATATAGCCCGCCATGCCTGTGAATAGCAGTCCAAAGAAAACAAGCCAATTGAATGCGATTGAGCAACTGTTGAATAGGAGCTGTATGGGAATGGAGATCAGAGGCAAGAGGGGATCGAAGATGGCAATGGGTTCACGAACGATTCCGGGATAAGTCAGCGTGTGGGAGAGTAGATAGCTGTGGTCGTGTCCGAAAATGGCATATTTGGCACGCCAGAATGCCCACATGTGGATCCACGTGTCCGGGGCATCGGTTGCGCAGATTTGCTTGCCCCCTTCGAAGAGACTGCGTCCGACTAGAACGGCCGCTAGGGCGACGAACAGAAGGAAAGCAGGGATGTGAGGGCGTATGCGGGATGAGGCACTCATGCACGTCTCCGAAATATCCAACCGGCAATGATAAATGCGTACACGATTGCTCCAGCCAATGCGATCTTGCCGTTGCTGGAATTGTGTGGCCAGTCAGGGGTTGCATGCAATGTGTCGACCCGCAGTTCGCCTGTCGGATCTTTGTCCATGGGTGCAAGCATCGAATCGTAAAGCGCCACTCTTTCATCACGTGTCAATGTTTGGTCAGCGGGTGGAATGGGTTGTGCGATCACGCGCAGTCCGCCATTTGTGGATACGCGTCGCAACCCTCCGAATGTGCTCAGAGCGGCATCAATGCGCTCCCGATCTTCTGTCAGAAAATAGTCAGAATGAAATATAAGGGTGCGGAATCCAAGTGCAGCCAGTTCGACTTTTGCTTCTTGAGACCGGCCCTGAAGAAGTGCCTGCGTTGTCCACTGCCCAAGTCTGACTTGGGGTTGGCTTTCGGGGGTCGTGTCTACGCTGTTTGCCGCGATGACTTGTCCATGATCCATCTGGTAGACACATGCGAGGTGATGAAACCACATCTCATCATAGAGGGGAGGAGAGCCCTGTACAGGGACGAGATCAAGTAGGGGACCCGTGTTTTCGGTGTAAACCACTGGTGTAACCCACGTCAGTGTGCGCTGACGCGCGGGGAGACCGATGATGAAGAAGGCGTGAAACAGTGCCACAAGCAGCAGTAACGGGGTGAGGCGTACCCGCCGCTGGGAGAGTTCGGTTACCACGATGGCGGCAAGAGCCCCTGCGCACAGGTTCCATATCCAACCGTATCGAAATGGAAATCGCAGGACGACTTCAAAAGGTGTACCCAATAGCAAGGCAAGTGGAGATCTACAGAGTAGCATTGTGTCGCTAACGGCTATAGCGGGCCCCATAGCCAACAGAATGCCGACAATTGCAGTCCACATCAGAATGCGATATCGCCTCCGTTTGCGCAGGATAATAGGAGCGATGATGACAAGCGCTAAAACAAGTGGCGAGAGTTCCAGGGCAAGCGAGTGCTGTGCACGGTCTAACTCAGGTGTCGCCCCCACAATGCTTAGCAGATGCGCACTGGCTTGACGGGCGGTGGATTCTGTCATATCGCGACTCAGCCCCTCGCTTATGCCGTATAGGTTGGCCAATGCTATAACTAGAGGTAGAATGATAGCCGCGGCGAAAAGGGTAGGTGCCCATGGTATTTTGCGTCTTTGCAGAACACTTCCCAGAAAGAAAACACCTGCAATGACGGCAGCGGCTAGGCCAAGGTAGGCACTGGAGAGAAGGCAAAGCCCGAAGAGAATGCCACTTAGCAGTCCGTGATGCCATTTTCCAGAATCAGACATGCCACGGTGCCAGACCCAGGCGAAGAGAGGAAGCCACGGGCATACAATATGGTAGACATATCCCTCAAGCAGTGCATTCGCGGCAAGCCCTGAGAAGGCAAAGCTCAATCCTCCAATCATGTCCCAAGGTCTACGAGCACCAACCGCACGCGCAAATCCCTGAGCCGCCCATGCAGAGGTTGCCACGCCGAGAATTTGCATCCATCCATGTAATCGGGCTGCACTAAGTCCGCGAAACAATATGCTCAGGAGCAGAAGAACAAAGCTATCAAGGCGGCGATAGTCTGCAACCGTTGGCCATGAGGTTAGCGTGTCTTTGAAATCTGGAAGAAAGCGTGGTGCGGCGTCGATGACCCAGGTGGTGCCGAGAGCGTCATAGTGTCGTCCCACAATTGCGTTGTCATGCGCCATTAGTGCTGGCCATGTCCATGCTGCTGCCAATAGCAGCCAAATGATAAGATCAACGCCGGCCATCCGAATCCGTTGAGGCCGATTGGGATAAGAAAGGGGTATGTCTTCAGTCTGCGGGCTTCCTCTGTATCGGCTTTCAATCCAGAGCACGAGAATGAGGATCGCAATGGCAACCAGAATCTTAAGAGCAACCCAAACCATTTCCAGCCGCTGCGTATGCTCTACCGTCCCTGGGTATGCGACGCGTAGGGCTGTGAGTTTTCCATCATCGACTTCAATCCCCCAGGCAAGTTCATTTTGGCCTGCATATAGAGGATCCAAAAAGACCGCAATTGCTTCGGGGGCCTTTGCATCCTTGCGGGATACTAGAATGCGCCCCGGTATCAGGAGTGAAGGTGCGAGCGGTTTCCATTGAGAACGCCACTGAAGAGCCTTTCCCACAGAAGCGTCTGGTTGCAACGGAATCAGAATTGTTTCGCCCGCGTAGCGCAATTCAATAGTGACAGAGTCGACGTTTGTGGTGGGCGGAGCGGAGACTACAAAGGATATGGTCTGATCCTTGCGCTGCGGGAAGAGTTGCGTTACGCAGAACAGCAACAGAAAGACCCCCATGATAGATAGGGCTAAAATGAAAGTTTTGCGCATATGCATGGCGATGGAGCCTCCCAAATTCGACATGCAACGTCAAGGTGCACGTGGAGGAAGGGAAAAAAGCTGAAAGCTGAAATTGGGAAAGCTGAAATAGGGAGAAGGGAGGTTGAAGGTTGGAAAACTTTTGTAATCGTACTTGCTCGTAATCCTAATCGGTTCGTGAAGTGTTATTTTGAAACAAAACCTTATTCAATATAGGAAAGGATCACTATCATAGAATTGCTGTAGCGTTGGCCGTCCCGGCCAATTTCGTTTGTGAGAGGCCATAGAGATCTTATCATGCCAGCCTTCGTGCGTCGTAAGCACAGTTCATCCTACAAACGCCTACCTGCGGCTTTTAGTGGTCAGCGGGGGCCTATCTTTCGGTGACAATGCTGCGAGTTGGCCGCAGGCGGCGGCAATGTCATCGCCAAGTGAGTAGCGGAGGGTGACTGTCAGGCCTGTCTTCCGCAATGCTTCTGCAAAAGCTGCACGCGTGGCATCACCGACTGGGGTGAATATTGCCCCTGAAAAGGGATTAAACTGTATCAGGTTGATGTGCGCGTCTATGCCGTCGAGGTAGTCGATCAGGGCTTTTAGATCATCCGGGCCATCGTTGATCCCCTTTAGCAAAAGATATTCGATCATCAATTTTTTATCGCTGCATGCTTTCATTATTGAAGCACGAAGCGTATCCAGTGAATATCGCTTGGCAATTGGCATTAGCGTTTCACGTACGTCTTGCCGTGCACTATGCAGGCTCAGAGCAAGCTTGATATTCGGAAAACTGAGGGCGAATCGTTCCATTGCATCGGCAATGCCCACGGTGGATACCATCAGATGGTTTTCAGATATGTTAAAGAAGAGGGAATCCCGGAGCGTATTCATGCATTGATGAAGGGCAGTTTCATTGTGCAGGGGTTCTCCCATGCCCATAACCACGACATTACGTAAGTCGCGACCTTCCTCGCGCAGGAGTTGTCGGGCGATTAAGACTTGATCAAGCATTTCTGTAGCTGTCAAGTTGCGTGTGAATCCTGATGCTCCTGAGGCACAGAACGTGCAACCAGCGCCGCAGCCGACCTGAGATGATATGCAGAGGCTGGTGCGCCCGGATATAATTCGGAGGATGACAGCCTCGATGCATGCACCGTCGCTCATGCATCGAAGCCCTAGCTTTGTGGCGCCGTCTCTCTGGGAGTCTTGGCGTTCGACTTGCTCAAGCGTCTGAAGTTGAATGGAGCTTTCAAAGCGATCTCTGACATCTTCGGGGATTTGTGTCAACGCAGTCTCTTTTGGTAGCCCCTTTTTGAGCAATGCATTGCGAAAGCGGCGCAAACAGTGAGGATCAATTCCCCTGCTTTTACAGAATGCTTCAGTTGCCGAGATGTCATACAGAGAAAACATGAGTAGAGCATGCCAGAGCGGTCGTAGAATAGCCAAGGCGGAAGTGTGGAGAGTGGAGAGCCGTACCTACTTTGACGTTGTCCGAAAAGGGTCGGAGCTTGATGTAGCCACGGAGATTGCGTACGTACTTGAAATCGTGACTGGTATCAGGTGTGTGGGGTAGGGTATTGTCCATTGCTATGGCCAAAGTAGATATAGCGGAGATGTTTGTGTCGATTCAGGGGGAGTCGACTTTTGCCGGATTGGGCTGTTTCTTTATCCGGTTGGCGGGGTGCAATTTGCGTTGTCTTTATTGCGATACGCCAGAGGCATTGGAGGCGGGGCAGCAGAAAATCGAGGTTGCATCGGTTGTGCAGTGCGCTCGCGACTCTCGCGTTCCGCTTGTTGAGATCACGGGGGGGGAGCCGCTGCTTCAAGCGGAATTTACTGAATTGGCAAGGAAGCTTGTTTCACTGCCGGGGAAGCGGGTGTTAATAGAGACGAATGGGAGTCAGGATATAAGCCGAATCCCTGAAGGGGCGATTGCCATTGTGGATGTGAAATGTCCAGGTAGTGGTGCAGGAGAGAGTTTCGATTTTGAGAATTTGGAGCGCCTTCGGGCTGATGATGAATTGAAGTTTGTGCTGATGAGTCGTGAGGACTATGAATGGGCTCGTGAATTTGTTATAGGACATAGGCTTAGCAAGCAGGGGAATCCAATCCATTTTAGTCCAGTTCAGGGAGCGCTTGATGCGACATTGCTTGGGCAGTGGATTTTGGAGGATGGACTGCAGGTGCGGTTGCAGGTGCAGTTGCACAAGATATTAGGTGTCAGGTGATAGGTGATCGTGAATTTATATTAAACGCCGTGGTTCCCTTATCGAAAGCGCACCTTCCTCCTTTGTACTTCGTGCTACGACGGACAAGTCGGCGAGATGCTTCGTCCCGACGTATGTCGGGATCAGCATGATAGTTCCTCAGAAAATCCGAGCACTCAGCGAGTGTCATACCGAGCGTAGTCGAGGAATCTCGGATTGGGAAACACGCCGTGGAAACTGAAAGAACGTGAAATCTAAAATTTGGAAATGAAAATGGAACAGAACGTTAAGCAGTCAAAAGAACATGGATACGATAAGGCTGTTGTGCTGTTGTCGGGTGGGTTGGATTCAACGACACTGCTTCATTATATGAAGCAGACGCTTGGTATCCGGGATATTTATGCGTTGTCTTTGATCTATGGGCAGAAGCACGCCCGTGAATTGAAGATGGCATCGTGGCAGGCGAATGTTGTGGGTGTGAAAGAGCATCGTCTGATTGATATTGGTTTTATTGGCGAACTTCTGCAGGGGGGCTCTGCCCTCACGAATCCTGATATTCCTGTTCCTGATCTAGTTGATTTGGAAGAAGATCAGCTCTCGCAGCCTCCAACCTATGTCCCCAATCGTAATATGATTCTTCTTTCTACGGCGGCGGCTTGGGCTGAGTCGGTGGGTGCAAACGTTGTATTTTACGGGGCTCAGGCTCAGGATCAATATGGATATTGGGATTGTACAGTTGATTTTGTGACGAGAATAAACCATGTTCTTGCGCTGAATCGTCAAACACGGATCGTGGTAGAAGCTCCATTTGCAGAGCGATCAAAAGCCGAGTTGCTTAGGATTGGGGTGGCGCTTGGTGTTGATTATGGTCACACCTGGAGTTGCTATTGTGGTGGAGAGGCACCGTGCGGTAGCTGTCCCACGTGTGTGGAGCGCCAACGTGCTTTTGAGGCAATAGGAATGGTTGACCCCGCGGGCAAAGCGAAACGTTGAAGAATTGGGAGGATTTTATGGTGACATCGGTTCCTTTGTTGGACTTGAAGGCGCAGTATGCTGGGATTCGGGATGAGATTCGTGCTGCAATGGATGCTGTGTGCGATGCTCAATATTTTATCCTAGGGCCAAAGGTTACAGAGTTTGAGGCGAATATTGCCGCCTATTGTGGTGTGAAAGAAGCCATTGGAGTGACTTCAGGATCGGATGCACTGTTGCTTTCTTTGATGGCTTTGGGTGTGGGGCCTGGCGATGCGGTATTGACAACCCCGTATACCTTTTTTGGAACGGTTGGGTGCATCGTTCGATTGGGGGCTGTCCCCGTGTTTGCCGATATTGATCCGGTATCGTTCAATATGGATCCCGTGAGCACCCGCAATGTCTTACACGCTTTGAAGCAAACGCGTCCAGAGCTCACCGTTAAGGCAATGATTCCAGTTCATTTGTACGGGCAGTCTGCCAATATGGATGCGTTGCTCGAACTGGCGCAAGAGTATAGGCTGGCTGTGATTGAAGATGCCTGCCAGGCGATCGGAGCAGAATACCCCTCTCAGCATGGCGTGGTGCGGGCTGGCTCTATGGGGGACACCGGTTGTTTTAGCTTCTTCCCCTCCAAGAATTTGGGCGGCTTTGGGGATGGTGGCATGGTGACGACAAACAATTCCGAGCTAGCGGAGCGGATACGGCAATTGCGCAACCATGGCATGGAGCCGAAGTATTTACACAAACGCGTGGGCGGAAATTTCCGATTGGATGCGCTTCAGGCCGCTGTTTTGGACGTAAAGCTTCGCTATCTGGACGGCTGGCATGCGCAGCGGCGTGAAAATGCTGATTGGTATATCCGTCGGTTCGAAGGTACGCCCGTGAAGACCCCCGTGGCCGTTTATGGTGATGCGAACATCTTGAACTACCATATTTACAATCAATTTGTTGTCCGGGTGCCGAATCGGGATCGGGTGAAGCAGGCTCTCGTGGATGCAAATATTGGTTGTGACATTTATTATCCCGTTCCGTTGCATTTGCAGGATTGCTTTGCGGAGCTGGGCTATGGTGTGGGGGATTTTCCTGTGAGTGAGACGGCTGCCGCCGAAACATTAGCGCTTCCAATCTATCCGGAATTAACAGAAACAATCCAAGAGTATGTTGCCGATACGCTGATTTCAGCGGTTGGCTAACAGGGAGAAGTACAATGCCGAATACAGTTCTAATTGGGTCGCAGTGGGGTGATGAGGGCAAAGGTAAAATCATTGACGTGCTTGCAGCGGATGTTGACATTGTGGCGCGGTTTCAGGGCGGAAATAATGCGGGACATACCGTAAAGATTGGTAATGAGAAGTATGTGCTGCATTTGATTCCCTCCGGGATTCTGCGGGATGGTCAGTGTTGTGTTATCGGCAATGGCCTAGTTGTGGATCCAAGGGCATTGCTGACGGAGATCGCCGAAGTCGAGAGCGCAGGAAAGACTGTTGCTGGGCGTTTGTTCGTGAGCGATCGTGCTCATGTTGTGTTCCCGTATCATGGTGCTATTGACGCGGCGCGTGAAGCGCGTCTGTCTGAAGGCGAGAAAATTGGCACGACTAAGCGTGGTATCGGTCCTTGCTATGGAGATAAGGTGTCCCGCGTGGGGCTCCGTGTGGGCGATCTTGTTGACGATGCCTTTCCAGAGCTTTTGAAATCGCGCCTTGATGAAGCCAATCGCGTTCTCGTCGCACTGGGTGGCGAAGCGCTTGATGAAGCTGCACTTCTTGCCGAGTATGTTGATGCGGCAGAAAAGATCAAACCCTATGTGGCAGATACGGTCACGATGTTGAATACGGCAGTAGCTGAAGGTAAGTCCATTCTGTTTGAGGGTGCGCAGGGAACGATGCTGGATATTGATTTTGGTTCCTATCCCTTTGTTACCTCCTCCAATGCCACCTCTGGTGGTGCTGCCACGGGTACAGGTGTTGCGCCTCACCGCATTGACCAAGTGGTGGGTGTGATCAAAGCTTACACGACGCGGGTCGGCGAAGGCCCATTCCCCACTGAACTCTTTGATGAAGCGGGAGAGGAGATGGGCCGCGTAGGCAGTGAGTTTGGGGCGACGACAGGACGTTCCCGTCGCTGCGGTTGGTTTGATGCTGTTGTGGGTCGTTATTCCGCAATGGTTAATGGCGTTGACTTCTGGGCCATGACAAAGCTGGATGTGTTGGACGGGTTTGAAACGTTGAAGATCTGCGTGGCATACGAGTGTGATGGCAAGCGTTATGAGAATATGCCGGCAAGTACACGCGTTCTGGAGAACTGCATCCCCATTTATGAAGAGATGCCGGGATGGCAGGCGCCGACCCACAATATCACGCGCTACGAAGATTTGCCCGAGAAGGCGAAAGCCTATGTGGAACGCCTTTGCGAGTTGACGTCCACGAAGTTGGGTATTCTTTCTGTGGGCCCGAAGCGTGCGAGCACGTTACGCATCGCACTGTAATAGAGTCGATAGGGGTTAATTCAGATTTGAGCGATCAACAACCAACCGCCGCCAAGGCTAAGGCGGGTGGCAAGCCTACCGCCGCCAAGGCGGGCAAGCCTACGCCCAATGCCTCGCGTCTAAGCGCAGTGCCCAGACATGTTGCTATCATCATGGATGGCAATGGCCGCTGGGCCCGGCAGCGCGGGCTGCCGCGACTTAGAGGACATGAAGAGGGCGCAAAGTCAGTGCGCTCTGCCATACAGTCCTGTCGTGAGTGTGGTGTAGAGTATCTCACGCTATATGCCTTTAGTGTTGAAAATTGGGTACGTCCTCCTAGTGAAATTCAGGGGTTGATGCTGTTGCTGCGTCGATTTTTGAAGGAGGATGAGCACGAGTTGCATGAGCATGAGGTACGGTTGCGCGTTATTGGTCGAATGCAGGATTTGCCGAAGTTGGTGCAGTCCGGGCTAAAGCGCGTCATGAAAGCGACCGAGCACTATACGAAGGGACAGCTCATTCTTGCTCTGAGCTACGGGGGCCGGACGGAGCTTGCAGATGCGGTGAGGCAGATTGCCTTAAAGGTTAAGGCGGGAAAACTGGATCCCGCTAAGATTGACGAGTCGACGGTGGCACAGCATCTCTATGCCCCGGATATTCCGGACCCAGATTTGATGATTCGCACCAGTGGCGAGATGCGGCTGAGCAATTTTCTGCTGTGGGAATTGTCCTACAGCGAGTTTTACATCACGGATGTTTTGTGGCCTGATTTTCGTGAAGCGCAGTTTGCTGCTGCGATTGAGGCGTACGGGAGTCGTCAGAGGCGCTTTGGGGATGTTACGAGTAAATCCGGAGTAGAAGAGGTTTCAGGATGTTGAAGCAACGCATTATTAGTGGAGTTCTACTGGCTGGGATGTGCGTAGCGGTCGCGAATTATCTACCTTCACCAGCGTGTTGGTTGTTGCTAGTGGGGATCACAGCGCTGGCGCAGTATGAGTTTTATAGCATGCTGGACAAAGCGGGTTTGCCTGTATTTCGCATTCTCGGAATACTGAGTGGTGCGGCGGTGATCTCCGCAACGTTCTGGACCATCGGCCCTGATGCGATACAACTTGCTGCGGGCTATCGCTGGGAGAACCTTGTCATTCTTGCAACGGTTATGATTGTTTTTGTTCGGCAGTTTCCGCAGAAGCATAATGATCGACCGATTGTGACCATTGCTGTGACCTTATTGGGCGTTTGGTATGTTGCATTCCTCATGAACTATCTGACACGCTTGGCCTTCGGTTGGCGGGATGCGGGGATGATGCATTCGGTGGGGCCGACGGGGCGCATGATGATCATCTATCTCGTGGCTGTTGTGAAGATGTCGGATGTGGGGGCTTTCTTTACAGGACGCAGTCTTGGCCGGCACAAGCTCTTTCCGCGTCTGTCTCCCAAGAAAACCATAGAAGGCTTGGCCGGGGGAATCGTGAGTTCAATTGTCGTGAGTCTGCTCTTTTTCTGGCTGACGGATGGAGCTCTTGGGAAAGTCCATTTTGGGATACATGACGCCATTATCCTTGGCATTCTTTTGCCGGTGGTAGGGGTTCTCGGTGATTTGTTTGAGTCGTTACTCAAGCGGACCGCAGGAATTAAGGATTCCGGCACTTTGATTCCAGGTATGGGAGGCGTATTGGATGTGCTCGACAGTCTGCTGTTCGGGGCTCCAGTTCTTTATGCGTACGTATCTCTGTTTTTGTCTGCCGGGTAATGCGGCTGCAATTTTTAATGACCATGAGGGTCTTCACTGAGAAGGCTATTAGGAGTAATCACACTTATGTTAGGTAGTATCGTTGGAAATACAGCGGATGTCGTTGTCCTGCTTGCTCTGTTTGGGGCTTCAATATTTATTCACGAATTTGGGCATTTTCTAGTCGCGATCAAGTTAGGTCTAGTGGTGGATGCCTTCTCGATTGGTTTCGGCCCTGCGATCTGGAAGCGGGAGATTCGTGGGATTGTTTTCAAGATTTCGTGGTTTCCACTTGGGGGCTATGTCGCCCTTCCTCAGTTGGATCCTTCTGGAATGGCAACCGTTCAGGGATCGGAAACGAGTGAGGGATCGGAAACGGCTGAGGATGATCTTGCACCGCGAGAGCTTCCCAACGTGTCGCCAGGGAAGAAGATGGCCGTTTCTGTGGCGGGGGCTTTGGGTAACATTCTCTTTGCAATCGTTTTGTCGTGGATCATTTGGCTGAGCCCCGGGGCGATTACCTACAAGGGAGCTCCCATCGTCGGTTCCGTTGATGAGAATAGTGTGGCGTATACACAAGGGCTTCGCGTGGGGGACGAGATTCTCTCGCTCAACGGCACGAAGATTGCCACGTGGTATGATCTGAGCATGGAGATGTTGCTGATCGGTCCAGACACGGATGTGACAGTTGAGGTTAAATCGGCAAAAGAGACCCGTGAATTGACGATCCCGCTTTTGCAACAGGAAGGCTCTGAGGTGCCTGTTTTAGCTGGCGTGGCGCGCCAGGGCGTTCCTTGTTTGCTGAAAGGAATTATGCCCGGAAGCAGTGCAGATCAAGCGGGGCTTAAGCCGAATGATGTGGTGAAGCGCTTTGATGGCATTGTGGTTCATGGCACGCTTGAATTTATTGAACTCGTTGGCGAGCGCGCCGACAAAGAGGTGTCCATTGTTGTTGAGCGCGGGGGCGAGGACATCGAGCTCGTTGTTATTCCCCGTTACAGTGAAGAGCACGATCAGGTTCTGATTGGGGTTAGGCCGACTGATGTCATCATGCCTTGGATGCATGAGAAGCGCCCGGTAGCACAGTTGCGGGGAGATGCGATGGGGATCGTCCGGTTGCTGAAAGCGTTGGTGACACCTAAAGAATCGAAGCACGCTGCTCGTGGTTTAGGTGGACCGGTCATGATTTTTGCGGCGCTGTGGATTGCAATCAAGATCAGCATCTTTAATGCATTTGGATTTCTTCGTTTTTTGAATGTAAACCTTGCCATTCTGAATTTGTTGCCGATTCCTGTTTTGGATGGCGGACACATTATGTTCTCGCTGTGGGAGTTGATTACGCACCGAAAGGCACATCCAAAGTTCGTGAACGTCCTTGTGAATGCATTCGCGATTCTGCTGATTGGGACCTTTCTGTTGTTGACGTTCCGCGATGTTGATCGGATTTTTCCGAAACTCAAAGGTGTGTTTCATCGCGAGGTGACAATAAATTGTGTTGAAGATGCCACTGTGTCGCCACCCGATGAGTAGGAGAGTCACGTTTCCAATTGAGGGCGATAGGGCTGCGATGCTAGGATACCCTCCACTATGGATCGCGTATTTCTACATGTCGATATGGATGCATTTTTTGCATCGGTTGAGCAGCACGATAACCCTGTGTTGCGGGGGAAATCTGTGGTTGTTGGCTCTCCCGCCGATCAGCGCGGTGTCGTCGCTGCCGCGAGCTATGAGGCCCGGAAATTTGGTATTCATTCGGCAATGCCGTCGGGGGAAGCCACCCGCCGCTGTCCTGATGTCATATTTGTTCGCCCCCGTATGAAGCGCTATCAGGAAGTATCGCAACAGGTATTTCAAATTTTTGAGCATTTCACTCCGCTGGTTGAGCCCCTTTCCGTAGATGAGGCGTTTTTGGATGTGACCGGATCAGAGAAACTGTTTGGGTCGGGTGTTGAGATTGGTGAACAGATCCGCCGTACGATTAGGGAAAAAACGGGTTTAACTGCTTCGGTTGGGGTGGCCCCCAACAAGTTTCTTGCCAAACTGGCAAGCGACATGGATAAGCCCGACGGTCTGACATTGGTTCCCTTCTCACGAGAGGCTATTGTTGATTTTCTGGCACCGTTGTCGGTTGGGCGCATTTGGGGGGTTGGTGCCGTAACCCAACAACATCTTGAAGCCGATGGCATCCGAACGATTGGAGATTTGCAGCAGGTGGGGTTGGCAACGCTGGTGCAAACTGTAGGAGAGCACAGCGCGGGTCATCTGAGGCGGCTTGCGTATGGCGAAGATGACCGTGAAATCGTGACGGAGCACGAGGAGAAGAGCATTTCAAAGGAGCATACGTTTGCAAAAGATGTGATGTCACGTGACGTGCTTGATGGTGTTTTACTTTCGCTGATTGATGAGGTCGGGTGCACGCTACGTGAAAAACAAAAGTTTGCCACTGTAGTGCGCCTGAAGTTGAGGTGGCAGGGCTTTAAAACAATCACGCGGCAGCGGCGACTTGAGGTGCCATGTTGTGATGCCTTTGGTCTACGTCATGCGGCAATGGCGCTTTTGAGCAAGGATCCGATTTCGCAACCGGTGCGACTGATTGGCGTTGGCGTGAGTGGGTTGTGCGAGCGTCCCTCTGAGCAACTCAGTTTGTTTGATGATGCACCACAAGATCGCGAGAAGCGTGAGACGTTGAGTCGATCTGTGGATGCACTACAGGAAAAGTTTGGACGTGCCGCGATTGGTAGGGCTTCTGGGCAGCGATGAGCGGGTTCAGTTGAGTATAGAATATTCTACAATTGAGGTAATAAAATAGACTTTGAGAGTCGGACGAAGATGATTGTTTAAGGGTATCCGAGCAAGAGTGAGGGTTAAGCGTGCGGTTAAGTGTGAGGGCTTCTGTTTCTTACACATCCTTGTACACTTAGTCGCCACCCTTAACCGGCTACCCTTAACCGAACTGCTTAATCGGATCTTGGACCTAGCAAAAATCTGATCCAGGAATCTGAATGAAATTGCAGAACTTTTTGGACACAGCCAATGTTTCCGGGGCGTACGTGCCGCGGGTTAGGAAACCATGCAAAAAAAGATTGTGATTATTGATGGCTACAATGTGATTCATCGGGTTGCCCGATGGGAGCCCCATCTCCAGACCTCATTGGAAGCTGCCCGTGAGGTGTTGTTGGCGTACTGTCGGCGGTGGATGCAAACGCGGGGGGATGTGTGGCTGTTTTATGTCGTGTTTGATGGGGATTCCGCGGTGAGTGCGGCGCACAGCTCGTCTGGGCCTGGAGTTCGCGTTGTCTATACGCAGACGGGCGAAACTGCTGATGATCGGATTCTGGAAATTGTGAATGAGTTTGGAGAGAAGTGCTGCTACGTCGTGGTTTCCGATGATCGCTATGTGTCAGACAATGCGAAGCGGATGTCGAGCGAGATCATGTCGGCGGATGCGTTTGCCAGCGTGTTAACCAAGACGCGTGATGCGACATCGGTTGGAAAGAAGCAACGGGGTAGGGGGGGGCAATTGAGTCGTGATGTTGATGTGACATCTCAGGATGTCACGGCGGGAAAGATCTCGGTGCATGATGCCAAAATTATCACCGATAGCCTACGGCGGGAGTGGAATGTTTGATCACGTCGTAGCATTGGCAGTTGAAACGCAGGTGGCTGCAGTTGACGGTGGCAGCGCAATGTCGAAATTTGCGGCAGTTCTTTCCTCGCACGGCGATGTGACTGCGAGGTTACATGCGGAACGCCCTGAAGATCTGCAATCGTTTTTACCAGAATCTTGTGTCTGCGTGGCGCATGGTGAGCATGCTGCATGTATCCAAGAACTGTCGGGACTTGATCTTGGAAAATGCATCCTGCTTGATACACAGGAATTGGCACAGGTTCTGTTGCCTACCGCTACCCACTATGATTTGTATGCGCTTGCGGATCAACTAGAGTTGCCCCCCGCTTCTGATCCTGGACTTGAGAGACAGAGTGAGACTGTATTAGATCTCTTTTCTGCCTTGACTGCGCTTGCTGTTGAACTCCCGTTGTCGGTGGTGTTTGAGATTGTGGGAATATTGCAAGGGAAAGAGCGCGGGGGAATCCGACTCTACTTTGATCATATTTTAAGTCTTCTCTCCACTGTTGAGGATGGGGGTGCTTCGCAATCCATTCTTGATGTGATGACGGTTGAACGCTTGCCGCGTCCGCGCCAGAACGTGCCGCTTCCTGAGGATTACAAGCGGATTGATGTGGATGCAACAGAAGCTTTGTTGGGGGACAAGGGGCCATTTGCCGATCAGCTTCCGCAGTATGAACAGCGGGATGGCCAGATTGGGATGGCGCGCTCTGTTGCTGATGCGTTTAATGGATTATCGCATTTGATGGTGGAGGCGGGGACGGGCACGGGAAAGAGTCTCGCCTATCTTGTTCCTGCCGTGCAATGGGCGCTATTGAACAACACGCCGGTTGTGGTGAGCACCAATACGAAGAACTTACAGTCCCAGCTTTTTGCGAAGGATCTCCCGTTGATTCAGCGTGTCCTTGGCGTCGAGTTTACGACGGCTCTGATCAAGGGGCGCAGCAACTATCTATGTGTCCGAAAACTGCTCTATCTGTTGGATCATGCCGGTTTTGAGCTATGGCCCGCTGAACGCATCAGCATCGCCGCTGTATTGACTTGGGTTGTCTCAACACAGACAGGGGATCTTGCTGAGCTGGGAGTGCTTTCAGCTGTCGGTGGTCGTGGACTTGCTTCGAATCTGACGTCGACGGCTGAGGAGTGTGGCGGGCGAGGGTGTCGATATTATCGGCAGTGTTTTTTACGTCGTGCACGCGCTAAGTCTCTTGCGGCTGATATTGTCGTTGCGAATCATTCACTTGTGTTTGCGGAGATGAACACAAAGAGTCCTGCGATTCCCCCGCATTCTCACCTGATTTTGGATGAAGCCCATAACATTGAAGATGCCGCTACCCGTCATTTTTCGGTGGAAGTATCGGCGTCCCGTATTCGCTTTCCCCTTCGGCGACTGGGACGGCTTAAGAAGAGGGGTGGCAATGGATTGCTTGCATCGCTTTCCCAACAGATTTCCATAGGTGCATTAACGGGGGATGCGAAGGTTCAGGAAAAGTTGCTGACGCTCTGCAAAAAGATCAGTAGATGGGCAGGGGATGTGGAGTCAGAAATTGGTCCCTTCTTTGAGGTACTGTTTGATGTATTGCCGCAAAACCGTACAGACGTCCGCAGACTACAGCCCCCGATAAAACAAGATGCCATCTGGACCCCACTGCTGACGGCTGAGAAAGATTTTCGGGCTGAGCTTGCAGGGCTGACGCATGCGCTTTCCGATCTCGCTACCGCGTTACGCGATTTGGATGTGGAGGGGCTTGGGTTTCAGGCAGAATTCATTCAGGATCTTGATGCTCAGCGCGCCTTGCTACAAGAGATGAGTGAGCAGATTGGCTTTGTTCTGGATATTGGCGATGCAGGCTACGTCTACTGGGTAGAGCGTGATGGTCATGCGGGGCGCAGTGCGCGAGCGTGGGCGGCTCCCATTGAAATTGGTGAACGCCTTTGGAGTGAGTTGTACGAGCAGAAGTCTTCGGTGATCTTCACGTCGGCGACACTATCGGTGCGAGGGACATTCAAGTTCTTACAGAAGCGTCTGGGGATTGATCGTATTGCGGCTGAGCGGTTGACAACGCTGGATGTGGGCACCCCGTTTGACTATGCCAAGCAATGCGTGATGATGGTGCCGATGTTCCTGCCTGAACCTAATGATGTTGGTGGTGACTATGCTGCGGAGCTTGGAGAATTTCTTGCAGAACTGTTTCGCCGAACGGGCGGGCGGGGGTTATCACTTTTTACGAGTTACGCAATGCTACAGAAAACCACGCGTTGCGTTCGGGACGCGCTGGCGGGGAGTGGTGTTGATGTTCTTGCCCAAGGAGAAACGACCTCCCGCGAGGTGCTGGCAGATCGTTTTCGCGACGATATTGCCTCAGTGCTTATGGGAACGCATTCGTTCTGGGAGGGCGTTGACGTTGTAGGGGAATCGCTTTCGTGTGTGGTGCTGGCGCGGCTGCCATTTGCGGTGTTTACCGATCCCATTGTTGCGGCCCGCTGCGAGCAGATTGAAGCCGATGGGGGCAGTGCTTTCATGCACTACTCCATTCCCAATGCCGTGATCCGATTTCGTCAAGGGTTTGGTCGGCTCATTCGCCACCGCAATGATCGCGGTGTGGTCATTGTGGCCGACCGGCGTATTTCAACAAAACGCTATGGACAATGGTTTCGAAACAGTATTCCGGTGCCAACGCTTAAATGCCATGATGCCGACGCTATGATTGATGCTATTGAGCAATTCCTAGCCTAGCGATGGTTTCGCCCTTGCGTGCGTGGACACATGCAAGGGCTCCTGTGGATCCCCTTCATTGGAATGGAAGAAGAACCGGTATCTCTTGTAACTGAACACGACTGGCATGACCACTTACTACCGACTCGGACATGCGGTGTCCATTCATCTTGATCTTCTGATCCGCTCTGCGAACTCTCATTCCTCTTCGAAACAGCCGTATTCGACCAGAATGTGTTTTCCAATCTCATAGAGTAACCTGACAGCTTGGCGGCTCAGTGATAAAGGGACGTCCATCAGTCTGACCACCTTCTTGCCGTGGTAGTGCCACTCGCGGCGGTAATTCGGCCATACAGCGCCATCTCTGATGATATTACTTGCTTCGAATGTGAAATACCCTTGGTAGCCGCTGTCCAGCAAGCCCTGCATGACCGTCCATATTTGTTGTTCCCTGAAACGGCGCAACATGGGAATCCATATCGCCGTAGTTGTCAGCGATATGTCTCGTAGGTGCATGTCGGTCACAACTGTTCTCGATAAGAACATGAACGCCGGTCTTCTCCATTACAGGAAACAATTTCTCGAAAAACTCCCGATAGCGCTGTAAGTATAAATGACGATACTGCCTGGAAGGAAAGCCCCTATATCTTGCTGATGTGTGACGATATGAGCGATTCCCAATCTCGCGCAGGCCTCAATAGAGCGGATAGTTGCACTGAGGAAGACATCGAATTTCTCACCAGAAGCATGTAGGTTCCCATTTGGGGCGTGTGCCTGGCAGAAACGAATATTGATCGCGGTTGCAGATTCGCCTGCGTCGCCAATCCACTTTTCTCAACGGTCATCTAGAAAAGGAGAGTCTGGATAGATACTTCTGTACAGGTTGAGATCAAGCAGTCGGAAGCCGGTACCGTTGAAAAGGTGAACTAGCTCTGACGGTGTATTCGCATGCATTTGAAAATCACGGTTGTGGTTGCTAGTTTCATGTGGGCGCCTCCCTCTCGTGGATAAATGTCGCCTCAACCATTGCTGGCCAGCGACTTTACAAATTGTGCATGAATCTTCATGCTCATTCAGTTATCAGATCGCAGAACGTCATACTCACCTGACCCGTGAGGGCGCGCATCACGCGGCCTTAACGGGTACGAAGCAATTGGTTTGCCACGTATTTCTCCGCATTATCCCATGGCCAGCAAGATAAGTCCAATAAGCATGATGGTCACTCCAGTAAGCTTCGGTGCGTGGAGCGTTTCTTTCAAGACAAGAATACCTGCCGTTGCGCCCAGAGGGATGCTAAGCTGGCGGAAGCCAACCACATAGCTCAAGTTGGTTGTGAAAGCCAGTGAGATAAGGACGAGACCGTAGGTAAGAGAGATTGCCATGCCTGTAAGAACGGCATGTCGAGCATTGGCATGAAGCACCTGGCGTAGAGCCGTACGACTCTTTCGGCGAACGGCAACAAACATGGTAAGCCACAGCGAGGCCGCCAGAGCTTCCAGACAGGCATATACTAGCGTAACCTGCGTATTGCCAATTGTCACTTGAGCACTCGTTCTGAGCTGCCTCAAGGCTTCATCATCCAGAATCGAGTAGCCTGATGTGCCGACTGCGGCGAGCAAAGCCAAACCACAGGTTGCGTTCAAGTAGTTTGTCAAACGAAGATCAGTGAATCGTTGGAGCGGAATCAGGAAGCAGCCTCCGACAACAAGTACGATTCCGACAATGCACAGCCCTGACACCTGGTCCGCACGACCGAGCATTAACGTAACAACCGACACAACGATGACGGGAGAAGACCGGGCAAGCGGATAAGCTATCGACATGTCGCCAGCTCGGTAAGCTCCTGCGAGACAGGCATAATACAGCGCCATGAAGAAACCTGTTGCGAGAAGAAGTATCCAGACCCGTGCGGGGATGCCGTGCGCGACGGTATCGTAATACACGACAAGAAGAGGAGAGAGCAGTAACGCACCTGAAACACTTGCGACAAGGAAGAAGGCGGTTGACGGCCGTTGGCTCTTGCTGAGCAGATTCCACCCCGCATGCATGAATGCAGAGATCACGATAAGTACCATGGCGAGTAGAGTCATACGCTTGGAGTTTACTGCTTTATACAGTTGGGACTATAGCCCCATGTTTGATGAGCATTTTCCTGATATCATCTAGAGGAACCTTGAGAGGTGTTGTATTCTCTCGAACGGCCAGCGCGGCTGTAGCACCTGCAACCTGACCCATTGCCATGCAGGAGGCCTGAACGCGAAGACCCGAATTAGCGAGACGGTCGCTGGATACGCAGCGGCCAGCCACAATGATGTTACGGCTTCCCTTAGGCACCAGTGCGGTTAAAGGGATGGTTGGCACCGTGCCCCTACCCAAGGGGGCAGGCTTGACCCCGCCCTTCGTGTGTAGATCCACGGGGTAGAACGCGTAACAGACAGCATCTTTGAATACCCGCCCTGATGTATAGTCGTCTACGGTGATTATGGTCTCACCTTCAATACGGTAGCTTTCGCGGACACTGGCCTCTGGTTGCAAATGCATTAACTGCGTCTTCTCAATACGAACTTTCTTTAGCACATCTTTGCGACCGGCCAAGTTTGCCGCCGTGACAGTACGAGAGTTTGTTGAATCGGCTCCGTGAATGTAGAGCAAACTGGGACTACTGCGTCCCGGGGTAGGCGCTTTTCCCAGTTGGAAGAGCATGGAGCCGGGTTGCCGTTCCTCTCCTCTAAGTCGTGGCAGATTCAGCATGCCAACCACTTCGGCTCCACCCGTGCAGTCAACGATTTGTTTGCACAAAATGCGACGCTGCGTCCCAAACCCGACACAATCAACCTGCCAGCCACTGGCAGTCTTGGCTATGGCCTGCGGAAACTCGTAGTAGGCAATCTTCGCGCCGGCTTGCTCGCACTTCTCCTCGGCGAGCAGGGCATAGAGGAACTGGTTAACATATACCTGATTCTGATAATGTCGATTGGGCACCTTCGAGAAGTTAGGGAATTCACCCCCATCCAGCTCGACGCTCTCTTTGACCAGTTCCCAACCGATACCAGCAATGATCTGTTTTCCCCAGGCATCGAAAAGACCGGGGTAGGAAACGCCGCCAGTTGTCATCGTGCCGCCAAGTTGTGTCCCGCGCTCGATCACAACCGTTCTCGCTCCAGCCCTAGCAGTCTGGATGGCTGCGATGACTCCGGCGGTTCCGCCACCAACGACCAGCACATCTGCCTCTGTTGTAAGGTCACCGTCAGTCATGACTGCAGATTGTCGACTTGTTATGCGACTATCCTTCATCTGTTTCATCTCCTTCTTCCCTCGTATTCAAAATGGGGACGCTTGCTTCTGGCGCGAGCTCTAGCGAATCGCTTGGAAGCTGGTTGTGTGATCTTTCAGTTTGCCGATCTCAAATACAGTTCTGCGTTAATGCTATAGGAAGCAATGCAGTACAACACACAGAGCAGCAACATAATTAAACTCATTGCTTGAGTCCTTATGTTCAGGCGTCGGGAGCAAGCAGTGCGTCGAACTTGCCGTTCTCCGTCATGGGGCCCAGTTTCATCCAGCCTGGGATATGCGTGTCGCCGACAAAGATCTGAGGCACGAAGTCGATCTCTTCGCCGCAGCGCCGGTACATTTCGCGAGTATTCTCAGAGTTGATGAAGATGTCTGCTTCGGCATCGTACTCTATTGCGTATGCGTGGAAATCCACACCGCGCCGGTGCAGAAAGTCGATTGCTTTCGTGCAAGCGCCGCAATCTTTGTTGAAGTATATATCTATTCTTAGCTGCATGTTGATATTGAACACTTTTCAGTCGTGAGCTGAAAGCTCAAAATCAGTCGTCCACATGGCAAGCGCCTAGTGGTGAGCACGCGGAGCGGCGCTATATCTGACCGAGTGCGTTGGCAACGGACAGTAGTCAAACTGGGGCATGTCTCCACTATCTACACTTTGGAAAGCAGCCCTTTGAGACTATCTGAGCTATCTTCTTGTCCTTCTCCGTCCTCTACATCTATTCGTAATGGTTTCGACAATCCACCAACGAAATCGCACAACACAATACAAGTCAAATCAATTGTAGATAGTGGCGATGTACCCCTTCTGAACCCATGGTTCCCTCACAACAAACCCTCTGAACCCATGGGGCCGAGGGTCGCGTATGGTTCTGTCAGAAATCGGGGATTTCCGCCTTCATGGCAAGTCTCGCCAGAAGGCTGGAGGAACTCTTGCAGACTAGGAAGGAGGATGTTAAATAAGAAGCAGGTAACAGAGAAAGCATACGCTACCAACTGCGCATATGGTAGTATTCCTTATCAGTCAGAGCAAGCAAGACAGGCTGCCATCCGGCGACTTTTGCTCTTGCTTTTGGTTAAACCAGGAGGACTCCATCGGATGAATTTGAATGAGTTGCAGCGCGTACAGGATACGTCGAAAATGCGGCAGATGGCGGCGTGGGAACGCATCCACTCACAGTTACAGTTCTCCGAGTTTCTCGCGTCGCAGCCCCAGGAGCAGGCCGTTGCCTTGAAGACCTCACTTGAAAGTGCCACCCGCATTGCCGCGGACGGTCTCAACACGCCGGCGCCTGACATGTCCGCACTGACTGCGCGTGTTGAAGCGGCGCTGACGCCCTTTGCCAAGGCTGCCAAAAGCCATACGGTCTATCTGGCCGGACACGCTCATATCGACATGAACTGGATGTGGTCCTGGCCCGAGACGGTGAACGTCACGATCGACACGTTTCGGACTATGCTGGAGCTGATGGGAGAATTCCCGGAATTTTATTTCTCCCAGAGTCAGGCCAGCGTCTATGCCATCGTCAGTGAACATGCACCGGATTTATTGTCCGCCATTGCCGACCGCGTGAAGGAAGGGCGCTGGGAGGTTACGGCCAGCCATTGGGTCGAAGGCGACAAAAACATCGCCGGCGGCGAAAGCCTCTGCCGCCATCTGCTTTACACCCGTGCTTATATGCAACAACTGTTCGGGCTGAAGCCCGAGGATGTTACGATCGACTGGGCACCCGATACGTTCGGCCATGCTGCGACCATCCCCACGTATCTCGTGCGCGGTGGCGTGAAGTATATTTTCATGCACCGCCCCGGCTCGCAGCAGCAACCCGTGCCCGAAGCGTTCTGGTGGGAAGCATCGGATGGGTCACGCGTGCTCGTGAGTAATGCCCAGCGGTATGGCTACAACGCCACCATCGAGCCCGGACAGGTGTTGGAGGCGATCCAGGTGGCTAAAACCGACAGTGGCCTCAACTTCTCTCTCATGGTCTACGGTGTCGGCGACCATGGTGGCGGCCCCACCCGGCGCGACCTACTGATGCGCCGGGAAATGGACTCCTGGCCCATATTTCCAAAACTGCAGTGCGCGCCGGCACATGACTACTTTAGTCGGCTCAGTCGCGAGGGCGGGGCGTTGCCGGTGTTGCGGGGTGAGCTGAATTATGAGTTTACAGGTTGCTACACCTCACAAACGCTGATCAAGCGCACCAATCGCCTAGGCGAAGCACGTGTTGCAGATGCCGAAATGGCCGCAGCTTTCGACACCCTGGTGCGTGGCACGTCGTATCCTACGGAAAAGTTTGTACAGAACTGGCACCGCGTGCTTTTCTCGCATTTTCACGACATACTGCCCGGCTCCTGCGTACACGACACGCGCATGTACACGCATGGTCAGTTCCAGGAGACCATGGCGTCCACCTCGGCGATCACGGCGCGTGCCTTGGGTAACGTGGCTGCGGTCGTGGACACTGCCAAGGTCACGGGCCCTGTTATGGTCGTAGCCTTGCCGCCGACCTTCCACTCCAGCGGCCATGGCTCCGGCGCTGGGATCGCCTCTGGCGAAGGGCGTCTCAGCCAGTACAGTGGTCACGGCGATTCTCCCGCGCGGCCATTCGTGGTCTTCAATCTGACGGCGGTCGAACGGCACGAAGTGATTAACATCACGATCTGGGACCGCGAACCCCAGGGCACACCGGTGCCGTTTCACGACAAAATCTTTGAGTTCCTGAATGCAGCGGGGGAATTACTGCCGGTGCAGGTACTGAAGAAAGGCAACGACTGGGGCCATCAGAATATGATACTGGCCGTTCCGGTGAGCGTTCCTGCCTTGGGCTTCACTACCGTGGTGATCCGCGAAACCTTTGCCTCGGGCAAAGTTGTGCCGGGTACCTCGCAGATCTCACCGGAACACCATTGCCCCTATATGTCGCGCGAACGTTTGTCCGCCGGACTCGAAAACAAGTTCATCCGTTTGGAACTCGACATGCATACGGGCCGGATTGTCTCTTTGAAAGACAAGCGCACCGGACTGGAATTTGTGGATGCCGCGGCTGGTGGCATCGGGCTGGAGTACAGTGTCGAACGACCCCATGGCATGAGCGCCTGGAGCATCAATAACGCCGGCCCCATTGAGGTGCCGCCTGTCGCCAGCCTGCGTGAAGTGCAGGCTGGTCCATATACGGCGGCCATCGAAGTTACCTACCAGTTGCACGAATCCACCGGCAAGGTGACCTATCGGCTCGACCAGGACGATCCGCGCGTGCACGTAGGCATGGAGATCGAATGGTTCCAGCGCGCTACACATGCCGCAGGCTTTCCCAATCTGCGCTTCGCCGTGCCGCTCGCACTGGCGGATCCGGCTGCGTCGTACGAGATTCCTTTCGGCGCCATTGCACGTGAAACCACGCCGGACCAGGAAGTGCCAGCGTTGCGTTGGGCGCGGGTCGCGGGCAAAATCAGCGGGGAACGGGCCACCATGCTGGTGATTAACGACTGCAAACATGGTCACGCGATGGAAGGTTCGACCTTGCGCGTGAATTTGATACGCACGTCCATCGACCCGGATCCGTTGCCGGAAATCGGGCAGCACACCATTGCACTGGCGTTGGCGCCGATAGATCCGGATGCTACGATCGCACAGGCCACGCGCATGGCACAGGCCTTCAACACGCCGTTGCTGCCGGTCGGCACGGGGGTGCACAATGGCAGCTTGTCACCAACCACAGCGTTGCTGGATCTGCAGGGCGACGATCTGGTGCTCTCCGGCATCAAAGTGACCGAGAAAACGGATGGTTTGCTTGTGCGTGTCTATGAGACTGCCGGGAACGAGGCCAAAGGCGTGGTTGCAGTCGAACCTGCCATTGGCACGCCCACGGAAGCCCAGCACGTGGACCTGATGGAACGTGCGCTGAAAGATGACAAGACGACCCTGACCAAACACGCGGCCAAATTTACGGTTCCGTCTGGCGGCATCGCCAGCGTGGTGCTGAAGATCAAGCGGGCGCAGTAGAAGAAATCATTGGGTAGTTATTGGCGCCGACGTGATGCCCGTTCGCGGGCTCGAGCTGCTCATCCGGGCTGGCGGAATCCAAAGTGCACGTTCGGTGTTGACCGGTCAGGAATACGAGATCCGCGACGCCGGCACGCGGATCCACATCCCCGAACTTGGCCTTAACGACGTGGTGGTGCTGCATACCGCGCCGTGCTGATGGTAAGTAAAAAAACAAGATGCTTAACGATCATCACATCACCGCTTCAAGAATCCGCCTGCTGGATTCGGAAAGTGCCCCTACATCCGGCAACTCGTACCTGCAATTCTCGATGTCGGTCACCTGGAGATGGCTGCCTTTTATCTTCAGGCCTTCGGTTCGCCCCTTGACGTAGAAGGAACGGGGACCGCGATCGGTTACTGTATCCCAGTGGAAATAGTCGTACTCGCCCTTTATCTTTTTAATGTCCGTGATTTCCGGTACGGCATAATAGAAGTCGAGCTCCAGTCGGATCAGCGCTTGGGTGTCGCGGTCAAACTCGGTGAGGTCGCGTATGATGCCGACCTCCTTCCCCCCGTCACCGACAGATACGAAGTGACCGGGATCCTTGAGAGGAAAGAGTCGTCTGAACACAACATCAAGACAGGAGAACTCTTTTTGAACCGTAAGCCTGAGATGGCCGGACTCAGACTCCCTGAAATCGCATTCTGAAGCGCTAAGAAACCTTGTCGTCTCACTCATGCGACACCTCTTATTTGAGAGAGATCAGTCTGCAGCTTCACCAGCTTGCTGTAAATCCCCTTTTTCTTGACCAGCTCCTCGTGAGTGCCCATTTCCTTCAATTCGCCCTTGTCGACGACGAACAGTCGGTCAGCCTTTTTCAAGGTGGTCAGTCGGTGCGCAATTGCTATGGTGGTTCGTTCCTTGATCAGCCTCGCCAAGGCGTCCTGGATCTCCTTTTCCGTTTTGAGATCCACGCTGCCGGTGGCTTCGTCCAGAATAAGGATCGTTGGATCGCAAATTACCGCACGTGCAATCGAGATCCTCTGTTTCTCACCAACGGAGAGATTTGCGCCGCCCTGTTTGACTTCGGTGTCATACCCATCTGGCTTGGAGATGATGAACTCATGCGCATTGGCGACCTTTGCCGCATCTATGATTTTCTCAACTGTCGCTTCCGGCCTGGCATAAGCGATGTTCTCCGCGATCGTACCGTTGAGCAGGAACGTTTCCTGCATAACGATCCCGATGTGCTTGCGCAAGTCTTCGTACCTGATCTTCCGAACATCGACTCCGTCAACAAGAACTTCGCCTTCATCCACATCGAACAGCCTGCAGACCAGGTTTATGATCGTACTCTTGCCGGCACCCGAATGTCCGACCAAGCCCACCATCTCGTTCGCGTCTATCTTGAAGCTGACGTCTTCCAGAACCGGCTTGTTCATATCGTAGCCGAACGTAACGTTGCGGAACTCTATGTTGCCTTCCATTTCAGGCATTGCAATCGCGTCCGAAGCATCCGCGATTTCGGGCTCCGCGTCGATAATTTCAAATACGCGACCGGCGGCCGCCAGGGTATTGGGAATATCCTGAGCAAGCCTGGTAAGTATGAATACCGGTCGGAAAAGCATCGTCAGGTACCCGGTGTAGGCGATGACAGTACCCAGGGTTATCTCACCTTTGAAAATCAGCCTCCCGCCGACAAACCATACGATAGGCGTTCCCACCATCGTCAGCATCTGTATAACTGGCATCGTCTTTGCCCATTTAATCTCGGCCTCGTAAGCCGAGTCCCTGTATTCTTTGTTCTGCTCGTTAAAGCGGGTAAGTTCGGCGTCTTCCTGGGCGAAAGCCTTCACGACACGGATTCCCGTGATGACATCGTTTACGAACGACGCCAGTCTCGATCGTTTTTCGAAATATCTCTGCCAGTAGATCCTGAATCGCGGAAAGACCCTGTAGATGAAGATGACGGACACAACCACCGGCACAAGCACGAACAAAGTCAGGAAAGCCGACATGTAGAACAGTATCACCAGGATGCCGACAGTCATGAATATGCTGCTGATGCCATAGGGAATGAAATCGACTAGAAGCTTTTGCAGCTGACCCGTATCCTGGTTAACCCTCGTAATCAGACCGCCGGCTTCATGCTTTGAATAGAATGAAAGAGACAGCTCCTGCAGCCTGTTAAACATTGTGGCGCGAATGTCATATATCGCATGCGTACCCAGCTTCGACGACACCATGGCATTAAACATCTGCAGCCCGGTTTGCGCAGCGTATATTAGAATCATTGCCCCGGCCAAGAAAGGAAGCCAGTGCATGTTCTTGAGAGGCCTGATGACGTCGTCGATAAGTATTTTACCAATGTAGGGATTGACGAGACCGACCAGCGTCGTGACGATCATCAACAGAAAAAGCTGCATCACCAGAAGTCGGTATGGTGCCAGGAACGAAAGAACCTTTCTTATCATCTTCCTCTTGTCCACACACAGCGGGCAAATCTTCATGCCCTTGGAAAGAGGACGGCCGCAATTGGAACAGGCATGGCGCCTGGCGTCAAAGATCTCCGGGTTCCACTCCTTCTTCTTTATCCAATCGTTAATCAGCCGGGTGGCCTCGGAATAATCTTTCTGAAGAGCATTGGAAATTCGAAGTATCCTGTGTCTGCCCGATTCCTGCTGTAGATCCACAACAGCCGTACTTATCCCCGGCTTCACTAGGAGCTTGTCCTTCTCACCGAATTCTAGAGAATGAATCAGCTCGACGTGTCCGTCTACATGCCCTGCAACAGCGATCCGCTCATCCGCGACTAGCAGCCATTGTTCGCCAAAATCACCGCCCGGCAGCATGTCGCTGGCCATAGCAATTTTCAGTTTCTCAACGCCACCGAGGTCCTTCTCAACCAGTGCCACAACGGAGTCAGGTAGATCAATCTTCAGAAAGCTCTTATTGGCATTATCTTCAGCTTTCGGGGATGTTCCTCCGCGCTTCCCTAGCCTGAAACTCTTGTCCATTTTGTTACCACTACTCCTGGATTTCATGGATTCCTCGTGCGCGCCTTGATGCCTTTTCCATCCTCTATATCTATTCGTAATGGTCTCGACATCCATCAACGAAACCCCACAACACAATACCAGTCAAATCAATTGTAGATAGCGGAGACGTGCCCCCTCTGAACTTACGGTGGTGTGGAACTTGAAGTGTTTTGCGTTGCTTGAACACAACACTATGTTACTTTCCGCTGCAGTCGCTGCAATGAGCGCATCTCCCGCTCTGAGTCCGTGTGACTGAGAATACTCTTCAATGTAGACCGTGGCTCGGTGGCCAATGTTGTCGGAAAGCGGGATAGTCTTGAAACCGAAGTCCCTCAGAAATTGCTTGGTATACTCATGCTGTTGCTTGTTCTCGACCCCCTAAAGCAACTCAAGATAGATCTGTACCGAAATGAGGCGATCCTCCTCCTGTTCGACCAGATTCGCCGATTTGCGGTTGCCTCTTTGAATCCAGATGAAGATGCCTATATCGGAGTTCCTCCTTACGTATAGCGTCACTATGCAGGAGGCATATGTCTTTGTCAATCTGCCAACGGGCGCGTTTACGCGCGCGGTTTATCGCGGCGCTGTGAAACGCTTGGTTGGTCGCCGTTCCTGTTTTACTCCTATCCCAGCCACACAGGAGAACACACAGCCAAGTTCCCGTCTGCTAGGGTTACACGGCAATGGTAAAACGTCGCACCGCCTGTCTTGTCATGCATCTCAATGTTACATTCATCACTGGTTTGGTCGAAGTGCCGCAACAACGACGCGTTCTTCAACACTTCGACTTTAGCAATTGCGCTTGGCGCCCAGACATTGATGTGGATATCAGCGGTTTCACATGCCTCTGTTTCTGATCCCATGGGTTGGCCGTTTACTTTGAATCTCAGTATGATTCGAGCACTAGTTAGCGCATAGGTTCGCCGCTCATACAGAGCATGAAACAAATCTCGTCGTGTCAAGTTATTGGCCCACACGGCCGTCAACCCACCCCAATATGGGCATGGCTCCTTTGCCGATCCTCCCGGTCGGGCGCTGTGCGTGTCACTGCCCCCAGTGAAACCCAACCGCACGCCCCGTTTTAGCGCTGACATGACAAGTCGGTCTGGATCGAACCTAGAAAGCGGCCGATCTGAAGGGTCGTAGCCCTCGGAGCTGCCGTGCATGGACCATAGCTCCACTAATCTTTCGACATCCGTTTCAACCGCGTCAAAATCAGTACTGCTGCACCAGGATCCGGGTGGGTAGCAGGGATGGTGACTGACCACCAGGGCATCACTGCCGCGCAACGCATCGTAAAGCCCCGTCGCAGACCTGTACCGCGCATCATCTATCGGAAGGTAAGGCTGGTCGCCGCCCAGATAGTGAACCACCTTGTCCCCATAGCCGGTATGCTGCCATTCAAATCCCAGCAGTGGCACAAACTTCCCTTCATCCAGGAATCGTTCGTTCATGTACTTTGCGACTGTCCACGTCTCGTTGTCATGCCACCCGTGCGACTGCGGAACAACCGAAACGAAATCCAGCCTCCGGTCCTCAATCGCCCACCTGTATACATCATCCGTATAGCCTTCTGCTTCGCTCATGAAGTCATGACAGTGGAGATCTCCAACAAAGACCTGCTGTCCATCCGTAGGCACGGAGGGATTTGATTCGCAATTCCGGCCACCGGAATCCGATTGCACCGATATGCGCGTTGCTTTGTCGGGTGCCGGGCGAACACGGCATGTTCCGATGCCATCCACAAGTGTGAGCGTCTGCTCACCGTGCGGTGTTGCTAGCTGAACCCCGCATGAATGCGGTACTCGGTTGTCGTATTCATCTCTCGCTGTAACCCGCACATCAATCTCATGGCCACTACGATGCGTGCATGGAATCGTGGCTTCCAGGCGGGAAAAGGCTCTTGGCAAGATCCGGATCACGACCGGCTCGGGTAATCGCTGTTCCTGTTTACCGCTACCGTAATTGATGATCACCTTGAACTCGCGACGGCCGGCCAATGGGGTCCACGAGAATGCGGGCCAGGTCAATATCACGCTATCCCCATCGGTCAACTGTCCCTTTTTGACGACAAACCCCTGGTGTTGTTTCTCAAGCTCACATGCCACCGAACAGGAAAGTGAGAGATCAGGAAGGTGCCCGAGCGGTGCCTGGCCCCGCATCGCGAACGTTACGGTCGCCCCTTCCGGGATACCGGCCGACCCCGCTGTGAATGTGAGTGTGAGCGGGGAGTGGGCACCCCCCTCCACTTCGCACGGCTCGGAATTTGCAAGCCCGAGATGAGATGGCATGTACAGGGATTCGTCGCCGAACGCATCCACATCGCCGTTACAAGAGAAGCCCCGATGCTTTCGATTCGGTAGCCATTGATGCCGTGGGGTATACCGTTCGATCTGATCGTTGTCGGGCCGTTCGTCCGCCGGTTCCTGCACCCATTGCTCTTCAGGGGCTTGAGCCCATGACTGCGGATCAAACGGCCATTTCAATTCCTCACAAATGACTCGCCAGCGCGGTTCCATTCCGGGAGCAAAAAGAAATGGCAGGAAACCCATCTGCAGATAGGTCTTGATCGCAGCAAGTCGTTTATCGTCAGTCAAGAGATACACACACCGGTATCCCGCATGCAGTAAACGCTTGAGAGCCGAAACGGACACGGCCTTGCCGAGACCTTTTCCGGCGTGATCGGGGCTCGCGGCGACCCAACCGAGTTCACCTCCTGATGGATGCAGATCCGTGGGCCTGTGGGATGCCATTGCTGTGGCAACGATCTGACCGCTCGTCTTGTGCTCTGCAACGAAGATTCCATCCGGGAGTGCGGTTTCTCGCTGCCACGCTACAAGCTGCGCTTCATCCCAATTGCTGAAACCCGCTTCGTGCATCACGCGTACGTGTCCACTCTCGTCACCTTTTCTCAAATGCCGAATTTCGTATCCGTCCGGGGCAATCACCTCCGGAGCTTGACGCAGGCTTTCCGGCCAGATCATGTGAAGTTGCTGTGTCATCAAACCCTCTATCTTCTTTATTTCCGTTGTCGTTGAGTCTTGCCCATCAACGTATTTGTGCCCAACGTTGCGGATCATGCGCGGCTACAGTTTGTCACACGCATCCGGCTTGTTTGCTAAAACCGTGCGCTTCCGGTCTGAACTCTGAAAAATCCACAAACGCCACATGGGCGGGGTGTCCGTCGACCGGCTGACATGCGCTGGAAGTGATCTGGAGGCATGTTCGCAGGGGGAGGGGCATGCGCCTGAGACACCTTCTGTTCTCGCGGCAGTCAGGTGGTAAGTCGCAACCAGT
>Ga0307929_1000606_pt1 | contig 33676 bp, 28 predicted proteins | sample AceLakmetage1330_FD_203160 | JGI IMG/M metagenome (GOLD analysis project Ga0307929, IMG submission 203160) | Saline water microbial communities from Ace Lake, Antarctica - #1330 | ecosystem: Environmental > Aquatic > Non-marine Saline and Alkaline > Saline | place: Antarctica: Ace Lake...
TTTTTCGTATTTGTCCATATTAAATGTATTTATTACGAAAAAATATGTCAAAGAACGCTTAATATTTAAAAGTGTCAACAATGTTGTGATACGATTAAAAGTGTCAACGATGTTGTGCTATTTATCATTTAGTAAATACGATTGATGCCATTCCAACAGGTAGCTCATGTACATGAACGATGACTTTACTTTTGATAAAATGAGCAGCAATAATATAATCTGCTATAACAATGGTGTTTATAAAAACAAGATCAAATTTGTTTAAATATTGGATTAATCGAAAAAATGTTAAAACTCGTTCTAAAAATGAAAAATTGAATCGTTTAATGTCATATTTTCTTAAAACCCCTATTCTCTTAACCAATACTTTAATGCCAAACTCATTATATAGAACTTCTGAAAGAGGTCCTTTTTTTGGTAATATTACAACAATTTTCTTGTCAGGATATTTTTCTTTTGCAGCACGAATATTTAAGATAAACATTTTATCAGCACCATAGAGTTCATGGCCTGAGTGAACAAATAATATTGGTCGCTTGGGTTTCATAAGAATTTTTTAATTCGTATTAGCAAAAAAAAAACGTCAAATACTGTATTACTCTTGTTTTGAATGCAGATATTTAAAAATTAATACCTTCAAAAACATTGTCTTTGAGGCCATTTGTCTAAGCTTTAAAAAAAGCGTAACTAGTCAGTCTGAAAATAGATTTGTAAATAATGTGATTATCAATAGCCCCGACTTCCCGCTTCGCAGCCCGCTTCGCAGCGAGGCGAGTTAAATCGAGGGGGTTATTCGTTTCTACAATTCAATCCCTGCCCTAAAGGACGACCTGTCTCGCTTGTGCGGGAGGGCTATTAATTCATTTTCTTTTTCAATTGCTTAACAAAAGTTAATGCTAACAGTAAATATCTTCGCAGCACTTCAGTAATAAAAATGCCTGCCTTTAAATAAAAAGGTAATTTGAAATTATACGTACTCATGTATGTTTGAAAAAATGATTTGCATTTAAATTTGCTCCAGTAATAAAGTTTTAATACATGCAATTCGTGGGCTTTTTCATATTCTTTATTGTAAAGTCCAGTTTTTATTAAGTAGCTTTTTATTTCATTGCGTAATTTGAAGTTGTCTTCAAATATTTGCAGTAATCTATCAGGGTTATGGGTTTTACTAATAGATTCCGTTCTTTGATAAATTCGGGTGCCTCTTTTGCGACAATAAATTATTTGGGGGTTTTGTTTTAGTATTTTAAACAATAAGTGATACTCTTGCGAGGATTGCTGATCTTCATCCCATCCTCCGACTTCATTTACTAATTCTCTTGCCCAAAGGTTTGAACATGTGCTACCTAATTTGGCTGTAATGAGACCAAGCCAAGGGCTGTGGTTGGCATCTTTTCTTCTAATTAGCAAAGTACTATATAATAAATAGTCGCCAATTATTAAATTGCACGGCGAGTTTTTTATCGTTGAAATTTGATTGCCAATTTTGGGGGGTAATAGAACATCATCGGCATCAAGAAATTGAATCCATTCGCCCCGTGATTCCTTTAGCCCTTTATTCCTAGCAGCCGGAGCGCCTTTTTTATACTCCTGAAATACTTTAATCTTTTCGGGATATAATGATTTTATTCCTTTTAAAATTTCATAAGTATTGTCATCGGAATTGTTGTCTACCAGTATTATTTCAATGTTATTGTAGGTCTGATTTATTGCACTCTCAATTGCATATTTTACAAAACTTTCACTATTAAAACAAGGAATAATTATTGAGACTAATGGATTTTTCATGGATTGGGTAAATTTTTATTAGCTTTTATATATTCCCTCAAGTCGATCAACAAGTAATTTTATATCATAATTGTTCCTTACGAATTCTCTACCAGCTTCGCCCATTTTTTGTCGTATCAATTCATTTTTTATTAGATATTCAATTTTATCGGCAAATTCATGAATATCGTTCTGCCTGACTACAAATCCACTTTCCCCGTCTAACAAACCATATTTTATTCCTCCGGCATCTGAAACTAGAACAGGAAGTTCCATAGATTGCGCTTCTTGAACGACCAAACCTTGAGTCTCTGCTCTATTGGTAATGGGATCATGAATTCCGGGTAAAAGTAAAAGATGGGATTTAGACATCTCAATAATCAGATCTTCCTGGCTTTTTTCACTGAGCATGAACACTATTTCCTGTAGTTCTAATTTGTTAATTAGCCTTTTTAAATCTTCCTTCATGGGACCCGACCCAATTATTTTTAGCTCGATATTATGTATCCCTTTCTCTTTTACCAGATAATCAATTATCCTGATTGCAATATCCGGCCCCTTCCATTTGATTAATCTCCCGCAGAAAAGAATACAAAATGGCTCATCTGCACACCTAACAGAATGCCCTGAAGAGTTATTAAACTTATTGGTATCTAAACCAACAGGAAGTAAATGGATTTTATTCTTAAAATTACAAATAGAAGAAAGTATTCCAGACAAATATGGCGTATTTACAGTAAATGAATTTGCCTGGGAAAAAAGATCGTGGTAAATTTCTTTAAATGAATTTAACCTTGAAGGATCAAGATCATTTCCATGAAACGTCACAACCAATTTGCTGTTAACGATATCCCTTTTTAATATTGCCTTCACAATTGGTAAACTAACAATGCCAAAATGGACATGTATTACATCAAATTCAGGCCTATTTTTAAACCATTTTTTAGCTTCTACGAAGTTAAAATAATCGACCAAATGTAACCAGTCCAATTTGCTTTTCGATTTTTTTTTCAAAACAATTATTTTAAGATAAAACCTGATTTCAAAAAACAATCGTTTAAAAGTATATTTTGGGTAGTAATTACATTTATCCAATAGATTATAATTGTAAATCATTTCATGATTAACAATCGTTTTATTTTTACTGAAAGCAAATATTTCCACTTCATGACCCCGGGTAATAAGTTCAACAATTTGACTATAAATAAATGTTTCGGAAACATTAGGAAATGAGGGGACTACAAATGCTATACGCATGGATTTCATTTTAAGAAACAATGGGCTTTAATTGCTAGTAACTATTCAGTCTGATAAGAGACTTGTAAATATTATGACAATCAATAGCCCCGGCTTTTAAGCCGGGGGATAATATTTTTAAGGATACCCAGCCCCCCGATTTCTACAATTCATTCCCTGCCCTAAAGGACAGGGCTATTGATTCTTTTTCAATTAAACATCTATATTCAAATTGAATCGACTGATTAGCTACAATTGTTATTTGCGAAGTACTTTTCTTAATGTGTATGTTAAAGATGGGGAGATATATGTAACAATACCTTTGAAAATAATTGCAGAAGAACCGTTCAATAATGATGGTTGCTTAAATACTCCTTCGATAATCGCTTTTTTTAAAAGTCGTGAAACAACACGTTTATCATGGTACTTTTTGTTATTTCGATAAGCAGACTGAATTAAGGCGAAAATTATTCTAAAATTTAACTGTTGCTGAATAAAACGGTTGTAGTTAAACTTTTCTTGAAGCTCTCGAATGCATATTGCATACGTTTCCTGATTTTTAACAAAAGACGTAGCGCTGCTTTTTTGGCTTGCCGACATATTGTTTTTTCTGTAATGGTAAACTATGCCTTTAACAACAGCAACTTTTTTAGCATACATACAAAGTTGGTAGAGTTGTACTTGGTCTTCTCCAATAACTAACTCCCTTCTGAACAAAATATCATTTTCAACAAACAGAGATCGTTTTATCAATTTACCCCATAAATAGTGAAGTTTATTTTGAAGAATGAACGCTAAAAAGGAAATACCTGTTTCGTTGTTAAACTTATTGTAATACCTATAAGTTGTTTCTCCGTTTAGCTCATGTATCAATACATCTCCGGCAATAATATCGGCATGGGAGGTACTCGCATTTTCAATTAATGATTGCAAAGTAGATTGTGGAATATAATCATCTCCATCAAGGAAGAAAATATACTCTCCGGTAGCGGATTCAATACCCGTTTTACGTGCAAAATTTACCCCCTCGTTTTCTTTGTTTATTATTTTAACGCGAGAATCATTCGATTCAAAGTGCATGAGTTTTTCTTTCGTCCCGTCCGTGGAGCCATCGTTCACTATTATTAATTCGAAATCCGTGAATTTCTGATTTAAACATGATTCGATACATTCTTCAATAAACGGTTCAATATTAAAAACCGGAATTATTATTGAAACAACGGGATGATCCATTTTTAATTTAAATATTAAATGGTTTTATTATAATGGCTTTTTCATATTGCAAGGAAACCCAAGTATGGTTTGAATATTGTTTTTTATCTTTAACAATAATCTGGAAAAGAAATTTCCCCCAAAAAAATATTCATGCAGGTTATTATAATAAATGTTTTTAAGAAAAATTTCTTTATCATAATATATTTCTTTATATGTTGCCTTTAAAGCTTTCGTTAATGGATATGTTGTTATTTCTCGGCTTCTTTTCATAAGCCGGAAATGATTTAATTTTGTTTCAGACAAATTTTCTTGTTTTGCCCATTCATAAAGAGTTGACCATAAACGATAACGTGTAAGTTTAATTTTTTCCTTACTTTCTTCAATAGCTAATATATTATTCATGTCGTGAACACCCCTAAGAGCTACGGGCAGTACGGTTTCGCCTCCATAGAGATTTGAATAGTAGGCAAGTCGAATGAAAAACTCAGTATCCTCATGCGGGAACAAACCTTGAAGAAACAGTTTATCCATCTTTTGGAGTGTAGATTTCTTAACAGTTAAACCATCAATATGAATAAATCCAAAGTGGCCAATCATTGAGCTTAATCCTGGAAATAAATCCTTTGGTTCAGCATTTACATGAATTGAATGAATTATTTGTTTATATGTTTTTCTATATGCTTTTTCACCTCCTTTAGTATAAAAATAAGGACCAACGGCATTGTACACGCCATCAGCATCAGGGTTTTTGCTAAATATTATCTTATCTCTATCAAACCTTGTCGGAAGGTAGAAATCATCGGCATCAAGAAAAGACACATAAGCCGAAGTTGCATTTAATATGCCGAGATTACGGCTCACTTCTGCACCATGGTTTTTACCATCGGAGTGTTGTAATAATTTTACTTTTGGGCTATTTATAGAGATTTTCTTACAAACCTCTAAGGCGTTATCCGGTGACCCATCTTCAATGAGCAAAACCTCTCGTACTTCTTCAAACTGTAATGCTGAATGCACGGCTTTTTCAACCCACAATTCAGCATTATATACTGGAATTATTACAGATACGTAAAAGTCAGAGCTTGCCATTTATCTATTGATATTTTATCTTATTTCTATTGGTAATTATTTAGGTGGTACAAATTGTTCATAATCAGATGTTAAAGCCAGCCAGATAATTACGATTTTTTTTCGTAGCCAAAATACTTGAAATCTTTACGGTAAATCTTTTCTGTAATCTCAATAGATTTAGTGGATCAATCTATTGGCTCGGTATTAGAGTTACTGTTGTTGTGCTTTATATTTATGTCACAATATTAAATACTTTAGCCATTTCCATCAAGTCTTTTTGAGATTCCATTTTATATATTTTTTCAAAGTGAAAAGGAATTTTAAATTGCATGCCAAATTTTCTAATAGGAATTTGCTTTGCCTTATGCTGGGGAAACATGTGCCTATCTTTCATAAATACTTCGGGAAGTATAGTGATGACTTCTTCGAATTTTATTGACCTAAGTTTTTTGCTTATCAATTCCGGAGCCATTGAAGTATTTAAACCTAAATACGGAAAAAAATGCTCTGTGCATTCTTCCCATAATTTAGATTTCCCTATTTTAATTCGATATAAACGATTATTTTCTGCTCTTGAGAATTTATCTTTATAAAACGACTCAAGTCTTTTAAATGGATCTCTTACCAACAAGTAAAACTTGGTTTTTGAGAAGGGAAGCATGCTGAATAAAATTTTTAAATAGAGGGTTCTATAATAGCCCTGCCTTACCAGATTACTTTGATTGTTAAGTGTTGAAAACATTACTTTATAATTGGTAATTAAGTAATTATCTTCTTCTTTGTTTTTAAAAATGATCATATTGATAATTTAAAGAATCTGTAATGTCTTATTTTTAATTCTTCCTTAAAAACGAACTTCCTGAATAACAAGGGAACAACTCTTATGTGATTTTAATAAATAAAGCTATAAGCTATTGCCACTTATTCCAATAATTATTTTTTTTGCATTTCTAATTCCCCTGAGTTTTGCTTTTGCAATTTTATTATTTATAGCTGACTCAAAGAAAATATTATATATTTTTCTTACTAATTGCTTGATGGTGTTGTGCTTAGGCAGTAAATAATTAGGATTACGCGAAAAGTCCAGAATTATTTTTGATGTTACTATTCCTTCATGTAGTTTCATCAAATATTCTTCCTTTAGTCTTTGCTTTGGAATAATATGAACAAGACTTAATGTCTTAAACCTTCCGCAACCAAAGCCCATATCAATACTTGTATAGGCAATATCCCCATCTTCGCCCGAAATAGTATTATTTCCAGATCTGCCTAATAGTTGTTTAACAGGGTTGTTCTTGGTGTTTACTGCATACTTTTGTGCAATTTCTGTGCGAACTACCATTCCTGCTCCCAATGGGGTGGTTTCCCAAATATAGGAATTTGACCAAACATCTCGACTTACATCTCTTACTGCAAGCCACGATAAATATGGTTTCATCCATTGTGGGGGAGGTATTTCAAAATCTCCTTTTGATACGCCTCCAAAAGCACCAATCCGTGGAAACTCCAGAGCAATTTGAATGGATTTTTCAAGGTATTTGGAATCTAATACATTGTCATCATCAACAAAAACACATAGTTTCCCTTCCGCATTCTCAATTCCCTTTAGTCTGGCATGAGTAAGGCCTATTTTTTCTTCTTTAATATGCTTTGCATTGGGATGCCATGATAGATCGAAGGACAAGGATAAATCTGAATCTGATGCATTGTCAACCAAAATAAGGTGCCATTTTTCATATTCAAGGCTTTGCTCTTTAAGTGCATTAAGCGTTCTTTCAAGAAATTCTTGCCGTGGATTATGAGCGCAAATTATTACTGAAATCTCGAACATAAAAAATGTTTTTTTAGTAGTTGAAAAGTATAATATAATTTACCCGGAAACCATGCTATTACTTTGGCAAGCTTATAATATCGGCTCTGTTTTTGGGCTTCACGAAATCGTTGAATTTTAAGGCCATTATAAAACCCTAACAACAAATCCGCTTGATCATATTTATAAATAAATAACAGCTCAATTATCCTGTCAAAGTATTCATTAACAAAATTATTCAAATCTGGTCTTTCAAGAAGTTCATTATATCGAGTTCGTGCAAAGTCGAAACCCTTTAGAAATATTAGGCTATATAAATGCTTTGACATGTTCTGATTGTTGATGAAGTCCACGTGCAGATTAAAGCATTCCTGAATGCTATCATAATATTCCTCGCCGCGAATGGCCTCCGTGGAGTTTTCGTGTTGCCGATAGTAATAGCTTACATTCTTTATAATTGTGATCGATTCCAGAAAATAGGTGGCTTGTAAAAGGAAAATGGCATCCTCAGCATTTCTAATATCGGCATATTTTATTTGAAATGTCTTAATGAGTTCTGTTTTGTATATTCCACTCCAATGTTCATAATCAAAAAGCAGACATAAGGGAATCTCCTTTTCTATTCCATTTTGGATTCTGAGATTCAAGCCAGGTTGTGGGATAATTTTACCATTTTTAAAAATTTTACTTACTTCTGCTTTCGCAATGTTGGTATTAAATTGCTTAGCTGATAGATAAAGCTTTTCGAAAAAATCTAAGTCAACATAATCATCAGCATCTACAAACCCGATGAATTCGCCGGTAGCAATTTGGATGCCTTTGTTTCGCGAAAGGCCTTGCATTATTTTCTTGTCGTTGTCGATTAAAATTATTCGTTTGTCAAGTTTGTAATATTCATCACATATTTCTCTTGATTTATCCGTTGAACAATCGTTTATTACTATTATTTCTATCTCTTTTAGTGTTTGGTTTACAACAGAATTAAGGCACTGTCGCAAATAATCCTGCACATTATAGACAGGGATAATTATTGATATTTTAATTTGCAAGTCCATAATCATCACACCATTTTAATTCCAAAGAAAATAGAAAGCTTCTTTTTTATATTGATGATACGATTGTAGACTTTTGCGGTAAAGTCTCCCTCTTGATCTTCGTAGGGGTTTTCTTTCTCCAAAAATCCATTGTGAAAAGAGAATAACAAATCGGCTTTATCGTATTGATGTTTTTTAATGATCATGATTGCCTCTTTTACAAAATCATTAATCAAGTACTTTAAATTATCATTTTTCTTTAATTCGGCAGAGGCACTTTTTACAATCCACAGCGCAGAATTAAATGCAAATAAATAATCTGCCTTGCTCATATTGTGCGTATTAATAAAATCTACCTTCAAGGCAAAACCTTCCAGGATACTATCATAATAGGGTTTTTCTCTTATTGATGTTATTGATAAATTGTGTTGCCGGTAATAATAGTAAATGCCTGAAGTAATCGATATTGTTTTTAAATAATAGGTGCTTCGAAGCAAAAATAGGTCATCTTGTCCATTTCTAATATCAGCAAAAATTGCGTTATTATCAATTATTTTTTTTCTATTATAGATTGCTGTCCAATGCTCCCAGCCAAAAAGGACAAATAGAGGACTTCCTTTTTTTATGCCCTCAGCAATTCTATTATTTAAATCTTTCCGATTCACAAAGCTTCCATCGGTATTAACCAGCCTAACTTCAGCTTTAGCTATATCTGTTTTATGCTGTAGTGCAGCATTGTGCAATTTTTCATAAAAATCAAGATCAAGCCAATCGTCAGGATCCAGAAAACCAATATATTCACCAGTTGCTTTTTTTATTCCAATATTTCGCGATAGGCCTTGCTTTATATTTTTTGTGTTGTGTATAACTTTAATTCGATTGTCCAACAAGGCGTACTCGTCACAAATAACTCCGCTGGCATCTGTACTACAATCATCTATCAATAGTATTTCAATTTCTTTAAGCGTTTGATAAATTAAAGAATCAAGAGAATGTTTAATAAAGGGCTCTACATTGTAAACGGGCACGACTATGGATACTTTTATTTTATTAACCATCCTATTATTTTATGAGTTTCTTTATTTTAGATGGCAGCCAGGTAATTGCTCTGCTTATTTTATATGCATACGAATTTTTTAATTGCTCAGCAATATCACCATTTTTAAAACCATTAATAAAACTCTCAAGCAAATATTCTGAATCATATTTATACAAACTCATGATAATGAGTATATTTTTTACAAACTCCCTTTTGTATTTGTTACGTCCGGGCAATCTGCTCAGTTCTTTGTAATTAAATGTTATTCTTTCAAAACTTAGGATAAAGTAGAGGTCATAATATTTTTTATCTATATTATGAGTATTTATAAAATCCACGTATAAATTAAACGATTGAAGAAGGCTATTGAAATAGGACTCGTTTTTATTTGCAATTGTTGATAATGAATGTTGCCGATAATAATAAAACGTGTTTGCTAGCAGCGAAATTGATTTTGCATAATAATTTGCATAAAGTAGAAATACATTATCCTGAGCGTTGCGGATATCTGGGTATTTTATTCCATTTTCAATTATAAAATCCCTTCTGTAAATTGCAGTCCAATGCTCATAAGTAAACAATAGAAATGAAGGTGTACCTTTTTCCAGACCTTGACTAATCCTTGTATTTAGTTTGCTTTGAAATTTATTTTTTCCATCAAAAGAAACATCAATTGATTCTGCTTTTGCAATATCCGAATGGTTTGTTTTGGCAGAGCTGTACAGTTTTTCATAAAAATCAGGATCTATAAAATCATCTGCGTCAACAAATCCGATGTATTCCCCTCTGGCAATCTCAATACCTTTGTTTCTGGATAAGCCCTGACGGATATTTGTTTTATTATGTACAACCACGAATCGTTCATCATTACGGGCATACTCATCACAAATTGCTCCGCAACTATCTGTGCTGCAATCGTTGATAAGGATAAACTCTATTTCTCTTAATATTTGGCTCTTTAATGAATCAAGGCATTGGCGAAAATACAGTTCAACGTTATAAACCGGAATTACTACGGATACTTTTATAGTGGTGGAATTTACTTTTACCATACTTTATAAATTAATCAGGTTCTTGGTTTTAAGTGCTCCTCCCGCTTCACAAATTATTTCTGGAAGGGCATGGCTATGAAGGAGTTCTAAATTTGGTAATTCATCTTTCCCATAAAAAGTTAATCCAAACTTAGTTGTGATGGATAGAATTTTATGGATTTGGTCAGTAGAGAGTTGTCTTTTCCATCCATCAATTCCACTTATGCCCGATTTATGTACTACACTCGAAGGTTTCTTCAAACGCGAAACGGCATCATCAATATCCACATCCAAGTTCCAGGATTTAAAAATTTTAGAAAGTGTTTCCTTAGGATGAATAATAAGCTCCTCGTAAGTTATAGCAATAATGCCCTCTGATTTTATTTGAGTTAATGCCGGAAGTTGATCCAAAGCCCATTGTGCTGCAAGATATTCTTCTTCAGTTTCTGTACTTTGCAGTACTGATTTAAATAAAGGAAAGTTTTTAATAAACTCTGGTGCTTCAGGACGACTTGTATTATTCCAATCAGATGAAGATTTAAGTTGTGATGCAATAACAGCACAGGGGTGCCTGATAAGGAGAATTGGTTTTTGAATTTCAAAATTATTACAAATCCATGGGAGAAGTTGGCTCGCCCTAACGAACTTAACTACGAGTTTATTTGCTCTTAACGATTCACAAAAAGCCATTTCTCTACGTGTCCAGTCATTTATTACTTTGCCCTCAAATACTTTTTTAAGAAATAATTTTCCATTTCCCCATTTGGTTTCAGGAGAAACATAAGTTCGCCATAAAAATCCTGCTGCTTTGGCTTCAGATACCTGCCTAAGATGCAGTGGCTCAAACAGAACAAATGATCTTGGGATTATTTTTAAAGCATTGCCGAGCATTGTACTACCCGATCGGGGAGATGATGTCATAAGATAGACATCATTCTCTCTAAATCGACCACTTAACACAATTTTCAATATTGATAATTCAAGTTTCTTTTTAAGTAGTTTGTATTTCTGAATGGCTTTGATTGGCATAGGAATGCTATTTATTTTTCAATGCGGACTGATAAACTTCAAGATATTGCTGGGCAATACTATTCAGGTTCATAAACTTCATGGCATAATTAAAATTACTGTTTCCTAAGGCAGTGGTTGATTTTTTTTCAGCTTCACAAAATGCCTTTGTCAAAGCGCCTTCTTTGTTTGGATCGAAAACCACATTATTAGTTTCGGTCAACAATTCACCTATATTTCCAACATTGGCACCTATCACCGGTTTTTTGAATAGAAAGGCCATTGGAATATTTCCTGAGTTTAATATTACCTTCCGTTGAATTAGCACAAGATCGGCAGCAGCGAAATAAGAGGGTAAATAATCGTCAGAAACAAATTTACTCCCCATATTTACTCCTGATATTTTTAGCTTAATTATCAATAATTTACATCTGATCCATTCCCATGAGAATATATTTTTCACTTCTTCATTGAGTCTTTTCTGTAATCGTGGAGCTAATAAATACTTCTGCTTATTTTTATATTCCTCAAAACCAGACAAAACCATGTTAACCTCTTCAGCATCTCTATAGTCTCCAAATGTGAGTAGCACAAATTTATTTTGAGGAATGCTCAACCTTTTTCTTGCCTGTTGTTGGGAAATACGATTATCATAAACACTATTATAAATATGATGTGGGATTACAAAATGTGAGGTCGTTTCTTTTTGTAATTTCTCTTTTAGTTCTTGTATTCCATAATTTCCTAAGTGAACAATTGCATCCGCAGCATTTTCGACAATATCAAAACATTTTATTTTATTTATGTTCCTGGAATAATGAGGGCCAATATCATGTCGCGTATATACAATAGCTGACCTCTTTTTGATTTCCTTGATATGCTTTTGTAAAAGCAAAACTTCCGCGTCAGTCGGCTTCCAGTTTTTAAACAAAGACTCGGGCCAATGAATATGAATAAGATCATATTTGTATGAATAATTCCAAAACTCATCCAAGCCCATGCTTACATCACATCCAATACTTTCCAGTTCATTCTTTAAAGTATAGGCAAAGGGGTTTGTATTTGTTTTTCTTTCCGGGAATGCAATTAAAACCTTCATGCGTAGTCGATCTTAAACAGGTTAATTTCTCTATCTAATTTCTGTTTTACTTCCATAAGTTTTTTATCCGTTGAGAGTTGAAATTTACCATTTCGCTTAGAGGCTTTAATTCTTCGGATTATTTCGTAGTATGTTATCCAGAACCAAGGGCTGGTTCGTTTAATAACTCCATCAAAGTTTTTAATATGTACAAAATTATCTTTTAAATCCAGCGCACTGATAAAGTCTAACCATTTCATATCACTGATCATTTGTTTCTCCGCACCTATTGCCTCCATTTTTATTCTTTGCCACGGAACCCGAAGTATGTCGGCAACAATAGCTCCGTGCATGGCTATTGCCAATAGTTTTTCTGAATCGGCAATATCTTGTAGAATTTGCTCTATGGGTTCTCGGGGGTCTATGATATTAACACCTGCCATCTTCATAATAATGCCCCAATCTAATTTGTCCATCTGCCGATAATGTGGCATTATTGATATTTTGAATCTCTTTTTTTTGCACACAGGAAGTAACGATTCGTCGCAAAGCATGCAATATGCTGCATCGGCAATATACTTTTCGCCCCGGAAACCTAAAACATTTGAAGATATTGGTCCGCGAAGAAATCGAACATCCCACTTTTTAGTAACATAAGATTTGGTAATATCTCTTATGCCTGTTCCGAAAAGTATAGCGTTTATATCGGCACTTATTCTGGAATCGATAATAGAACCTATCCCATAAAAATCAAATTCGGCGTATTTTTTCAACGAAAAGATTTCAGAAAAAAGATGATTGAAAATATAGGGATTTAATTCATCTCCGAAATTATTGTAATCAGGGGCCCTGAAAAACTTAAGGTTCATGGGTTTTTGTTTTTATTAAACGAACTGCTATCAAAAGGAAAATTGAAATGTGTTTTTGTTTTGTTTATAGAGGGGCAATAGATGTCATATTTCAATTCATGTTCAGGAATATTTAATTCTGCAATACAATTCAACAACATCTCAGTATGTTTTAAAAGAGGCTCTTTATTTGGATTCACATTCTTTTTTGGCTTGTCAATTTTCCCATTGTAATTGAGAAATTTACTTATTTTCTCTGCTGCTGAATTATCTCGAATAAAATTTATAATTAAAAGATCTGATGGTCGTTCAAAAAAATAAGAGAGCACAAACAAATGGTGGTCATTTCTTTTCTTTATCCATGCTTTAATTGCATACTCAGTATTATCCCACTCTAATTTAGTTTCATATTTAAGATTTTTTTTACCTCTCTCAATATGGGCTAATCGACTGTAAACCCAAGTGTCAAGATCCCGTACCTGGAGGATATATTTTGAGTCAGGAAAGAGACGATCTAATTTTACTATATCTTTTGGAATGCCGTCGCTAAAACAATCGTAAGTTTTAAGTAGTTTATGGTTATCGCAGTCTCTCCATTGAATTCCATGATATGAAGGACGCTTCATAGTTGTAAAAAGAGCATGAAGCGAGGTTGTGCCACTTTTGTTGAATCCTACGGCAAAAACCTTTTTATTCCGAATGCCCAATTGATTTAAAAATTTGCGCAACTTAATTATTGCGTTTTGCTTTACATCATGTATTTTCATGTTCCACACTCTATAATTATAAATTGTAACAGAATTATAAGGCCAGAGAGACTGGGAATTGAAGATTTTATTCTTTATTTTCCGACCACTCAGGTGTAAACTGCATGGGAGCCCAACCATGATAATCAGATATTACCCGGAAAGAAATGGCAGATTGTATGCGGAATATTGATTTTCTGACATCTCCGGTATAATCATTAATCCAGACTGATATTGAATAAACTCCTTGTCCTAACATCAAATCTTTAAAATGAGCAACAAAAGAGTAATTGCCTTTTACGCTATCAAGTTGAATCGATTCTTCGAAATTGAAAACTTCACCAAATTTGCGTTGCTCCTTGTCATAAAACATTAATGTTATTGATGGTGATTTAAGTTCCTGTTTAAAGTTGAGGTGTAGATGGAGAGATAATTCTTCGCCATGTATTATTTCAAATGAGCGATCTACCCGCGAATCCTTGTGCCTTGAGGTTAAATAAATAGATTGAATTTCCACTTGCCCGGAACTAATAATACTACCTGTAAGTTGTGGAAACAATTCATAATAAAGATTGATCCCTTTCGAAACATCTGCGGATTGATAAACAGATTCGCCTTTTGTCATAACAATCAGGTCGGTACTTATTCTTGATACCTGCGGCATATTATGCGAAACGAAAATAATGGCAGTATCCGGGAAAAGCTCATCTATTTTATTAAAGCATTTATGCACAAAGCCCATATCGCCAACTGCCAGCACTTCATCAATAAGCAAAATATCGGGGTTGAGCTGGGCTGCAATCGAAAACCCCAACCTTACGCGCATCCCCGAACTATAGTATTGAACGGGGGTATCAATGAATCCTTCTAACTCTGAAAATTCAATTATTTCGGCAAGTTTCTTATTTGTTTCTTCACGGCTAAAACCCAGTATGGCTGCATTGTTATAAATATTTTCCCTCCCGGTAAGTATTGGGCTAAAACCTGCTCCAAGCTCAATAAGTGCTCCAACACGACCGTGCATTTCAATGCGGCCAGTGTCGGGTTTTATCAGGCCATTAAGCATTTTGAGCAGGGTGCTTTTGCCAGCACCATTTCTCCCAATCAAGCCCAGACATTCTCCGCGCTTTACTTCAAAACTTATGTTCTTAACTGCCCAGAATTCTTTATCCCGAAGAACGTTGTTATTGTTTTTCCTTTTACCAAAAATCTCACTCAACATATCTTTTATGCCATACCAAAGACTTGTTTTTAAATCAAGGCAAAATTTCTTCGAGACGCTATCAACTTTTATTAAGGTTTCGGACATTGATTCGTAAATTAGGTTGGGTTAATCATTTTCTAAGCACTCATGCGTTCGATGATAATGGGCATTACCAAACGGTAAATAGCCCAAGCCAGAAATAATATGAATAGGAGAATAGTTGTTACAATTAAAAAACCACTTAAGTAGAGCGTTGCTGTTCCTGACAACCAATCGCGACAAACTACAATTAATTGAGTCAGTGGGTTTAATGTGAATAACAAATTAGCCCAGCCATCTTTTGGTATTGGAAAAACCACCGGAGTAATGTACATTACAAATTGCATTATTAATGGTATTGCCCGGCCAATGTCGGTATATAGTAAACCTATTGGGGTTATTAATAAGCCTATCGTAGTTCCCGCTATTACCAGCGACAAAAAAGCAAACGGAAAAAGCAGCAAATTCCATCCGGGATAAATTCCAAATATCAGGAAGGTGGCAATTATCAAACTTATCTTGATTATTCCATTAAACAATGATTGATAGATACCTGAAATAATAATGGCTTCGCGCGGGAAGTTAATCTTTGAAAGTGTACTTTTCGCGGCGTTTGATAGTTTTAACGGAGATTGAAGACTCTCCATGAAAATGGACCACAACAGGGTTCCTGAAAAAACAAATAGAGGATACGGAATTCCGGTAGGAGCAAGTTTAACAATACCAGTTTTATTAAGAAAAATCCAGGTAACCGTTGTGGCAAGGGGCATAATAAATGCCCAGAGGATACCTAAAAAGCTCTGCCTGTATTGTGCTTTAATGTCGCGAATGGTCAATTGCCAGGCTAAATCCCGACTTTTGAATAAGTCAACAAACATTTCTTTAACAAAAGGCCAGGGCTTGCTTAACTGTGATTCGTGTGAATAAACTTTTACAGGAAGTTTTTCATGCATTAGAATTTCTTTAATTTTCGTCATTTATTAATAAGTAATGAATCCAGCCTAAAAAGACAGACACTATTTTATTTCTTGATATCCTGATATAGCTTCGCCCCGTCAGTCCCATTTTTAGGCCGACTTTTTATGAATTTCAAAAATTTTAACAAAACTAAAAATTTCTTAATAGTAGCGGTGAGTTATTTATAAACAGTGGAAGGAGGACGCGATGGAAGCGTGCAAAAAAAAGCCCCTCACATTGCTGCAAGGGGCTAACTAAGCTAAAAATTTAAACTATGACTTACAATCTATTTATAAAGGATGGGTATCCCGTTTTGTAAGCAAATACTAAAGCACGCCTTGATCCATCATGGCGTTCGCCACTTTGAGGAAACCGGCCACGTTGGCACCTTTTACATAATTGATGTAGCCTTCTTCGTCGGTTCCGTGCTTTACACAGGCCTCGTGGATGCTCTTCATAATATGGTGCAACTTGGCATCAACCTCTTCGGGAGGCCAGTTCATCTTCATCGAGTTTTGCGACATCTCCAAACCAGAGGTAGCCACGCCACCAGCGTTAACCGCTTTGCCAGGGCCGAACATAATTTTGTTTTCGAGGAAAATCTCAACAGCATCGGGGGTAGAAGGCATGTTGGCACCTTCGGCCACACACATAACACCATTTTTCACCAATGCTTCGGCATCTTCTTTATTCAGTTCGTTTTGCGTAGCGCAAGGCATAGCCACATCGCACTTTACTTCCCAGGGGTGTTTGCCCTGGATAAATTTTGCGTTGGGGAACTCAAAAGAGTAGGGCTTCACAATGTCCTGATTGGAGGCACGAAGCTCGAGCATGTAGTCGATTTTTTCGCCCGAAATTCCTTCTGGATCATGAATGTAACCATCGGGACCCGAAAGGGTAACTACTTTGCCACCCAGCTCGGTAACCTTTTGAGCAGCACCCCAGGCTACGTTTCCAAAACCGGAGATAGCCACAGTTTTACCCTCGAAGGTTTCGCCTTTGGTAGCCAGCATTTCCTGTGCAAAATAAACTGCACCAAAGCCAGTAGCTTCAGGACGAATAAGGCTTCCGCCCCAGTTAATGCCTTTGCCGGTAAGTACGCCGGTATGCTCGCGTGCAAGTTTTTTGTACATGCCGTACAAGTAACCGATCTCGCGACCACCTACGCCAATATCACCGGCAGGTACATCGGTGTCGGGGCCTATTACATGCCACAACTCCAACATTAAGGCCTGACAGAAACGCATGATCTCTGCATCGGATTTGCCCTTGGGATTAAAATCAGAGCCACCTTTTCCACCACCCATAGGCAGCGTGGTAAGGCTGTTTTTGAAGATCTGCTCGAAGCCGAGGAATTTCAAAATACTCAGGTTCACACTCGGGTGGAAACGCATTCCGCCTTTGTATGGGCCAATGGCATTGTTGAATTGAACGCGGTAAGCCAGATTTACATGAACTTTACCATTATCGTCCATCCATGGCACCTTAAAGGTAAGTATGCGATCGGGTTCAACGATACGGTTGATAATGCCGGCAGTTTCGAACTGCGGATTTTCAAGCAAAACATCTTCCAATGATTCGAGTACTTCGCGTACAGCCTGAAGATACTCTACTTCGCCTGGATGCTTTTTCTCCAGGTCATTCATGAATTTTTCGAGATCCATTACGATTTGTTTTTATTGTTACTAATAATGTTACTGTGAACTTTTTCACACTGTTACTTTCATAACACGGCAAAGTACGACCTAAAGTTTGTAATGGCCAAAGGAAAAGCTCAAATAGTGTTTGCCCTGTAAGGAGATGTTAATTGTGGAAAATAGGTAGTGCCTGTATGCCGCCTGTGGCGTGGTTTCTCGGGGAATAGGGGAAGTGTTAATCGTTAATAGTGGACGGTACTCGAAAGTTTGCCTGCTGGATGGCGATCCGGCGTTTTAATTTCTGCAGGATCGGGCTTACTCCCGCGATCCGGGATGGCAGATTAGCTCCACATTTTTTCATTTTTCAACATTTTATGCATTTTCTACAGACGCGAAGCATCCAGACGCGAAGCATCCAGACGCGAAGCATCCAGACGCGAAGCATCCAGACGCGAAGCATCCAGACGCGAAGCATCCAGACGCGAAGCATCCAGACGCGAAGCATCGCGTCTCTACCCATGCTTCGAATACATATCCCCCAGCACTATAATGCTTCCTTTCTCTATTTCATTCATTCAATCACTCTCCAGCCTGATCACCTTCCCATACCTGCGGGAAATATCGCTATTGTGTTTTCGAATAGGTCTTGTCTTCATGCCAATGGTATCGTTGTTGAAACTACTTACTATTACCGATTGATTTACTGTATCGGTAAGTGTAAATTGTGCGCCGTTGCTCCAGGTAATGGCAGATGTGCTACCTGTAATGTATGCCCTGATCACCGTGTTGTTACGGGCGTGATAGTATCCGATGGGTAAGGGGTCGGAGCTTTGGTAAATGAAAATATTTTCGAGAAACTCTACCGGACTTCCGGCATTTACATACAGCGGGTTGAGTACATGGAAGTTATTAATTATTGATAAATGGAAAAAGGCTTTTGAGACATCCAAAAACAAACGAGGATTTTCGTTGGTTTCCAAAAAACGGTTGCCCTTCCATTGCATCTTCAAGCCCAGTTGCGTGCTGTCGGAATATCGGCCATAAGTTTCGGCGTAATAAACAATAAGGGGTGGGGGAGCGAAAAAGCCAAACTGAACGCTGTCCTGCTTTCCTATTCGCCGCACAAAGCGGTTGGTGTCGGGCGAGAGTAGCAGGGTGTCGAAGCGCAGATTGATGGTGGTGTAAACCGGATTGATAAAGGTGAGCAGGTACATTTCGACATTCATAAATACGCTGATGTCGAAATCGCCCGTTGAGGTAAAAACTTTTATCACACTTTGATAATTACCACGTGGCAAACCGATCCGGCTAATCTTGCCAGTAATTGCCAGGCTTGATTTCCCGGATATTTCGCCCTGCATTGTTGATATTTCGAGCCATTCGCTTTGCTCCTCCAATCGATAGCTCAGCGTTTTGTCGCCGGTATTTTTTATCTCAAAGCTATGGAAAATTCTTTTGTTGCCATAGCTCAGCGCAATTTTATCCACCACGGCAAAGGCCTCACTTTTCGCAAGCTCTTTGCGGCATGAACCGAAAGCTGCAATCAGGATGATTGCGAAAATAAGGAGACAATATTTTATTAGATGTTTCACAAATTTATTGAGGACGTTATTAGCTTATTGCATTTTTTCTATTTTTCTATCAAATCATTTAAGGTGTAATCTTTATATTTTTTTCTTTTTGTTTCGTTTAATTTATTCAGCTCATTTTTTGCCTGTATTCTTATCCAAATCATAGGGTCAATGTTAAATATATTTCCAAATATTAAAGCCAATTCATAATTTATTGGACGTGTTCCTACAATTAATTTGTTTAAGTTTGACGGGTTTAGTCCAATATAGTTGGCAAATTTATTTTGGCGAATATTCAAAGTTTTTAAATACAATTTCAAGAATTCTCCTGCTAACCTAACATCATGCCCTTCTGATTTTAGATAATCTTCCATTTTAAATTTGAGGGCTAACAGTTCAATCCTACGTTTTTGTTCAGTTGTTTGCTCTTTTGTTTTATTTAATAAAATTGCTTGGAACTTATCAAAATTATTTGTTCCTACATCCATCCGATTAGTTAAATTACCATTCATTGGTTCTATTTCTTTATTATTATTCATAATCTTTTTTATAAATATTTGTTAATCAATTTTTCACCTGCTTGGGCATCTATAAACATTCGCTGTCCAAGAGCCAGCGTTGCACCATATCTCGTACTGTACCAATGAATCAAATTGGTTTTGGAAACAAAGGTTAAAAAACCTTTATAGCTTCCCTCAAGTTTGAAACTTTTTCTACATGCAAATGCAATTAAGCAACCAGCTACAAAATCATATTTTTTTTCATTCCTTCCGATATTGTGAGGTGCAATTTCAACTGCGTCCATAATTAACATCCCATTTTCAATTTTTAAATGCAAAACTCCTTCAATGCTTTGTGGTATTTCAAGGGTCTTTAGAATAAAGGTTTGGGTATTTTCCTCTTGAATTAATTGTTTCCAATTAAAATTCCAACCATCTTTCTTTAATGGTACATTTTTTTTATCTGCAAATACAATGTCTGCTGCAATGAGTTTATTACTTTTTAATTCTAAAATGTAAACCATTTGTTATGGTAATATTCAGTTGCAAAGATAGTGAATAATTGTCATAATTGTATAATTAATGGTTTAAAAATTTTCAAATGATGCAATGTCTGTTAACGGTTTTTTGAATGTGTTATTTCTCAGAAACTGATCCGGATTTTTTATCCAGCCCAGCTTTTTTATTCCCCACAAACCTATCATAATGGCCTCGGCAGCATTATGGTTGAGCGATGAGGTTTTCTTTTCGGAAAGCTGATCGATAATTTTTATGGCATACATCAGGGCTTTGCCTTTTGCCATTTTGCCTTTGCGCTGCTCGCGATCCAAAAGCAGCTCGTTGCGCCAGGCCTCGGCCATAATGTGCATGACTTCAATGTTCATTTTCTCCAGTGCCGCATCCCAGATTTTCTGCAAGGAGCCGCCACCTTCCATCACCACGTAGTCGATGCGATCATCTTGATAAAGGATTCCCGGAATGGCTTTTTTAAGCCTGAATTTGTTGCCATAGTTTTGCGAATGATACCACAAGAGTTTTGGTTGTGATGAATACATGGCGAAACCGGTTTTTACGCCCAGGTCAACTGCGAGCAGGAATTCCATAAGCGTTTTAGTTTACCACTTTAGCTCTGACAAAAGGCTTATTGCGGTCGAATAAATAGCGATAGGTAACATGGGTTTTTACCACCTTAGCCCCAATTTGTTCTGCTACTTTTATCATCGAGGGGTTGAAATCGCCAATCCAGTTCATTTGTAAATCGGTGTATTGAAATCCCGGTTTATCAGCAATTTTCCCGAAGGCTTTGATAAGTCCTGCTTCGAGACCCTTGCCCTGAAACTCGGGCACCACGCCGAATATCCGCCCTATAATTCGGGTGCATGTTTTACGATAGCGCAGGTTGATGATGAGCCGGAGTTTGTTGAGCAGATTTAATTTGCCACTAAACTTGCGGAAGATCTGATAGAGGTCGGGTATCATAATAAAAAAAGCGATGGGTTCGCCTTTGTAATAGGCATAATGCACCAGTCGGGTATCCATGATGGGTTTCATGGTTTTGAGCAGTCCCAGGGCATGAGCCTTGCTAATTTTTTTTACCCCCGGAAAACTTGCCCAGGCCTTATTGAAGATGATCATGAAATCTTCGGCAAAGCGGTCGTTATTTTTCCAGGTGATGGTTTTAAAAGCGTAGTCGCTGTTGCGTGCAATGCGCTCGGCTTTTTCCCATATCACCGGGTCAACGCCCTGTGTGGAAATTTCCCGGCCGTAGGTATATTGGTTAAAATAGTTTTTAAAACCATAATTTTCAAACAACTTTTGATAATATGGGAAGTTGTAAGGCATATTATAAATAGGTTCTACAAAGCCATCCACGAGGCAGCCCCAAAAGCTGTCGCGTTCGCCATAGTTTACCGGACCGTCCATAGCCTCCATGCCCTGGTTGTGGAGCCACCAGTGGCAGGCATCAAAAAGTGTGTCTGCTGCATGCTGGTCATCGATGCAATCAAAAAAGCCTAATCCCCCAGTGGGCTGCTGGTCTTTTCGAGCAGTTTTTTCGTTGAAAAAAGCAGCTACACGTCCCAGGGTTTTCCCGCTTGTGTTTTTTAAGAGCCATCGTATGGCCTGGCCATGCCGGAAGTTTTTATTTTTTTTGGGATCAAATACTGCTTCAACATCAACATCCAGTGGCCTTATCCATTTTTTATCCTTTTGATATAATTGGGCAGGAAAGGCCAGGAATTCGCGAATGGTTTTTTCGTCCCTGACTTCTATTAATTCAAATGTTTCTATTCCTTTCATTTTTGATTTGCTTATAAAAGACGACAGCAAAGGCTTGTTCAGGTTTTTATTCCGGCAGGTGGTAATTGCTTTTTGCGCTGTGCATATCGAAGTAGGAAACCGTTTCCAGCAGTTCTTCGGCCATCCCCGAAAGCTCCTCCGCATTGGATGAGAGTTCTTCGGCTGAGCTGGCATTTTGTTGTATCACCTGGTTGAGCTGCTGTACGCCTTCGTTTATCTGTTCGGCCCCAATGCTTTGCTCGTTGTTGGCGGCAGTAATTTCCTGCACATATTGCGAGGTAGCCACAATATCGGGTACAATGGTGTGCAAGAGTGCACTTGCTGTTTGGGTAATTTTAACACTGCCCTGAGCCAGCTTATCGATTTCCACGGCCGAAATTTTACTGCGTTCGGCCAGCTTGCCCACCTCGGCGGCTACTACGCCAAAGCCGCGTCCGTGCTGCCCGGCGCGTGCCGCCTCGATGGCAGCGTTGAGGGCGAGTATATGCGTTTGAAAAGCGATGGAGCCAATGATGGATATTTTCTCGGCAATGGTTTTAATGCTCCTCATGCTCTCGGTTGACGACTCGCGCACGTTGGCAATTTCATCGCTGGATTTCACCGAAATCTGCTCTGCCCTTTGGGCATTCATCAGGTTCTGTTGTATGTTGGACGACATTTCTTCGATCGAAGCAGAGATCTCCTCGATTGATGATGCCTGCTGCGAGGCTCCCTGCGCCAGGCTGTGTGCCGCCGCATTAAACTCGTTGCTGGCTCGTTTTACCAGGTAAGCTCCCGAGGAAATTTTGGAAACGACCTGTCGTATTTTTACCAGCATCTTATCCATGTTTTGCAGCAAAACGCTGATTTCGTCATTCCCGCCCCGCTTGATAGTAACGTTGAGGTTGCCATTGGCAATTTCGGCAATAAGTGTGTTGGCATACTTCATCGACTTGTTTGTGGCAGAAATAACATACAAAGAAATAGCGAGGAAAATAATTAAGCCTAATATGATTAATATCCCCAACTGAAGGCTGGCAGTTTGGTAGGTTTCTTCGGAAGCCTGGTAGGTAGCATCGGCAATTTCGAGCTGGCTGTGCATCACAAGGGTGATTTGTGCAATAAAAGGATCGATGTTGGGATAAAGTTCTTTTAGGATAAAATCATCAAATTCGGTCTTGCTTTCAGAGCTGTTTTGGGCTGCAATTAGCAAGAGGTCTTCTACAGCTTTTAGGGCGTTTTCGCGAAGGCCTTCGGCTTGGTTTGTTAAGAGTAATTCCTTACCTACAATGTTACTTTTCAAAAAGCTGTTCCAGTTGTCTCTGATCTCTAAAAGGTAGCCTTTAATCCGCACGCTGCCGGTAGCCCAGTCCAATTTATTGTGGTTCATGTCGTAGGTAGTATTTACAATATCCAGCGACATGCGATCCGAAACCACCTTTAATTGTTGGAGCGGGATAATTCGGTCGAAGTACATCGAGCCGGAGGCCTGGTGCAATTTGTAAAGGCTGTGGTAGGAGATGGCAGCATTGATGCTGGTAAAAAGCACAAAAAGTGCTGCCATGGTGTAAAGTGCAGTAGAGATTCTGATGTTCTCGGTTTTCATTCGTTTTTTGATTTAGTCCTAAAAAAAATTCCCCATCATTTTGAATTCAAAGCATAAATAAAAAATAATTTGAATTCAATCCCCAAAAGTAAAATTTAATTATGGATAGCCAATGTTTTTGAATTTTTAGATTTAAAAAAACGAATAGCGAATAAAAGTTAGCCCGTGAATAGTTTTGATTTGTGTTCATCTGTTCAATTCGTGTTATCCGCGCTCCTAAATCAAACATCGTACATCTGACATCGTACATCTGACATCGTAGATCCCTACTCAGTCAGATTCTGCTTTTTAAAATCATACACCTTTTTCGCGCCATAGCCTGCACCCAGTGCCATCAGTATCAGCAGGCCGCCACCGATGGGTGCGCCACCGCCCACGGGGGTGTTGTCGCCCGAGGGTGCTCCGCCGTTTCCATTGGGCGGGGGTGGGGTTTGGGCGAAAGACGAGTTAATCGTTAATAGTGTAATTGTGATGATTGTTGCAATTGTTTTGATGTGTGTTTTCATGATATTATTGTTTTTGTGTTTGTTGGCAGAGACGCGATGCATCGCGTCTTTACGATTGTTATTGTTTTGTGTTTGTTGGCAGAGACGCGATGCATCGCGTCTTTACTTTCCTATTATTATTTTTTCTGTTTTATGCAGTGGTGCAGTTGTGCAGGGGAGCATGCTCCCCTGCACCATCACCACATAAACCCCCGTTTTCAAATTCACGGGAATGGCGGTCATTTCGCTTGCGCTGATGGTTTGATGTAATACGATTCTGCCCATTATGTCCAAAACGGTGAGTACAGACGCACGGCCGTGCGTCTCTACGACACCGGATACGTTTTTAATGATGATTTGCCCATCGGCGGCATAAACGTAAATATCGCTTTCGCGGATGGTGGATTCTTCCATGCCAACGGCGTTCAGGTGCAGTTTAAAACGTTGCTCATCATCACCGGCATCCCACACAAAATTGTAGGATCCTTTTTGCAGATCGTATCGTTGGCCTGTTTTTGTATCTTCGATGATGGCGGTGGGGATGTCGAGGATTTCGGGAAGGTTGAAGCTGTAGATTCCGCTTTGATTGCTGCGGAAGCCAAGTTGTACAATTTCGCAGGGCGGACGTGCATCGATCGAAAGAATGCCATTGTCCGAGATAGTGTAGAGTTGACTGGTGTTTTCATCGTCCCCAAGGATTTTCCACGCATCAAAGCTGCTGTCGAAACCATCACTGGCTTCGGCATCCAAACGGATACAAACTTCATCGCTGCTCTGCTGGTTTCCAACGCGGAGCAGAAGCATGTTTGCGAGCGTGTTTTTAAAATAGTCCGAAGCGCCTTCGTGGGTGCGCATGGCATCCGAAAGTTGAAAATCGCTGCCATCGCTGCTGATAAAAAAGCCCTGGCCGGGCGCGATGTATCGTCTGCCGCCATTGGTTTGTGCCTCGTTGTTCCAGGTGGCGTAGGTAGTGCCGGTGTAATAATATACCGCTCCCCAGGTGTCATCGAGCTGCGCCCAGTCGATGGACGAAGGGTAGGGATTTCCAATAAGGTTCCAGCCGTAATATTCATCAGTGTTTGGGTCTTGATAAGCCTGACTGGTGGCAATCGAAATATTCCCGCTGTTCAGGTTTCCCTCAAAAGTGTAGGTTTCTTCGTCCGACCATAGCGAATACCCCTGGGCGGGGGCGAGTGTTGTTGAAGGGCTGACGATATCGATCCAGTCGGCCGATGATTCCGTAAAGAACTGTAGGTAATGCTCGAGGAAGATTTGGGCAGTGGCATTGCCCACGGGGGAAGAAACCAAGTGCCAGTCCGAACTTCCATCGATGTATCGCTGCACGGTGGCCGGCACCGAGGTGGTGCTGCTAATCAGCGATCCCGTTCCGGCAGCACTTGACTCGATCATCAGGCCGCTTACCCCGGCGGCATTGTTCAAAAGACCTTCCATAGTAAGTTGGCCGGTGGTGGCAATAGTTAAGGTGCCCCCGCTCATTATGTACAGGCCGCCAATTTCGGCAGTGGTTTCGAGGCGTGGATTGTTGGCTGTAAGCGGGATTATCGCGTTTTCTCCGGCGGCAGGCGGCACCAAAACCCCATCCCAGTTACCGGGATTTGTCCAGTCGTGGTCAATGCTCCCTGTCCAGGTAGACGTTTTATCTAAGCCCCATCCGGCAGGCACCCAATCGCTGTTGTTCATGTTTTGTAATCTCCCGGTATTACCATTCCCGGTATGATCATATAAATAGGTTCCCGAGTTCATATCAAATTTATAATAGGCCACCAAGCCGTTTTCATTGCCCGTCAGCACGATGTTCATATTATCCTGGATTTCAGCAGCGGCGCGGTCAATATTCCAGATACGGACTTCATCGATAAGGCCATCAAAATTCCTCCCGGTATTACCGCTGTTTTCCCCAAAATACAGCAAATCATTCGTTCTATCAATGTCTCCTATAATAGGATTAGTAGCATCAAGCTGGCCGTCCACATACAGGTTTTTTCTTAAACCGGTCATAACGCAGGCTATATGATGCCATTGTCCGTCGTTCACATCGGTGGTGCCTTCCATGTCGATTGGAATTGTTCCTGTGGTGCCAAAATTCAAGTGGTTTGTAGTGCCGTATCTTTCCAGACGCCAGGCACCATCCCCTTTTGTAATTATGGCCTGCCATTCTTTATCAAAAGCATCAATTTTAATCCAGGCCTCCAGGGTCACTTTAAAGTAAAAATCGAAATGGGATTCATTAGCAATGCTCACATAATCGTTGGTGCCGTCAAAATCGAGGGCATTGCCGGGAGGGGTCATTATTTCAGGCGGCGATAATATGGTGTAAAAAGATATTATTTCTCCATATCCTGTCCCTGCGCTATTGGTAGCATAAGCCCGCACATAGTAAATCGTTGTATCCAAAAGTCCTCTTAGCGTGCTGGTAAAATCTCCCGGATTTCCGCCTTCATCGTTTATTCCCAAATGATTCGTAAGGCTTGGCTTATTGCTTACATCCCAAATTACTCCTTTGGCAATTAAGGGACTATTTCCTTCATATATAAAAATTCCACCCGATTGTGCCGTATCTGGGCCGATATTGAAAACCTCTGTTGTGTTTATTATTGGAATCCCCAGCATTTGCAGAAAGGGATAGCCATTGTTATCCACACCATTCATATCCCAGATGGAAGTAAAATCCCACCCTTCATCGGTAAAGGTGCTTTCGGTTTTCATTAGGACAGTCGTTAAGGCGGTAGCACCGTAGGCTGTTGACTGATTAGAAGCCGTATTATCAAAAAAATTAGAAATACAAATCCCCGCACCTGCTCCCCCTGCGAATCCCCGGTCGGTAAACCCTTCCAAATAGACATTGCCTGTGGAGAAGCAGTTTTCGTTGGTTGCGTTGCTGGAACATGAGGCCACAAAACCGCCAAAGCTGTTATACGTGCTGCTGATGTTTGACACGTTGCCCCTGCTGTAACAGTTACGGATAACGGAATATATCCAGCTCCATCCTACCAGCCCACCCACCGTCCGTTGCCCGTCAACATTTCCCGTGGCATAGCAGTTTATAATTTGAGAATAATCGTGATTCATACCAACCAGGCCGCCCACATACTCATAGCCGGAAACACTGCACGAACTATAACTGTTAGTTAAAATTGAACCATAATTGTGTCCTATTAAGCCTCCCGTGTAATAATCGTGTGCTGAGTTATTGGGCAAAATGGTTCCGACAATTTCTCCGGTACTGTAGCAATTATCTACCGTGCCTGCTTCAATAAGGCCCACCAAAGCACCTTTCCACTCACAAGCCCGAATATACACGTTGGTTATTCCCAGGTTGTTGATTTTTCCACCCACCACTCTTCCGAAAAACCCAACCCGTATCCCCCCAACCCTAAACAAACTGTCGATAGTATGATTTTGTCCGTCATAGGAGCCTGTAAACGCAGTGGTGTAATTTCCAATGGGAGTATATCCATAAATAGCATTATTACCTGATGTATGCCAATTTTTTGTATCGCCAGCGTTGATATCCTGGGTTTGTACAAAATGCTTATCCCAGCTTGTATCATTTTGGGTAATCCAAAACAAGTTGTTGATATTTGCAACCTGGTATGGGTCGCCGGAAGTTCCTGAGCCGGAAGGTTGGTCGGCGATTTGGGCGGATAGGTTAATGGTTAATAGTGTAATTGTGATTATTATGATTAATGTTTTCATGATATTGTTGTTTTTTTTGTGTTTGCTGGTAGAGACGCGATGCATCGCGTCTTTACTATTATGTTTTGTGTTTGTTGGTGGAGACGCGATGCATCGCGTCTTTACTATTATGTTTTGTGTTTGTTGGTGGAGACGCGATGCATCGCGTCTTTACATCCCGATTATTATTACCTTCCCGATAGTATCCTGAATTCGTGATAAGCAATATCCTGTTTGCTTTTTTTGATTTTTGATTTGATGGTATTGCCGCACAGCTCTTTTAGGTGTGTGCTAAAATTTTGAATGGCATCGGGTTTTCCAGAAGCAGCAATTTCTATCATTTGCTCATTGCAGCGTTTCACATATCCCGTAATATTGAGCTTCACCGCAAACCGGTATGCTTCAAAAACGTAGTTTATCGTTTTGCCGAAGGATCCTGAAAGTTCGATCTTTAAATGTTCTTGTTTGAGCTTCATCATTTGAATTATTTTATTAATAAATCGAGGATACAGATAGGATCGCTACACCGAAGCTGCCGAAGGATACCGATAAGATCGCTACACCGAAGCCGCTGGATACCGATAGGATCGCTACACCGAAGCCGCTGATAGCGATCCTATCGGTAGCAGAAGGTAGCGATCCTATCGGTATCGGTACCGTTAACACTAACCAAATAAAATCCGGGTTTTGTGTTTATATCAATGATTACATTATCCTGATTACGATACTTCTTGTAATAAACCTGCTGACCTAACAAATTCGTTACCCGTACTTCAAGATTTTCAGGATGTGTTGTTTTTATAAAAATCTGTTTATTATAGCTGTAAATATTGATGTTGCTATCGTTTTTATGGATTGGCTCAATACCAGTTACACCATTGATGATTAGCAAAAATCTTTCCGATGGAAATTCGGGACTATGGATGATATCGATTTCAAACTGGGAATTCAGATTGTATTTTTCACCGGTAAATAAATCCTCAAGCATAACAGTAACCATTTCGGGGAAGGTGTTTTCTTCCACCGTTATTTTGCAGCTTGTCTCTTTCCCGATTTCCAGGTTTATGGGTATTTTAACTTCTTCATCAGAAAAAGGGAGCACATTTATGCTCAAATCATTGCCTTCGCTTGTAGTGTAGAATTGGGGCGCATCAGCGTCACCCGTTAATTTCCAGGCATCCAATTGGGTGTCGAATCCGCGTGTGGCTGTTTCCTGAAATTGGACATAAGTCTTATCTGTAAATCCATTTCCTTCAATTTTAATTGCCAGCAAATTTTCCACTATTGTTTTACTCTTGTAAAAATCTGTGGCAGCGTGTACCCTCGAAGAATCCTGGATAGACATATTGGCACCGGGAGATGCTTTGACAAAGAAACCGTTCATGGTTGGAATGATGCCATCGCTGAGGCTTCCTGTTGTTCCATTCCACGAAATGTAGTTTCCGGCAGCAGCATCCCACACATAAGCCGCCGCATCAATATTATTTTTATAAATCTTATCCCAGTCGATGGCTGAGGGGTAGGGGTTTCCAATCAGATTCCACCCTTCGCCTTTCCCGGCAGTAAAAGTAAGTGCCGGTGTGGAAAACGCTGACAAGTTATGCTGGCCTGAATGCGGAACGCCATGAAAGGTAAAAGTCTGGGCTTTGCTTAAATTCCATAATGAATAGCCCTGCGCTGCATTAAGTACCGTTTCCGGATCTATGATATCTGTCCATTGGTTTTGCGGTTCGCCATACCATTGCAGGAAATTATTCATAAACAACCCGGCTTCGATACCCGAAACAGGTGGTGAAAACAGATGCCACGCAGCATTGGTAATATATTGCTCAACATCTATTTCGCCGGCAATAGTACCGGAAGCGATGAGAGATCCTGTTCCTGAGGCATCCGATTCCACGGTCATTGTTCCGCCATTGGTCAACGATCCGTTTACGGTGAGGGCTTTCCCTGCACCGAGGGTCAGGCCGCCTCCGGTTTGAATATTCAGATTATTGCAAAGGGCAGGCGTTGCCGCTGGCTGATTCACAAGCGGGGCATCGTCCCTTGCGGGGATCATCACGTTATCCAATTCTCCGGGGACTACATTACCGCTCCAATTGCCGGCAGTATTCCAGTCGGCATTTACAGCTCCCGTCCAGATTATGCTGTTTAGTTCTGTTGAAAGATAAGGGTAGCCGTCATTGCTCATTCCATCGATAGCCCAAACGGGACTTGTATAAAAGTCCCAAGCCGCAGAGGTAAAGGTGCCAAGGGTTTTCATTTCAGCCGTGTTTTTTCCTGTACCGCCGTCACTTGTGGTATAACCCGATGTTTCGGTATCCCAAAAGGAGTTGGTGACGGTTCCGCCAACATTCTCTCCAACCATGCCCCCAAAGTCGGATCCTGATCCGCCTACAACTCCGGTAGAATAACACTTGTCGATGGCCGATGAAATGTTTTCTCCGGCAAATCCTCCAATCCAATAATCACCTGAGCTTGCTCCCCTTGCATAGCAGTTGCTAATTTCCGATTCCTCCACACAACCCGTAAATCCTCCAATCCGGTCCGGAAGGTATCCGACAGCAAAGCCGGTAACAGAAACATCGGCAGCACAAAATTCGATTACGGAGTTGCCCCTGACGTATCCTGCCAAGCCTCCGGCATTTGCTGATGCGGTAATCTGGCCGTCAGTTTTACAGCCTGAGATGGTCGAATTTTCGGCCAGGGCTACCAGGCAAGCCGTGCAGCCACCGACAACGCTTGCAAAAATCTCAACATCCGTAAGTGTTATATTTTGCAGGCTGCTTCCGTTTATCCAACCAAACAAACCGATGTATCCTGCATCAAAACCTGTGAAATGAAGTTTGTCGATTGCATATTTCTGTCCGTCGTAAAAGCCGCTAAATGCTGTGGTGCTGTTACCAATGGGACAAAACCCGGTTTTGTTTTCCCATCCCCAGGTATCATCGGCCGGGATGTCGGCAGTTTGTAGAAAATACTTTTCCGATAAGGGAATATTTTGTGACATCCAGACAAGGTTATTCAGGTTACTAATCAGATAAGGATTGTCCGATGCACCACTACCCGATGGATCTGACGGAACAGGAGCCTGCCACGAAATGATGGGATAGCCGTTATTAATTGTCCCGGAAGGGTCAATATTCCAATACCCCTCACTTGCATCGTCATCATTGGGATCGGTGATGAAATCCCATGCCTCCCACAAATCCACATCATTAATCAGGGTATAGGTATCAATATTTTTCATTTGGGTAGTCGTTTTACCGGTGCCGCCATAGCTATTACCCTGACCAGAGGTTTCAGTATTCCAGAATGAATTTAAAACAGTTCCAGAGCCGGTACCACCAACCAGCCCGCCGGGGGAAACGGAGCCGCTAACTAATCCAACGGAATAGCATTTGTCAACTGATGAAGTGTTGTTACCCACAAGTCCGCCGGCAGCGATGTTCCCTGACACAGTGCCCATGTTGTAATTATTAAACACGTAGGCGTTGGAGTGATTGTACCCCACCACACCGCCGCAGTCAGTTCCGGTTCCTGTTACGTTTCCCTCATTGAAACACTGCTTAACCCGTGCTGCCTCATAGTTGTCGCCAACAATGCCTCCCACATAATCCTCGCCGTGTATAGAACTGCTGTTACTACAATTCCATACAGTTGAATTATACCTGTTTTGGCCTGCCAAGCCTCCAACCCTGTCGGTGCCGGAAACACTTCCCGAAAAGGTGCATTTATTCATTTCGGAGTAGCTGCTCAATAATCCGGCGATTCCACCCACATAATTTTTCCCGGTAACCGCAGCATTGGTCAGCCTTATCCTGGTGAGTTCGGCAGTCCGGGCATAACCGAATAATCCGACATAATCCTCATCCGGGCGGTTAATAACCAGGGCATTGATGGTATAATTATGGCCATCATAAGTTCCTGTAAATCGTGTAGTCGTATTTCCGATGGGGATCATGCCCTTGCCGCCATAGAGCGATGCAGTGTTTGTTGCATCGATATTCCCGGTTTGGATGTAATGTTTGTCCCATTGATCTGCATGTTGTGTAATCCAGAAAAGTTCAGCGATCGAATCCAGTTGATAAGGATTTCCGATAGAACCATCGCCTTCGGAAGGCGGGCTGGCAAATATTACCCCCGAAAAAACCTGGTAGTTCCCATAAGTATTAGCCAGAAATCCTGTGTGGCCGTTTCCGGTATAATCATCGAGGTAGGCCGGATGGTAAAAATTATGATCCATGCGGTAATAAGCTTCCAGCAAAAGTTCATTCCCAAGTGCCTGGAGGTTCATGTTTTCCCGGATTTGCGACAGCGTTCTGTCGTAATTCCATATCCGTACTTCATCTATTTGTCCGTAAAAATACCTTCCCGGTTTTTCTATATTCTCGCCAATGCACACGGGAAAAGCGTTGCCAGGAGTAACTGCATTGGCAACATACTTCTGTGCATCCACTTCGCCATCAACAATCAGGAAAACATCACCCACAGCGGATAATCCTGCTGCGATGTGATGCCATTTACCATCGTTGATGTTTATAGAACCCTGAACGGAGTCATCGGCACATTTGAACTGGAGGAAATTTGTATTCGCCCACCTTTCAAGCTTCCAACTGGTATTTCCTTTGGTAATAATTGCCTGATAGGCTTTGTCGAAGTGATCGACCCTAATCCATGCCTCAACAGTCATTGCCCCAGGGATATTAAAATCATCACTGCGTGATAATGTCATGTAGTTGTTGGTGGTGGTGAGGAAGTTGACAGCTACATTGTTGGTTTGTGAAAATCCTGACATTGCGGTTAGCCAGAGGATGAAGAAGAAATACAGTCTGAAAGTTTTCATGTCTGTTTTTATTTAATAACAATAATTGTGATTCGGGCTACTTCGCCGCATGAGCGCAACTGGCAAACGTAGCTGCCAGGAGATAGCGATGCGGTGTTTAGGTTAAAGCTATATTCTCCGGCTATCATTTTAAGGTCAAGCAAGGTGGCTATCCGTTGCCCCATCATATCAAAAAGCTCCGCCTTAGTTTGAGAATTGTCCGGGATTTCGAAGGTAATGGTTGTTTCGCCATTGGAAGGATTTGGATAATTTTGGTTTAACCTCAGCTTGTTTTTTGGGATAAGTGGTTCATCGATACCAGTAAAATAATTATGCTCTTCGATATTAATTACGGTATTGTTTTCGGCAACCCTAAAACTCCGAAGCACCAGGTTCATGTAGGGGTCGCCAAAAAATACCCCGTGTACCGGCTGAAAGCTTGAATTGGTGGCATTCATCACAAATTCGTGGGTCAGGATCATTAGCGTGTCCTGACCGATAAACGAAATTGCCAGGTCAGCCACCTGCTTGGTGGTGTCGCAGATAAATTCGTTGGCTATATAATGATTCCAGGATTCCCGGGAGTTGAGAAGGTCGCCGGTAAAAAGATCCACCTGGCTGATTTTACTATTGGGGAATTTGGGTGCCAGTTCCTCGATTTTTATGGCTATTGCCGTAGTTCCGTCATCGCGTATCGAAATGCAGGGGCAACTTAAATGGCAGATGGTGTCTGTCATTAATTGCGTATTCGCATTAATATTCCAAACATTGTTAGTAAAATCCCAGGGTATCAGCGATAATTCTTCGTGATGGAGAGAAGCTGAATCCTCCACAAAGGTGGTATAAACAAGGCCTCCCATTTCGTTATTAAAAGTCATATTTAGATAGTTGTAGAAATGATCAGGCTCATCCACCATAATCTGGGGAACGCCCCAGCTACCTTCCGAATAAACTGCGTATTGAATTTTGTTTTTTGTGATACCCGAATTGGTGGTG
>Ga0307929_1000607_pt1 | contig 33641 bp, 25 predicted proteins | sample AceLakmetage1330_FD_203160 | JGI IMG/M metagenome (GOLD analysis project Ga0307929, IMG submission 203160) | Saline water microbial communities from Ace Lake, Antarctica - #1330 | ecosystem: Environmental > Aquatic > Non-marine Saline and Alkaline > Saline | place: Antarctica: Ace Lake...
CCGGGTTAATGTCATTAGAAGCCCGGATGAAGGTTTAAACGATTAATAGAAACCGCCTTGGTACGGAGTACGTATGCCGGGTGGTGTGGGGGGACAGCGGCGCAAGCCGCTTCCTACCCGATTAGAATTTTATCCGATGATGTGAATAAAGGTGCAGCGCACCGTAATATTAAATACACAGCTTTTTGAATAACTGCACAAAAAATCTGATACCAAAATAAAATATCCTTTATGCATGGTGTTTAATAACAAATTGTTACGATTTTTTCAGCAGCCCCTACTTTTATTTTTTTCCATCAGCACAGCGGCAAAATTTCACAATTCGATCATTTATTTAATTTTGCCCAAAATTTACACATGAAGAAAACAGGTTTTACCAGAAGTATTGCAAATTATTTTTTTCAGGGCTTGCTATATATCGGGCCGGTGGCCATCACTGTGTACGCAATTTACGTGCTGTTTGTGTGGGTCGATGGCCTGCTTGATCAATATCTCGAAAAATTCCTGGGACTTTCCATTCCCGGCTTGGGTTTGCTTACGGTACTGGCCATCATACTTTTGGTGGGTTTTCTGGGTTCGTCCTTTTTATTCAAACCTGTGGCCAAACAGATCGACCGCCTGATTAGCCGCGCACCGCTTATTAAAATTATCTATACCTCGGTAAAGGATTTGCTCTCGGCCTTTGTTGGCCAAAAGCGACGATTCAACAAGCCTGTGCTGGTAAAAGTGAGTGCCGATGGTGCGCTTCAAAAGATTGGTTTTATTACCAACGACGACCTTTCGGAGCTGGGCATCACCGAAAAGAAAATCGCCGTTTATCTACCACATTCTTATGCCTGGTCGGGAAATCTTTTTATTGTCCCTGCTGAAAATGTTACGCCCATCGAAGCTTCGGCCACCGAGGTGATGAAATACATTATTTCGGCAGGAGTTACCAAAGTTTAATTATTTGATAAATTTGTTTAGATGAAAAAACCATTGATATTAGTAACTAACGATGACGGGGTAAATGCTCCGGGCATCAGAACCCTGATACGAATTATGCGAAAACTTGGCGAAGTGGTGGTGGTAGCCCCCGACTCGCCCCGCTCGGCGCAAAGTCATGCCATCACCGTTTCGGAGCCTTTGCGTCTGCGCTTGATCGAGGAGGCGGAGGGCTATCGCGAATACAGTTGCAACGGTACCCCCGTGGACTGCGTAAAGCTGGGTACCAAGATTGTTTTGCGCGGCAACCCCGACTTGCTGGTCTCGGGTATCAACCATGGCTCCAACGCCTCCATCAACGTGGTGTATTCGGGTACGATGGCTGCCGTTATCGAAGCCGCCATCGACAAAATTCCGGCCATCGGCTTTTCGCTCAACGATTATTCGCACCACGCCGAGTTTGAGCACAGCGAAGATTTTATCGAAAGTATTACCCGCACGGTGCTTGGCAACGGGCTTCCCGAAGGTGTTTGTCTGAACGTGAATATCCCCAAGGTTACGGACGAAAAGATTAAAGGCGTAAGAGTTTGCCGCCAGGCCAAAGGCACCTGGGTTGAGGAGTTTGACGAACGCCGCGATCCACGAGGCAGAGATTATTACTGGATTACCGGCGTGTTTAGCAATCCCGATGACACCGATGGCACCGACACCCGTGCCCTGGATGAAAACTATATCGCGGTGGTGCCCATGAAATTCGACCTTACCGATTATGATGCTATTCCTCTGATCGGTGAAATGAATTTTTCGGTAAAGGAAAAACACACAATTAAGATAAATCCCCAACATAATAGCTAAATCCGGATTGAGTGTATGGATTTTATATCAAAACAAATTAACAAAAACTCGTATGCTTTTGGTGCATTCATCGCCACGTTTGCCCCGGTGGTGGCTTTGTTGGTCATTTATACTTTCTTCTTGCTTATCTCCAGCCTGCTCAATTTGCGCCCCTTTTCCATCGACCGTTTTTTTCTGCTCTCGCTCACGGCTAATCTGCTTTTAATGCGATATTATCTGGTGGGCCTCAAAAAAGTAAAAACCGGCAAAAGCATCCTTGCTGTTACTTTTCTTTTGATTTTATTGTTTTTCTTCGCCAACAATACCTTATGAAATATTACATCATTGCCGGAGAGGCCTCGGGTGATTTACATGCTGCCAACCTGATGCGGTCGATAAAGGCCAAAGATGCACAGGCCAATTTTCGTGTGTGGGGCGGCGACCTGATGCAAGCGCAGGGCGGCATCCTGGTGAAGCATTATCGCGACCTGGCTTTTATGGGTTTCGCCGAAGTGATTGCTAACCTGCCAGCCATCTTCAAAAACTTGCAGCTTTGCAAAAGTGATTTACTCCGCTTTGCCCCCGATGTGTTAATTCTGGTTGATTATCCCGGTTTCAACCTGCGCATTGCGCGCTTTGCCTGGGAGAAGAAAATCCGAACTTTCTATTATATTTCGCCACAGGTGTGGGCCTGGAAAAAATCGCGGGTACGTAAAATCCGTAAGTATGTGGAGCGTATGTATGTGATTCTTCCTTTCGAGAAGGATTTTTACAGAGACAATGATGTGGATGTTGACTTTGTGGGGCATCCGCTTTTGGATGCCATCGAAAACGAAAAACACCACCTGAATGCTCCGGCCGATTTCCGGAAGAAATACACCCTGGACAAGCGGCTTATCGTCGCGGTGCTTCCCGGCAGCCGCAAGCAGGAGATAAGCACCATGCTCCCGGTAATGCTGTCGGCGGCCAAAACTTTTAGCGATTATCAGTTTGTGGTGGCTGGTGCTCCCTCGGTGCCCGAAGAATTTTATAAGCAGGTGGCATGCAAACTGCCCTTCGATATTGTTTTTGGTGCTACCCACGACCTATTGCATAATGCCTATGCCGGCATCGTAACCTCGGGAACGGCCACATTAGAAACAGCTCTCCTCAATGTTCCCCAAGTGGTTTGCTACAAGGGAAGTAATTTTTCGTATCAGATAGCCCGGCGCATTGTGAAGATTAAATATATTTCGCTGGTCAATCTGATTATGGATCGCGAGGTAGTTACCGAGCTGATTCAAAAAGAGATGAACGCCACAAACATCAAAAAGGAATTGAAGAAACTCCTGATTTCCGAAAACCGCAAAACTATCCTCGAAAACTACCGTCAGCTTCGCGAGTTGCTGGGTGGGGCAGGAGCTTCTGATACCGCCGCCACTTTGATGATCGGACAGATTAAGAAGGGTTGATCTTCAATTTAAAAACGAATATCGAACCGGTTTTTTCCCGAGCTGGTTTTGATAAGCTCATGCACAGTCGAAGACAAAATAAGGGAAAAAATTAGGAGTACAAAAAAACACCCTGCGCTGTTTTGATGGTCAAGTGCTTTTTTGATGCTGCCTCACAATGGCCAACGATTTGCGCATCCACACCAAAGCTTTTGGATATTTGAAGGATTTCGCTGGCCGTGACCTCATCGGTATAAATCTCCATACGATGCCCCATATTAAAAACCTGGTACATCTCCTTCCAGTCCGTCTCCGATTGTTGTTTTATCATTTTGAAAAGTGGCGGTATTTCAAACATATTATCTTTCACCACATGCAGCTTGTCGATAAAATGCAGCACCTTGGTTTGCGCACCTCCGCTGCAATGCACCATACCATGAATTTTATCGCGATAGTTTTGGAGTACCATATTAATAATAGGCGCATAAGTACGGGTGGGCGATAAAACCAATTTTCCGGCATCCACCTCCGGGACTTCGGTGGGCGATTGCAAGTCCATTTTTCCGGAATAAACCAGCCTATCGTCGATATTGGAATCGTAGCTTTCGGGATATTTCGCAGCATACTTTTTATCAAATACATCGTGCCGGGCCGAGGTAAGACCATTGCTGCCCATGCCGCCATTATAAGCAGTTTCGTATTTGGCCCGGCCATAAGATGCCAGACCAACAATTACATCGCCGGCTGCTATGCGGGCATTATCGATTACTTTGGCTCTTTTCATTCGTGCCGTAACAGTAGAGTCAACAATGATGGTTTGTACCAAATCGCCCACATCGGCAGTTTCGCCCCCGGTGCTGTAAATATTGACGCCATACTTTCGCATTTCTTCCAAAAATTTTTCTGTGCCGTTGATGATTGCTGCGATCACCTCACCGGGAATGCGATTTTTGTTGCGCCCAATAGTGGACGAAAGCAGAATATTGTCGCTTGCGCCCACACACAGCAGGTCGTCCAGGTTCATCACCACCGCATCCTGAGCTATGCCCTTCCACACCGACAAATCGCCGGTTTCTTTCCAGTACATGTATGCCAGCGATGATTTGGTGCCTGCCCCATCGGCGTGCATAATGGTACAATATTCCGGGTCGTGGGCAAGGAGGTCAGGGATAATTTTGCAAAAGGCTCGGGGATAAAGTCCCTTGTCGATGTCTTTGATAGCCTGGTGTACATCTTCTTTGGTGGCCGATACCCCACGCAGCTTGTATTTGTCAGTCATATTTATAATGTGCTAATTTGGTGCAAACATAAATTTTATTTCATTATTTTCGTCCGATTATATCAATCATGGACATTCACAAAATATTATTGCAATACTGGGGCTATTCAAATTTCAGACCCATGCAAGAGGATATCATTCGCTCGGTGATTGCCGGACAGGACACATTGGCATTGATGCCTACCGGCGGAGGCAAGTCGTTGTGTTATCAGATTCCTGCACTTGCGCTCGAAGGGGTTTGCATCGTTGTTTCACCGCTGATTGCGCTAATGAAAGACCAGGTTGATCAGCTTAAAAGCAGGAAGATAAAAGCCTTTGCCATTTATTCGGGCATGCATTACAACGAAATAGAACTGGCTCTGAACAACGTGATGTATGGTGATGCCCGTTTGCTGTATGTTTCGCCCGAGCGGCTGGCCACGCCACAGTTTCGCGAGGTTTTGCAGCACATCAATGTAAATTTGCTAGCCGTGGACGAGGCTCACTGTATTTCGCAATGGGGCTACGATTTCAGACCGCCCTACCTGCAGATTGCCGAGATAAGACAAATGATTCCTCTTGTTCCGGTTTTGGCAGTTACCGCCTCGGCTACGCCGGATGTAGTGGTGGACATACAGGAAAAACTCGAATTTAAAAGTCCGCATTTGATAAGGCAAAGCTTCGAGCGCGAAAACCTGGCCTACATGGTTTTGCACGAGGAAAGCAAAAACACGAGACTGGTAAAGATGCTTCAACGGGTGCCGGGCACAGCCATTGTGTATGCCGGCACACGGCGGCGCACCTACGATATAGCTCGCCATCTGATAAAAAATGGAATCTCGGCAGACTACTATCACGCCGGATTGAATAATAAGGAACGCGACCAACGCCAAAAGAGATGGATGAGTGGCCAGGTACGGGTTATCGTGGCTACCAATGCTTTTGGCATGGGTATCGATAAAGCCGATGTTCGCCTTGTTGCTCATGTAGATTTGCCCGGAAGTATTGAAGCCTATTTTCAGGAAGCAGGCAGAGCAGGTCGTGATTTAAAAAAATCGTTTGCCGTTTTACTTTATCAGGATTCGGATTTGCTGGATGCCGAAAAACAATTTTTAAGTAGCTTCCCTGACATGGATACCATCAGGCGCACCTACCAGGCACTGGGCAACTACCTGAGGCTGGCACTGGGCAGCGGCCAAAATATGAGCTTCGATTTCGATATTACTGACTTTAGCCGTCAGTATGATTTTGAACCGGTAATTGCCTTTAATGCCTTGAAATTTCTCGAAAAAGAAGGCTATCTCATTTTAACCGATGGTGTTAATAATCCGGCAAAAATTCATTTTACCCTTCGCGATGAAAAACTCTATCGCTACCGCGTTGAGCACCCTAAGCATGATGCTTTCGTAAAATTGCTCTTGCGCATTTATACAGGTTTGTTTAGCCAATACGTAAAAATCAGCCTTAAAGAATTAGCCAACAAAACCAAACTCGACTCCGATAAAGTTAACTCACTTCTAACGCAACTCGATCAGCAGGAAGTGATCAATTACATCCCTGCCAAAAGCAAACCCCAAATCATTTTGACCATCGAGCGTATCGATGCGAAAGATCTGCACATTTCAAAAGCCAATTACGACCAGCGCAAAAAAACAGCACGGCAGCGGCTCGATTCACTAAAAGAATATGTAAGTGGTCAGCGGATTTGTCGCAGCACATTTCTGCTATCATATTTTGGAGAAGAGGTCGGTCGTCGTTGCGGACAATGCGATGTGTGCATCGAGCGCAACAAGGCCAATACCAGTAAGCTGGAGTTTGATAAAATTATCGAAAAGATAAAACCGCTACTCACCGAAAGAGCCTGGAAACCCGATGAACTGGTGGAGAGCGTGAGCAACGTCAACAGCCAAAAAACACAAGATGTCATCGAGTGGCTCCTCGACAACAACAAAATTGATTATACTCCTGATAAAAAAATATTTTGGAAACCTGCCGGTTGATTCGAGGCTGTCTTAAAGTCAATCTTTTGAATTGCCCCGGGTTAAAACCTGGGGAATAATGTGCTTGGCCTTACATCCCCCTCGATTTCGCCACGCCACTGGCGTGGCGAAATCGAGGGGGATTTTCATCTTAGCCATTAAATCCTTGCCCTAAAGGGTAAGGCAATTCATAATTCAAATAACTTACTAAAAAAAACAGGCACTAATTAGCTCCTCTCTGATTTTTCAATATTAAAAAAATGAAAAATTAAGACGTACTAAATTATTATTTTTGCCGCCAATAATCCTTATTTGGTGATATTGAATTTTTAAGAATGATTCAAAATAAAAAAATAATTGTGGTCTTGCCTGCATACCAGGCCGAAAAAACCCTGGAAACTACCTACCGTGAAATCCCGATGGACATCGTTGACGAGGTGGTGATTGTGGACGACAACAGTGCCGATAAAACGGTAGAAATAGCACGGCAAATTGGCATTAGGCACATCATCCAACATCCGGAAAACAAGGGCTACGGCGGCAATCAAAAATCGTGTTATAACAAGGCTTTGGAATTGGGTGCCGATATCGTGATCATGCTTCATCCCGATTATCAATACACGCCACGTTTGATTCCCTCGATGATTCATATTATCTCCAACGATATTTATCCGGTAGTGATGGGCTCGCGGATTTTGGGAAGAGGTGCACGCATAGGGGGCATGCCTATTTATAAATATTATGCCAACCGTATTTTAACCCTGATACAAAATTTGCTGCTCCGGCAAAAGCTCTCGGAATACCATACCGGATATCGGGCATTTTCTGCCGAAGTGCTTCGTGCCGTGGATTACAACAACAACTCCGATGATTTTGTATTCGATAATCAAATGCTTTCGCAAATATTTATGGCTGGTTTTGAGATTGGCGAAATAACATGCCCCACCAAATATTTTGATGAGGCCTCCTCGATCAATTTTCGCAGGAGTGTGAAATATGGTATGGGAGTGCTTAAAACATCGCTCATCCACTATCTTCATCGCAAGGGGATCATTCGTGCAAAACTTTATCAGCAGCCTGGCTTCAAAAAATAGTCCTGGAATTTTATTGTATTCTTCCACTACCGTTCGACTAAATTTATCCAGGATGTCTTGTAGCTCTGGTTGGTAGCATGTTGACCCGTTTCCAGTCCAAGCCATCCGTTAACTTGATATTTGAGATTTAGTCCGGTAGTAAATCCAAAGTCAGGCTCAATGTAATCTTTAACGAATTTCTTTTATATGTTTATCAGTTTCCCGAAACCTCATACTTGTCTAATGAAATAGTTGCCAAATATGGTTAGAATTTAGCGGATGACCATAAGCCTCCGTTCGTTTACCTTGGTGTCTTTTATTGCAATAAATGATTTGATTCTTGCAGACGTACAACAAAAGATTTGTTATTTGACAAAGCCTGCTTCATCAAAAAAGTCTCAGGGATTTTGAATATAGGCATACCGCAACTCACTTTAATCCCTCACACCGTGAATCTTGCTCTTAATCGTAGCATATCATTTTTATACTTTGCCCCTTCCCAGTCAAAAAGTCCTATTTTTGTTTGCCTTATCCGATACCTAAGTTCGGATTTATTTATAATTGTAAAATCGACTTTATTAATACTCTTCAAGATGCGAAAATTTTTATTCCTCCTGCTTTTTAGCGGACTATCAGCCGCAGGCTTCGGCCAGGTGCATACTACCTACCTTTGGCATTTGCAACAGCCCATCTATTGGCCCGAGCAAAGTGAGGCACAGCCAGCGCAATACCAGCAAGCCTGGGAATCGCACGAGCTAAAAACCAACGGAGGAAATATCTACCCCGATGGCAAGGCGCATCCCCTCAACGATCTGGCAGAGATTTTTGGCAAGGACGACCGCAAGGCCGTTTACCAGTGGCGCACCAAAGATGCGGTGCAAAGCCTGCTGGGATTGCCTGATGCCGGAGCACAGGTAAACTACTCCGGCTGCCTGATCGAAAATGTTCGCAGCCTGGCCGATGCAGGACAATGGGGTTACAGCCCGGGATGGCAGGATAATTTCCAGACTGCCCGTGGCTGGCAAACTTCGGGAGGCCATCCCCGCATGGACATCGTGGGTTTTACCTTCCATCACGTCATTGCTCCGCTGGTAAGCGAAAGGGTGCTGGCCAAAGAAATACAAACGCATCGCTACATTTATCAGCAAACCTTCGGCAGCAATCCTGATTATTCGCAAGGATTTTGGCCAGCCGAGTGCTCCTTCAGCGAGCGGATAATAAAGGTGCTTGCCCAGGAAGGCATCCAATGGAGCGTGATCGCCAACAGCCATCTGGCGCGCACCCTCGCCGACTACCCCTTGTCGTTTGGCACGGCAGGTTGCAATATGGAGCCGCCCAACGCGGCAGATAGGGTAAGCACCCTGGGCACGAACTGGTGGAGCGGACAGATTGACGGCCGTGGCGGGACTTTTGCCGCGCCCTATTGCTATCAGGCGCACAAGGCGCAATATGTGGATCCTGAAAGTGGAGAAGTTTACGCCATAACAGTTGTGCCCATGGATGACGTGCTTAGTTACATGAACGGCTACGCCCTGATGGGCACCGGTGAAATTGATACCCATATCGCCCCCTTTGATAATCCCGATAAACCGAGCATTGTGCTTTTGGCGCACGACGGCGACAATGCCTGGGGCGGTGGCTACGATTATTACAACAATTCGGTGCCGCAGTTTGCCCAGGCAGCGGCCAATAAGGGCTATGTTCCCAGCACGATACAGCAATTTTTGAGCGACAATCCGGTGGCCGAAAATGAGGTAGTGCGTGTGGAAGATGGTTCGTGGGTAAACGCCGCCAACGACTGGGGGCATCCGCAATTTATCAATTGGCTGTGGCCGATGTACACCCAGGACTACCAGTTTAACCCGGAAGGCTGGACCGAAGATGCCCGCAACTGGGCCGTGCTGGTGGCTGCCGAAAACTACGTGATCATGGCCGAAGACCTGGAAGGAACGCCCCCGGTGGCCGATGTGGTGGAACCCACAGATACTTCCTCTGTCGTGGCCAAGGCCTGGCATCACCTGCTGCCTGGCTACACCAGCGGCTACATGTACTACGGCTCAGCCCTGGATATGGAGGTAAAGCAATCGCTGGCAGCGAATATCGCCATCGATTACGCCAATCAGGTAATTGCCGCTAATCCCGGAGTTGACGATACACCGCCCTCGGTTTTTATTCCCCAACGCTATCCCTACAATCCGGGAGGCATTGGCTTTGGCCCCACTTATGGCTATCAGCAGCACCAAAACTCCAACGATTTTACGGTATGGACTTTTGCTTACGATGTAAGCGGCCTGGATAACGTAATCTTAAAATACCGCCTGGATGAGGATGGAACAAATCCCCTGGACGATAATGCCAACGAGCTTTATGCCGGTGGCCAGGGCGTGGGAAGCTGGCAAAGTCTGAGCATGGACAACCGCTTGTTCCCTGCCGAAAATGTGGGAAATAATCCCGACATCGTTTTCTTTATCATGCCCGACCATATTGCTTATCAGTATTGGGCTGAGATTAGCGGCATCACCGAAAGCCTGGTGGATTATTATGTAGAAGCCACCGATACGCATGGCAATATTTTTAAAACACCGATACAGCATGTTTACGTGGGCGAAGCCTCATCTGCCGGAACTGGCGATGTAACGTGGACACCTGAAAATCCTGACAACGAGGATTTGATAAACATTGTGGTAAACAATGCCACGCAAGCCGGAAACTTGCACTGGGGCATAAATGGATTTGAGCAACCTATCGAGGACTATTGGCCAGTGGGGAGTTTTTTGGTGAACGGAATCCTGGAAAGCCCGTTTTTTGGCCCTAACGCCGAAGATCAATTGACGCTTCAAATCGGCCCTTTCAACAATCCCGACCAGGATGTTAATACCTTAAACTTTGTAATCCATTATGCCGATGATAGCTGGGACAACAATAACGGACAGAATTACACCATCAATATTGGCCCGGGCGGCAGCGATATTATCCAGTGGCTGCCTTCACAACCGGCGGCCAACGAAACCATCACTATCACCGTGAATCAGGCGGGGGTATCCGGTAAGTTGCACTGGGGCGTGAATGGCTGGAATGAGCCTGATGAAAGTTATTGGCCAGAGGACACATATTTGTTTGGCGGGAGCGGCCCTGCCGTGCAATCGCCCATGGATGGACCCAACGCCAACGATCAGCTCATAATCCAGATCGGCTCGTTTAGCAATCCGGCGCAAGCCATCGAAACCATCGACTTTGTTGTTAGTTTTGATGATGGCTCGTGGAACAACAACAATGGCCAGGATTATCACATCAACATCCTGCCTGCACAGGAAGCAGGGACACTTAGCGGAGCTGTAATTCATGTCGGCAGCGGCCAATATCTTACCAATGCTATCGTAACAATTAGTAATGGCGTGCAAAGCTATGCTACCACCAGTGCTGAAGAAATTTCTACAGGCATCAATTATATAATCGAAAATATACCGCCGGGTATTTATGAACTTAGCTGTGAGAAAAATGGTTTTGAAAGCCAAACCTTGACAAATGTTGAAATTATCGATGGACAAACTACGACGGTTGATTTTGACATGGAAGCCATCACCTATTCCCTACCTCCGGGATGGGATTATCAGCTTACACCCGTCTCACATCATTTGGCTTTGCCTGAAGGACTGATTCCCACATTCAATGATCAGCCCGTGGATTATGGCGATTTTATTGGGGTATTTTACATGAATGATGCGGGCGAAAAAGCCTGCGGAGGTGCCTTGCAGTTCGATTACGAAAACACGGTGCTCACCGCCTTTGGTAATGATAATTTTACACCCGAAAAAGACGGCTTCATAACCGGCGAAAACCTGCAATGGTATCTCTATCGCCAGGAAGCAGCCCAGGAATTCCAGGCCGAAGTGAGTTATAATCCAAACTACCCACAATTTGATGGCTTGTTTTATCCCAACGGTTTATCGCAAATATTATCCTTCCAGGCCACTACTTTTATCACACAAAATATCATTGTGAAGCAAGGCTGGAGCGGCATTTCAGCTTTTCTGAATCCTAACGAAACAAACCTGGAAACCCTGTTTGCCCCCTTCCAGGACGATTTTGTTATCCTGACCTCGACCAGCGGAATTTATTATCCCGAAACCGGAATCAATACTATCCAGGATTGGGATGCGCATTCGGGATACAAAATAAAAAGCCTCAACAGTTTTAACCTCACACTCGAAGGCAGCGCAATAAGTCCGCCCATTGTAAATCTCGACTCGGGCTGGAATCTTATCCCGGTTTCCACGCCATGTGGAGCAGCCCCGGAAGGAGTGGCCGGTCAAGTGGGCGGTTTAAACATTATCAAAGGCATCGCGACAGTCGAGGTGTATTGGCCGGAGTATGGTATCCAATCGCTGGCACACCTGGAAGCGGGAGCAGCCTATTGGCTTTCCACCAGCCAGGCCGGTAGTTTTACATTTCCCGAATGTGAATTATCCTACAAAAGCAAAGCTGCAGGCATCATTAATTCTACTCCCTGGAATGAGGTTTTGCATACCGACGCTTCGCACCTTATCGCTATTCCTGCAGAAGTGCTTGGGCAGGGAGGCATTTTGGCCGGCGATGTGCTTGGTGTTTTTACCCCGGACGGAAGATGTGCCGGAACGACAAGCGTGGACAATATTAGCCAAAACCAGGTTCTGATTGCCTTTGCCAATGACCAGACTACGGTAGCACAGGATGGATTTAACGAAAGCGAAATAATGATTTTGAAAATGTACCGACCTGAAGGAGCTATCGAAGCCTTGCTCGATTTAACCTGGGAAAGCGATAAGCCGCAGGAGCAGTTTTTTGCAGCCAACGGCATTTCGGCAGCGGAAAGCCTTGCCATCAATTCGAGCGGAAGCCCACAAAATCAAATCGAGGAAACAGGCATTTATCCCAACCCAGGTTCAGGTATATTTACCATCGATACCCGAAAAATGGAGGGGGCAATGGATGTTACAATAACTGACATCCAGGGCGACATCGTGTTTTCTGAGGTGATGGTGGCTTCATTGCAAGGACTTACTGTCGATCTTAGCGGAAAAACGGAAGGGATTTATATTATTAAAATTACCAGCAAAGCCTCTACCTTTGCAGGGAAAATTTTATTAATCAAAAAATAAGAAAAACATGGAATTGTCGATTGCAGAAAAAATAAATGCGCTGGCCGAAAAATACCGCGACTACACCGCAGAAAACTTGTCGAAACTGGTACGAATAAAATCGCTAAGCTGCCAGGAAGAAAAGGTGCAGCATGAGCTGAAACGCCAGATGGAAGAAGCGGGCTTTGACGAGGTAAGGATTGATGGCCTCGGAAACGTGATAGGCCGGATAGGGTCGGGAAAAAGGATTCTTGCCATCGATGGGCATACGGACACCGTTGACACGGGCAACCTCGATAATTGGGATTTCGATCCGCTGGGTGGCGAGATAAAAGACGGCTTTGTGCATGGTCGCGGAACCGTGGATCAGGAAGGAGGCCCGGCAGCCTTTGTTACTTCAGGCAAAATTTTGAAGGAGCTGGGGCTGGCCAAAGATTTGACCATCTATTTCGTGGGCAGCGTGATGGAAGAAGATTGCGATGGCCTGTGCTGGAAATACCTGATAGAGGAAGAAGGCCTGAAACCCGATTTTGCCATCAGCACCGAACCCACCAACCTAAATATTTATCGTGGCCATCGCGGACGGATGGAAATGCACGTACATTTTTACGGCGTTTCGTCTCACGGCTCTGCTCCCGAGCGTGGCAAAAATGCAATTTATATGGCCTCGCGGGCAGCCCTGGAAATAGAAAAGCTGAACGAGCGATTAAAACACGATGACTTTTTGGGCAAGGGCAGCGTTACCATCTCGGAGATTACCTCCGGCAGCCCCTCGCTTTGCGCGGTGGCCGACTATGCCCGCATCCACCTGGACAGAAGGCTTACCTGGGGCGAAACCAAAGGGTCGGCTGTAAAAGAGATCGAGGCCATCATTCAGGGCATGAATGCCAAAGTTACCATCCTGAACTATAACGAAAAAGCATGGACAGGGCTGGAATATGGCATGGAAAAATACTATCCTACCTGGAAAATTCCCGAAGATCACGAAATTGTGCAGACCGGTGCAGAAGCCTACAAAGCATTATTTGAGCAAGCACCGCTGATCGACAAATGGACTTTTTCGACCAACGGCGTTACCATCAATGGCTTTTACGGAATACCTACCATCGGCTTTGGGCCGGGCAACGAAGTGCTTGCCCACGCCCCCAACGAAAAAGTACCTATCGACCACCTGGTAAAAGCCTCAGCTTTTTACGCCGCTTTTGCAGCCGCAATGCAGGCTTAGTGATCGCAAAGATTAACGCCGGCCTGCAGGGTGTCGTTAAGGAGTTCTTTAACCAAATCTTCTGCTGGTTTTTGGGCAACTCCCACGTAAACGTTAATCGAATTATCGAGCAATATTTGAATCGCCCGCTGGCCAATACCACCGGCAATAATATCTGTTACACCCAAATCGTGCAACCAGCGAGGGATAGTTCCGGGCTCGTGTGCCGGAGGGGTTTGCATTTCCTGTCCGGTGATTTTTTTATCTTCCGTATCAAAAATGGCAAATTGTTGGCTGTGGCCAAAATGGTTGCATAAAACATGGTCTTGTAATGGAATTGCTATTTTTCTCATGATGCTAAAATTTTAGTTTTGTTTTAATTTTCTTTTTAATTGTTTATGATGAGGCGAATTTTCGCGAATCATGCTGATGCCGCAGCTTGGGCAATATATACTTCGGCAGGGCTGTCCCGGCTGATGAGGTAATGAAAAATTACATTTGGGGCAAATACATCTGCTGCCATCAAAATCCGGAAGGCTTTCTCTGTCAACCGTTTCAGGAGTGTTTATTTTTTCGGTTTTCTCACTTTGGCATACCGGGCATCTGGTAGATTGCGTGCCGGCATCAGTAATTTTGAAAATGGTGTGACAGGTAGGGCAGTGCAGCCAGTCCTCGCTGACTTCAATGTTTCCACCTTCGATTAGGATAGGTAAAACTTCCATAAATGCCCGGGCAATTTTGCCACGGGCACTTTCGTAAATGCGCGAAAAGGTAGGTCGCGAAATGCCCATTTTTTCCGCAGCCGTTTCCTGCGACAATTTTTCGTAGTCGGCCAGCTTAATGGCCTCGTATTCTTCGAGGAGCAACTTTACCTCCTGACCCTTGCTGTCGGGACAGCCAAAAGGTTTAAAACCTCTGAATCCGGGAGGCTGCGTTACCTTGCGTGAGCGTTTGGGACGTGGCGACATTTTGTAATGTTAAAATTTTTTTGCAAAAATAATGAACTTATGTTCATAACCAGTGAAAAATTAAAATGTAAGAAATTCTCTAGTTTCCAATGGCTTTTGGTTATCTTTAAAAGCTATAGTCATAGCATGGCTTTGAGCCAAACCATGACATACAGAGCAATTATTATTGTTCGCCAGCGGGCAGCCTGTGTAAAATTGCGGACAATATTTGATAGGATACTTTTTTATTACTTTTGTAGTTAAAATTTGATAATGAATGAACTAAAAATCGTGGTATAAAAATGGCTTCATTGTCAAATACTAAATTCCAAATGCAATCGATAATTATTTTTCATATTTAAATCATTAATCAAACACTTATGTACAAAAGCACACTCATTTTCATTCTGGCTATACTCCTGTCATCCGGCGTAATGGCTCAAAACGAAGAAGCGCGTTTGATGCGCTTCCCCACAATCCATGGCGACCAGGTGGTATTTAGCTACGCCGGCGATTTGTTTCAGGTTGCAAAAAGCGGTGGCCTCGCCCGCCGCCTGACCAACGATGACGGACTGGAACTCTTCCCACGTTTTTCGCCCGATGGCAAAACGCTGGCCTTTAGTGGTCAGTACGATGGCAATACCGAAGTTTACACCATCCCCGCTACGGGCGGAATACCCGAAAGGCTGAGCTACACGGCCACGCTTTCGCGCGATGATGTTTCGGATCGTATGGGACCCAACAACATTGTGATGACATGGAAAGACAACAAGACCATCGTGTTCCGTTCGCGTATGAAAACCTTCAACTCCTTCCAGGGGCAGCTCTTCGAGATTTCTTCCGAAGGAGGTCTGTCCGAGCAACTGCCTCTGCCTACCGGCGGATTTTGCAGTTACTCGCCCGACAAAAATAAGCTGGCCTATAATCAGGTTTTTCGCGAATTCCGCACCTGGAAATATTACAAAGGAGGGATGGCCGATGATGTATGGATTTACGATTTCAAGAGCAAAGAAACCGTTAATATCACCAATAACGAGGCGCAAGATCTTTTCCCAATGTGGCATGGCGACATCATCTATTTCCTTTCCGACCGCGACCGCACCATGAACCTCTTTGGCTACAACACCAAAACCGAAGAAACAAAAAAGCTGACCAACTACACCAAATTTGATATTAAATTCCCCTCGCTGGGCGATGATGCCATCGTTTACGAAAATGGCGGATACCTGTATGCTTTTGATTTAAATAGTCAAAGCCCAAGCAAAATCGAAGTTCAAATCCTGAACGATTTTACCGCCAGCCGGCCACAATGGAAGGATGCGAATAAGAGTATCAATGGCGGGCACCCTTCACCCGAGGGTCAACGGGTAGTTTTTGGCGCAAGGGGCGATGTTTTTTCGGTACCTGTAAAAAGCGGCATTACTAAAAACCTGACCAAAAGCAATGGCGCACACGACCGCAATCAGGAATGGTCGCCCGATGGCAAATGGATCAGCTACATTTCGGATCAATCGGGCGAAACCGAAATTTATATCCTAAAAGCCGATGGCAGCGAAGAAGCCATCCAGCTTACCAAAAATGCCGACACCTATAAATTTGGTTTTAAATGGTCGCCCGACAGCAAAAAAATTGCCTGGACCGACCAAAAGAAACGTTTGCAAATCATCGATATCGATAGTAAAGACATCACGCTGGCAGATCAAATTGATAATGGTGAAATACGCACCTACGCCTGGGCTCCCTATAGCCGATGGCTGGCTTATGTAAAACCCAACGATCAGCAGCTAAGCCAAATTTATGCTTATTCGCTCGAAGGTGAAAACACCGAGGCCATGACCAGCGAATGGTTTGATGCCGGAGATCCCTCGTTTAGCCCAGACGGAAAGTACATGTATTTTACTTCTGCGCGTACCTTCAACCCCATTTATAGCTGGACTGAATGGAACCATGCCTACAACGACATGTACAAAGTATTTATGCTCACACTGACCAAGGTCACCAAATCGCCTTTTGAACTCGAAAATGATGAAGTAGTGATAGTTGAGGATAAAAAATCGAAAGACGAAAAATCAGATGACAAGAAAGATGAGGATAAAAAAGATGACCTTAGCGTGAAAATCGATTTCGATGGAATTACCGAACGTGTGCTGGAAATAAGCAGTGAAGCAGGCTCATACTGGGGTCTTACAGCTATTGAAGGTGGCGTGTATTACAGTCGTTATCAATCGGGCGATGGTGGCTCGACTTTCATTTATTTTGATTTGGAAAAGAAAAAAGAAACTGAACTGGGTAAAAATATCGGATTTGAAATTTCGGGCAATGGCAAAAAAATGCTGATCTCAGAAAAAGGACAATGGGCGGTGATCGACCTGCCGAAAGGCCCGATAAAAACCGATGATTACATCGATGTTTCCAATATGAAATTATGGGTTGACCCGCGCGTAGAGTGGCAACAAATTTATGATGAAGCCTGGCGGCAGATGCGCGATTTTTTTTACGATCCCAACATGCACGGCCTGGACTGGGACGATGTGTATAAAAAATACAATGCGCTAATTCCTTATGCAAACAATCGCTACGATCTGAGCTATGTGATTGGCGAAATGATTGGCGAGCTTAACGTAGGCCATGCCTATATAAGTGGCGGCGACCGCATCGAGGCCGAGCGTATAAAAATGGGATTGCTGGGCGCAGAACTCAGCCGCGATAAGTCGGGTTACTACCTTATCGACAAAATTTTGCCAGGTCAAAACTGGAACAAAGAAGTGCGTTCACCACTACGCGAGGTAGGCGTGGATGTGCAGGAGGGCGATTACATTGTTGCCGTTAACGGCGAATCGACCAAAGATATGATCGACATCTATCGCTCGCTGGTGGGCACTGCTGGCCAAATTGTTGAACTAACCGTAAGTTCGTCCGCCTCGGATAAAGATACGCGCAATATTTTGATAAAACCCATCGATGACGAAAGCGAATTGTACTACTACCAATGGGTTCACGAAAATATCCGCAAGGTAAACGAAGCCTCCAACGGGCAAATTGGCTACATCCATGTACCCGATATGGGGCCGCGCGGCCTCAACGAGTTTGTAAAATATTTCTACCCGCAAATTCGCAAGAAAGCACTGATTATCGACGACCGTGGTAACGGTGGCGGAAATGTTTCACCCATGATTATCGAAAGGCTGCGACGCGAACTTTCGATGATGGCCATGGGCAGAAACACCGTTGGCAACCCCAAACCTGATGCGATGATATTGGGACCCATGGTTTGTCTTATCAACGGCTACTCAGCCTCCGATGGAGACCTGTTTCCCTACCAGTTCAGAAAACATAATCTTGGAAAACTGATTGGAACGCGTACCTGGGGTGGCGTAGTTGGCATCCGTGGCAGCCTGCCCTTTATCGATGGTGCCGACCTGCGCAAGCCCGAATATGCCCACTACAACGCCGAAGGCACCGACTGGATTATCGAAGGCCACGGCGTAGATCCCGACATCGAAATACGCAACGACCCGGCACTCGAATATCAGGGCATCGATGAGCAGTTGAACAAAGCCATCGAAGTATTGATGGAAGATCTGCGCAACAATCCACAGGAGTATCCCGATGTACCACCGTTTCCTGATAAGACAAAGTAGTTAATAGTTATCTGTTCATTGTTAATTGATAGAAAGTCAGGGTTTCACTTTAAGTGAAGCCCTGACTAAGAGCAAACCCAAAGCCTAAGGAGCAGGCTGCCGATTATTGGCAGCCTGCTCCTTTCGTTTTTGGGAAAGGATAATTGTTAATCGAAGTGTCATATCCGTCAATTTCGATTAACAGATAACAATAACAGCCTTCTGCTATTAACTTTCCTTTCAATATTAATAATTAACGTTCTCCCTTCCCTCCCTCCTCATTATTAACAAATCATTAAATTTAAGCGCAAAATTTTGCCAAACACTTTAAAAGGATGTATTTTGCACTTGTTTTTGTAAGGCACGTTTAATCAAGACATTGTAAATGAATTTTTTGCAACTCTTACAACAGGTTCTTTCGCTGATTGGGGCTTTGGTTTTATTCCTTTACGGAATGAAAACCATGAGCGAAGCACTGCAAAAAATTGCTGGCGAGCGTTTGCGAGAGGTATTGGCCAAAATGACCGCTGTGCCTGGCAAGGGCATTCTCACCGGTTTTTTTATTACCGCACTCATTCAATCTTCATCGGCTACCACGGTAATGGTCGTTAGTTTCGTAAATGCCGGCCTGTTGTCGTTTGCCCAATCGCTGGGGCTTATTTTTGGAACCAACATTGGCACAACAATCACCGCCTGGATTATTTCGCTCTTGGGCTTTGGCACCAACTTCAGCATGTATTCGATCATGTTGCCCCTGGTGGCCTTGTCGCTGCCGCTATTTTTTTCGTACAAAAACAAAAATAAATTCCTTGCCGAATTTATTATCGGATTTGCCCTGCTGTTTATCGGCATTTACTTTTTCAGTGAAAACCTAAGTTTTATCGACCAGAACACTTTATTTATAAAAGACTTAAAGTTTTTCGACAGCTACTTCCTAAATCTGATGATGGCTCTGGGCGCGGGCATTCTGCTTACTATAATATTCCAATCGTCGAGTGCCACTATCAGCCTGACGATGGTTTTGGCCACGCAGGGTTGGCTCTCGTTTGATGGTGCCCTGGCCATGGTACTTGGCGAAAATATTGGTACTGCTTTTACAGCCAATGTAGCAGCTTTGGTGGCAAACCGGCCTGCGAAACGCACTGCGTTGGCACATTTGCTTTTTAATTTGCTGGGTGCAATCTGGGCATTGCCGCTGATAGTCCTGGCGGGTTCCATATTTTTTAATTTGATAAACAGTTATTTTCTAACGATCGAAAGCACGAGCCTTTTCGGCATCTCGATTTTTCATACCGCATTCAATCTTATCAATACCATGATTTTTCTGGTTTTTTATAAACCCTTCCAAAAAATGTGCTTCAGCATCTTGCCAAACAGAAATGAGGCAAGTGAAAAACCTTCGATGAAATTCATCAACAACAGTTTGCTTTCAACCCATGAACTATCTATTTTGCAGGCGCGCAAGAGAATAATAAGAATGGCTAAGGAAGTTCGCAAGGTTTATTCAAACATACCCGAATTACTTCACGAAAAAAGAGAAAAGAAGTTTGCCGGGCTTTCAGTTAAAACAAAAAATGAAGTACTGAGCATTGGTGATATGAAAAAGCAAATCGCAGGATATATCGATCAAATGCCGGACGACCAGCAAAGCAAAGGTTTTAGAACATGGGTAAAAGTAATGCGTGAGACCTTGGATGATTTGGAAGCCATTGCAGATTTATGTTTTGAAATGCTTGAATGTATTCGGGAAAAAAAAGAAAACCGTACCTGGTTTACACAAAAATTACGAGACAACCTTGATAAGGAATTTCGTTTGATGGAACTATTTCTCAATTATTTAATCAATCACCTTGAAAATGAAATCCCGAATACGGATAAAAAACCGGACACAGATATCCAAAACGAAATAAAAATCGCAAGGCTGGCCGCACAAAAATCTTTTACAGAAGAAGACCACAGCGAAAAATTGCCAAGCAAAACAGAAGCCAGTTACAAATGCCTGATGCGCTTATCAGAAAAAATTGGCCAACACGCTTTCAATATTAATCAAACGATACATAGCACCAAGAATCATAGCACAATAAATACTCTTCCTAATAACATTTTAAACTAAAGGTTATGGACATTTATCTAATCATTGTCATCGTACTTATCGTTCTTGCTATTTCCGACCTTATGGTTGGAGTAAGCAATGACGCGGTTAATTTTTTGAATTCAGCCATCGGGTCAAAGGTGGCTCCGATATTTGTGATTATGATTATCGCGAGTATAGGGGTATTTATTGGCGCAACCTTTTCGAGCGGCTTGATGGAGGTGGCACGAAAGGGAATTTTTCATCCCGATCAATTTGCCTTTTCCGAAATCATGGTTATCTTTTTGGCAGTGATGGTTACCGACATTTTCCTGCTCGACCTTTTCAACACCTTCGGCTTACCCACATCAACCACGGTCTCCATTGTATTCGAGTTGCTGGGTGCTTCCGTTGCCCTTGCCATGATTAAGATTTACCATTCGCCGGTAGAAACGATGTTGGATATCAACAAATACATCAACTCCGACAAAGCATTGGCCATCATCACCGGTATTTTGCTTTCGGTGGTCATTGCCTTTATTGTAGGCGCGATCATTCAGTATTTGTCGCGACTATTATTTACCTTTAAATTTCAAAAAACCCTAAAATATTTTGGTTCTTTATGGGGAGGTCTCGCCATTACCGCCATCACCTATTTTATGCTGATCAAGGGTGCCAAAGGGGCTTCGTTTATTACCGAAGATACCGCCGCATGGATAGCAGGACATACATGGAATATTATTGTTTACGGTTTTTTGGGCTGGACAGTTTTGCTGCAGTTGCTTTACTCCTTATTCCGCGTAAGCATCCCAAAGATTATAGTGCTGGTGGGGACTTTTGCACTGGCCATGGCCTTTGCCGGCAACGACCTGGTAAATTTTATCGGCGTTCCCCTGGCAGGTTTAAAATCCTATCAGGAATTTATTGCCAACCCCGGAGCAAACCCTGATGCTTTTATGATGGGCGCATTGGCCTTGCCCGTAAAAACCAACACTGTTCTATTGTTAATCGCCGGACTGGTGATGATATTTACCCTTTGGTTTTCAAAAAAAGCCAAGTCGGTGGTGGCCACTACCATCAACCTAAGCCGCCAGGGCAAAGGTGATGAACGCTTTGGAGCCTCACCCTTTTCGCGATCGCTGGTGCGTGCCTCGCTAAAAATCAATAATTCACTATCGGGGATACTTCCTGATAAACTAGTAAACGGAATAAACAGTCGCTTTGAACTTCCCAAAGATGCAAAAAAAGCACCTAGCAAAGATGCCGCTTCCTTCGATGTAATCCGAGCCTCGGTTAACCTGGTGGTGGCCAGCGTACTTATCGCTATCGGTACTTCACTCAAGCTACCGCTCTCTACCACCTATGTTACATTTATGGTGGCCATGGGTACTTCACTTTCCGACCGCGCCTGGGGACGCGAGAGTGCGGTATTTAGAATTCAGGGTGTATTTTCGGTAATCGGAGGATGGTTTCTCACGGCAATTATTGCTTTTACTGTTGCCCTTATTGTGGCCAACATTATATACTGGGGTGGCGTTGTCGCGATGCTGATCGTCCTGGTTGGTGCCGGATATTTTATTTATCGCACCCACATTATCTACAAATCGCGCGAAAGCGAAAAGCAGGAAGATGAAAAAGAAAACGAAATAATTGATGAAATCACCAGTGCCTCATCCATTTTCGATAAATGCCAGGGTAATACCTTAAAAGCTCTGGAACGTGTTCCTGATTTCTACGAGAATCTTATCAAAGGCCTCATTGAAGAAGACCGACAAATATTGAAAGACCTGGATAAGAATGTTCGGAAATATAATAAAAAAACTAAGAAGGTAAAAAATCATCTCGATGAAACGGTTCGCAGCCTCCAGGCCGACCTTATCGATACCGGCCATTACTATGTGCAAAGTGTGGATTACCTGCGCGAAATTGCGCACTGCCTCAATTTTATGGCCAAGCCGGCCTTGGATCACATCGAGAACAATCACAACCCACTCGATAAAAATCAAGTAAAGGATTTGAGGGAATTAAATGCTGGTATCAACAAAATGTATCGTAATATGGTCTTGCATATCCAAAATAAGAACTACAATAATATAGATGATGTACTTTTGCAGCAACAGGAGATGCTGGAAATAATTAAACAAATGCGGATTAATCAGGTGAAACGGCTCAGAGATTCGGATATTCATACCCGACCCAGTTTGCTGTTTATGGACATCCTGGCCGAGACGAAAAATCTATTACTTTATTCGATCAACTTACTAAAATCGCAAAGGGACTTTATCATTGAAATCACCACCTAATTTTATCATTGTTAGTGGCGGTCAAACGGGCGTGGATCGTGCCGCCCTCGATTTTGCCTTATCCAATGGCCTGGCCTGCCGGGGCTGGTGTCCGCAAGGCCGACTGGCCGAAGATGGCTTTATTAATCTGCGCTATCCTTTGAGCGAGACCAACTCGGTGGAAACCGCCGTGCGTACGGAACTGAATGTTATGGATAGCGATGCCACGCTGATTATTTATACCGATGAGATGGACAGCGGCACCAGTGCAAGCAAAGATTTTGCCTTTGAGCACCGAAAGCCGCTCTTCGTGTGGCGATTAGGCCAAAACAACAATGTAAGGCAGTTTTGGAAATGGCTTAGCGAAAACAAGGTAGAATGCCTTAATATTGCCGGCCCCCGTGCATCGCAAGCCGCCAACATTTATGGAGAAACCCTCGATCTGCTTGATGTTCTGCTTGAAGAAATGGTAAGAGAAAGCGACCAGCGTTTTTATTAATTAGTGTCTGTCTTTAAAGTAACATTTTGAAAAATTTACGATTTTAGATGTTGGTGATTTTCGGCACAATCTAAAATCGCAGATTCCCGCATAGGCAATATCAATCTTAAATCAAAAAAAAATCGACTTTTTGGAAAGACACTATTTAATACTCCCTTTTACCTCGCACCATGCGGGGACGCTGGTAAATATCCTGGCGCAGTTCGACAGCCTTGAAACCCTCGCTAATAAGTAGGGTAGATATTTCATCGCCGTAGTTTTCGTTAATCTCAAAGTACAAGCTTCCATCGGCAAGCAAATGTTTCTGGGCAAAGCGGATGATGACTTTGTAGAATAAGAGGGGATTATCGTCGCTAACAAAAAGTGCCTGGCCGGGTTCGTATTTCAGCACATTGTTGCGCATCTGCGCCTTTTCGCTTTGCCGCACATACGGCGGATTGCTCACGATAACATCGAAAGCACCCAGACGGTTTCGTTCGCTTTCGTTCAAAATATCGATCTGTGAAAAACACACATCCAAGTTTAAAGTAGCAGCATTGCGACCTGCCACCTTCAGCGCTTCGTCCGAAATATCGCATGCTTCCATTACAGCCGATGGCAGTTGATCTTTAATAGCAAGAGCAATGGCTCCACTGCCGGTGCCTATGTCCAGGATTTTTGGGACTTCAGTATTGGCGGCCTCCTCCACTATCCACGCCACCAGTTCCTCGGTTTCGGGGCGCGGTATCAGCACGTGTTTATTTACTTCGAGACGAAGCCCGTAAAATTCGCTAAAGCCCAAAATATACTGCACTGGCTTTTCGCACATCAAATCCTTAACAGCAAAATGTACTTTTAGCATTTCCGATTCCGAAAGCCGAAGCTCGGATTCAACAATTCGTTGCATTTTTGTGATGCCTGTGAGCCCCTCAAGCATAATATCAAACAGCGAGGCTGCCTCGGCTTGCGGATACAAAACTGCAAGCTGCCCCAAATAATGATCGCGGATGTCCCGGACTTTATTACTTTTGGTTTTCACAAAATGAAGATTAAACGATGGATGATATTTTTGCAAAAGTAATCGAAATACAGCAGGCGGGCATCATGTCGGCACTTTGCATACTCACCGAAACCGGCGGTTCGGTACCGCGAAAAGCAGGAGCAAAAATGCTCGTTACCAGCGATGAACGCACTTTTGGAACTGTGGGAGGTGGAGCCATCGAGCTAAAAATTATCGCTCTGGCCAAAGAAGTGATGCAAAGCAATAAAGCCCTCAAGCAACGTTTCGATTTGGAAAACGAGCTGGAAATGCACTGCGGGGGTTTTGTGGAAGTGTATATCGAAGCCATTTCACCACTTCGCAAATTGTATATTTTTGGTGCCGGTCATGTGGGATTTGCCTTAGCACAGCTCGCCCGCGACTTTGGCTTTAATGTTTGCCTTGTTGATAATCGTAAAGAATTGATCGAGGCAGGCCTTGAAAATGGCTTTTGCTGCATCGAGGGCGAATTTGTGCAGCAAGCGAAAGATTTACACATTACAGCAAATACCTATCTCGTAGTTACCACGCCCAAGCATCAATACGATGAGGACGTTACCGGAATTTTAGCAGCTAAAGAAAGCAAATATTTAGGTATGATTGGGAGTAAGAAAAAAGTGGCACTGGCACGTCAGCATTTCGGGGAACTGCATTCGTTGAGCCAGGCACAAATCGAGCGCATCGACATGCCCATTGGCATTCCTTTCAATGCACAAACACCCAAAGAGATAGCCGTGAGTATTTTAGCAAAGCTGATAGATGTAAAGAATGGGTGATTGGGTAGGTGAAAAATAGTATTTTTACATTTTAATAAAGATTCAAACTAAAGCTATCGATCGATGAAAACAGATATGAAATTAACATCTGTATTTTCACAGGAAGATGATGGAGCTTATATTTGCTATATTGAAGAAATGCCTGGGGTGAACTCTTAGGGCGATACCCTCGAAGAAGCAAAAAGTAATTTACTGGAGGCTTTAACATTGGTCATGGAGGTACGCCGCGACTTAATGAAGAATGAACTTTTATCCCACTCTGTTACATTATCTGAGCCTAAAATTTTTAAAGAAGAAATCTCTTTAGGAGTATGAAAAGAAATCATTTTTTAAAACACCTTTCAAAGTATAATTGCAATTTAATAAGGGAAGGTGGAAATCATTCGATATTTATTAATGTCTCTAATAATAAGGTATCATCTGTCCCGAGACATTCAGAATACAGAAATAATATTTGCCGCAAAATCTGTAAAGATTTGGAAATACCAGCATCATTTTAGAAGGTTAAAATTTGTAAAATTCCACCCCAAATCTTCGGTAAGCCTTAATTGATAAGGTTTTTTGTTAGTTTTGTCTTTAGCAATAAAAGAGCTTTATTAATTATGAAATACCCTTTTTACCTTTATTTTATAATTTTTGTTGCCACAACACTTCATGCGCAACAAGATAAGTACCAGCGAATCAGTATCCCCCAAGGATCGGAAGTCCTGCTGGAAATTCAGGAGGCCGGACTGCCCGTCGGCTTTATTAGCCCTGATAATGCACTGATAATGGAGCTTTCGGATGATGAAATCAAAATTCTGGATCATTTGAATCTGAATTATAAAACTGAAATTAACGATCTGGAATTATTTTACCAACATAGAAACCAGGGAAAAGATGCCAGGGAAATCCTGGATGCCTTTCGGGAAAGTAAGACCTACAATATCCCCGAAAATTTTGCTCTCGGATCGATGGGCGGATTTTGCACTTATACCGAAATGCTTGCCCACCTGGATACCATGCACGCACTTTTCCCTAACCTGATAAGCCAGCGGCAGGCGCTGCCCGGCCAAACGATTCAGGGACGCGATGTTTACTGGCTGCGTATTTCGGATAATCCCAATATAAGCGAAGACGAGCCTGGTGTTTTTTATAACGCGTTGATACATGCCCGCGAGCCAGGGTCGATGCAGCAGATGCTGTATTATATGTATTATTTGCTGGAAAACTATAATTCGGATAGCGAAATAAAAACCCTGGTTGACAATACGCAGCTGTATTTTGTGCCCTGCGTGAATCCCGATGGATATATCTACAACGAAACTACTTCGCCCAACGGTGGTGGTTTGTGGCGCAAAAACCGCCAAAGCAATAGCAATGGATCTATTGGTGTGGATCTTAATCGCAACTTCGGCTTCGAGTGGGGGCACGATAATTATGGCTCATCGCCAAACCCCACCAGCAATACCTACCGGGGCGAGTACCCCTTCTCGGAACCCGAAACACAAATTCTTAAATCCTTCGGCGAGCTTTTCGATTTTTCGCTGGTTATGAATTATCATAGCTATGGAAACCTGCTTTTGCATCCGTGGGGTTATGTCAGCTATCTTACACCGCCCGATTATCCGCAAATAAGACAAATGGCTTCGTATATCACTTATAAAAATAATTTCGACTTTGGGTCACCATCCAAGTTACTCTATCTTGTTAATGGCGATGCCACCGATTGGTTTTATGGCCACCAGGACAGCGATGCGCAGCGCTATGCTTATACACCTGAAGTGGGTTTGCAGGAAGATGGCTTCTGGCCGCCCATCGAAAATATTATACCTCAGTGCCAGGATTGCCTCGAAATGAATTTGCGCGCAGCACAGATGGTTGGATTTATGGCGGACATCATGGATGATGGCTCTGCAAATATTACGCAAACCGAAGGCTGGCTGAGTTTTTCGCTACAACGTACCGGTCTTTCCAATCTACCATTCTCAGTAATGGTGGAGCCTCTTAGCGAGGATTTTCTGCACCTCGACAGCCTCCGTCAATATGCGTCTTCGCCGCAGCTTACTCCATTTACCGATTCCATTTTTTATCAATTGGCCTCCAATGTTCCTATCGGCAAAAAGCTGCAATACCTAATCACCATCCAAAGTGAAACTTTTACCATCAGCGATACCATTACAAAAATATTTGGTACCTCATTTTCACTTTTCCAGGATGATTTCGCCAATCTGAATCATTGGAATACCGATGAATGGAGCCTAAAATCAGACCTCAGCTATTCGCCCCAATTCTCGGTATGCAACATTTCTGCACCTTATTATCCTGACAACAGCAATTCTTTTTTCTTTTTGAACGATACTATTTTCACTGAGGCTGATGCCCTGTGGTTGAATTTCAAAACCAGATGGGATATGGATGGAGGCAAAGACTATGTGCGTCTTTTGCTGTCGGACGACCTGGGTCAATCGTGGAAGCCGCTGAAAGGCCGCCATACTTCGTTGATTTGGGATAATGATGCAGAAGTGCCTGTTTACTCCGGCTACAGCCAGGAGTGGCGCGATGAGTGGATTTTGATTGATAGCATAGCAGCAGTGCCTCTTTTGCTGGGCTTTACTTTTGAGAGTGATGCTGCCATAGGACGCTCGGGCTTTTATCTGGATGATTTTAAAATATGCTCATCGCAAGAACCAATCAGACATCAGGAAATCCAAATTGATACGGGATGGGCCGCCATTAGCAGCTATCTCCTCCCTTGGCAAACATCCATTCCTGATTTTTTTGGCGACCAGCTTGTATGGCTTGATTATCTCACCAATAATGAGGGCTTTTATCAAAATAATAATCCGCAAAGCACACTCGAAAACTGGAATCCCACGCAGGGCTATCTCATTAAAACAGCAAACAATTTTACTTTAGATATTAGTGGCTTTGCAGAAAAGCATGATTCGTTGACACTAAATCAAGGCTGGAACCTGATACCTGTTCCTTCGGATACTACCCTTGCAATTGACGCGCTAAATACAAATCCGCCGGGCATGATAAAAATAATTAAAGAGGCTTGCGATGTTAAAGTATTTTGGCCTGAGCATGGAATATTCATGCTCGACCAACTAACACCTGGCAAATCATATTTTATTAAACTGGAAGAAGATGCGGTTTTGTATTTCAGATAATTGATATTTTTGCACTCTGTTTTGTAATAACAAAAAATATTGACGATGAAATTTCAAATCTTTTACCTTTTTCTTCTCCTTCCCTTGTTTGCCTGTACACAAAATTACTCGTTAAAGGGAACCATTTCCGGACTTGAATCCCAAAAAGTTACCCTTTCTGATTTTTATGGTAATGAGGATAAAATTATCGATTCCGTTTTCACGGATAAACAGGGGCGTTTCAACTATACCTTTGGCAAGGATATGCACGCAGGCATGTACCGCCTGCGCTTTGGCGAACAGCAATTTATGGATATTATTTATCAGCATGAAAATATCCGCTTTCAAAGCCAACTTAATGCCCTGATCGACAGCCTCATATTTGAGCAATCGCGCGAAAATCAAATTTACTTCGATTATTTAAATCGCCGAAATGAGATGGAATACAAGCTCGAACTCATCGGCCCGGTGATGGCCTACTATCCCAAAACGGATAATTTTTACGAAAGTGCTACCGATGAATTTGACGAAACTACCGAAGATTTTGATAATTATATTAATAATTTGATTAAGAAAAACCCCGATACCTACGCCGCGAGAATTATAAAATCGGATTACACGCCCAGGCCTCCCCGGGATATGGAGCCACAAAATGCCATGAATTATATGCGGGCACATTTTTTTGATAATGTCGATTTTGCCGATACCTCGTTGCTTTACAGCACTATATTTTCGGCTAAAGTGATGCAATATCTTTCGTTTTATCAAAACAACCGGATGGGTAAGGATCAGCTTGAGGTGGAATTTATAAAGGCGGTAAGCAAAATTATGGAAGTTACCGGCGATAGTCCGCCAGTTTACGAATATGCCATGAATTATCTTATCGGTGGCTTCGAGAGCTATGGCTTCGAGCGGGTAATTACCTATATTGCAGACAATGTAAACCTGGACGAAAGCTGCGTAAACAGCGAGCGCAAGGCCGAGCTTGAGAAAAAAGTGGAAAGCCTGAAACGCTTTTCGGTAGGAAAAAAAGCTCCCGATTTTACCACCACCGATCTTAATGGCAACAAAATTACACTGTCAGCCCTTAATGCTGAATATACCCTTGTGGTTTTCTGGGCCACCTGGTGCCCGCATTGCACGCGCCTCATCCCCGAATTATCGCAAATCTATTTCCCCGAAAGCAGGGATAAGCTTGAAATTGTTAGCATTTCTTTGGATGATTCCCAAGCCGATCTTGAGGCTTTTCTTGAGGCAGGCGACTATCCCTGGATAAATATCTCAGATTTTAAGAAATGGCAGGGATCCGTGGTGCAGCAATACGATATTTATGCTACGCCCACCATGTTTCTGCTTTTCAACGATCTTACCATTCTGGCCAAGCCCATGACCTTTGAGGAGCTAAAAAACGAACTCTTCGAGCGCAACATTTTGCATTAGCCACGGTGTTTTTCATGCGGGCAGGGGACTTAGGTTTAATCAGCATTTCGCTCCAAGAATAGCCCGGATTAATAAGCTAATAATCCAAATACTCCTGATACAAAACCTGTAGAAAGGATTTGCCTCTGCGCTCGATGGCTGAATCGGGCAGGGCTGAGGGCGCTGACCAAAAGTAACGATTGTTGTCGGCATCGTAACTAAAACGGCCTTCGTCTTCAATCCAAATCAAACCATTATCAAAACCAAAATATTTGAAGTTGGGACTGTAAGGATTCAAAACGTTTCGGCTCCAATGAAAGTCGTGGTTGGGTACATCCATTTGGGCGAGCAGGGTGGCGGGCAGATCCATTTGCGAAGCTGGCCTGGACCAGCGTTCACCTTGCCAGATCGAATCCAGAGCACCACCCAGCCAAAGCATGGGCACGCTGTGATATTCCTCGGTGTGATAGGGCCAGTTGCGGTAAGAGTTGTGGCTGTGGTCGGCTACCACAATAAAAAGGGTGTTCTGGTACCAGGCCCCAGTTTTGGCCTTATCCATAAATTCGCCCAGCGAACGGTCGGCGTAGTAGGCCGAGTTGATATATCGATTTTCGTTTTTGCCCCAGTCCAGCACATCTTCCATGGGCTGGTCGTAGGGCGAGTGCGAGCTAAGCGTAAACAGCGTGGCGAAAAAAGGCTCTCGTTCCTGGTTTAAATCCTTATAAAGACGATCCATGGTAAATTCGTCGTGAACGCCCAGTTTGCCTCTGATAATTCCATCATCCTTAAAATCCATTCCCTCGATAATACGGTCGAATCCGTTGTAATAAATATAGCTGCGGATGTTGCCATAAATCAGTTGACCTCCAAAATAAAATGAAGTTTGATAATCCATTGTATTCAGGATTTGGATAAGGCTGGGCAGACCCACATGCTTGTCGGGCTGCACGGTGATGGAAGAAACGGGATGCGCTGGGAAACCTGCAAATACCGAAGCCATGGCCTGCTCGGAGCGGGAGCCGGTAGAAAGCACATTGTCGAAAAGCAGTCCTTCTTTTTCGAGCGCGTGGAAACGTGGCGTTATCCCGGCCTTACCTCCCAGCGATTCGATTAAATCGGACGACCAGCTTTCCATAAGCAGAAGCACAATATTAGGCCGGGTTTGATTGAGCACGTGAACGGTAGAATCGCCCGGAGTATCATAAATTTCTTCTACCGTTTTTATGGCTTCATCCTGCGGATAATAGCTAAATGGATTCGACTTTAGATTTTCGCGGTTTTCGATGTAGCTAATCATCAAATTAAAGGCATTGTTGGTAGCCGCATGATTAAGGATGAGTTTTTTAGAAAAATAAACCTCGCTTTGGTTGATAGGAATTTGCTGAAATCCTCCCCGCATCCCGATTATTAAAAAAGGGAAGATAACGACCACGGCAAGCGTGTTGAGCCAGGGATATTTTTTGCTGCGTTGCAAGCTGAGATAAAAAAAGCGATGGTAAAGCCAGATGGCCGCCACGGCAAAGAGCACCACAAAAAGGCTGACTGCGATAATGCTGGAGCCTTCGGCAGAGTTGTAAACTTCGGAAGGGTTTTCGAGATAATTCAGTGCTTTCACATTGAGTTTGATTTTCCATTCTTTGTAAAGTCCCATTTCGCCGGCACTAATCAAGGTATAAAGCAACACCATGATGGCCGTGTAAATTTTGTTGATAATTCCCGGTACTTTGGTTCCGATAATAGATTGGATGATGATGAGCAAAAAGGGAAAGATCATAAAATAGGATGCGGTGGCAAAATCGAGCTTTAAGGCATGAAAAAATGTAGCCAATGCTTCGCCGAAACCAACTTCCTGCAGATTGAGCATGGGCAGGTAAAAAAGCATAAAGACCAGTCGTGCCGAGGCAAACAAGAGCATCCAAAACAAAAACTGGCGGAGGATAAATAGGAGGATTTTTTTCACGTAATCATCAATTTATTAAAAACCTAAGCGTATTTAGAACCCACAAAAATACACCAAGAAGTGGAACGGAGGGAGCGTGCTGTTTTTTTTTCTTAATTTTACCATCCTTTTATTTATTATTTTTTAATAAAAAAACAATGCAAAAACGATGTCCTGAATGTGGCGAAGCGATTGTAGGCCGGGCTGATAAGAAGTTTTGCTCGGATATGTGTCGCAACGCCTGGAACAATAAGCAAAAGCGCAGCACGAATAATTACACCCGCAAGGTCAATGGCATCCTGCGCAAAAACCGGCAGATACTTGACGAGCTGGTACCCGATGATAAATACACCGTCCACCGCGACATGCTGCTCAAGCGGGGTTTCCAGTTCGATTACCTCACCCATATTTACCGCACCAAATCCGGCAGGCTTTACTACTTTTGCTACGAAATGGGTTACCTGCCCATCGACAACGATTTTTATGCCCTGGTAAGGCGAAAAGACGATGCTTAAAATGCTGCGGAACAAAAACTACAAGACCAGGATATTCTTCCTGTTTTTTCTACTTATGCTTTTTTTTAATCCCCTTTCGGGGAATGAGAAATTATCCCACGATGCCACTATTTCCCTGCTGACCTGTGGCCCGGGATCCCAGCTTTATGCCGCCTTTGGGCATAGTGCCCTCTGGGTAAACGACCCTGCGATGGAAATTGATGCCGTATATAATTTTGGTACCTTCGATTTTAATACGCCTTATTTTTATCTTAAATTCCTGAGGGGAAAATTGGATTACGCGCTTTCCGTTTCCGATTCGGCGAACTTTATGGAGGAATACAGGGAGGAAAACCGATGGGTTTATCGGCAAGAGCTAAGTATAAGCCATGAGCAGTTGCAAAGTTTTTACGATTCGCTCGAGGTGTTGCGAAAACCCGCAAACCGTTTTTATCGCTACGATTTTTTTCGTAACAACTGCTCTAACCGGCTCACCGATTTGATAGTGTTTTTTGCTGCGGATTCATCCCGGCTTGATTCCTTGCAGCGCAGCACAGGCAAAACCTACCGCCAGGCTCTCCGGCCATACATCGGCGGGCGCGAGTGGCTGAGCCTGGGGATTAATCTTTTGCTGGGGCCTTTTTCCGACCAAAAAATGACCGCCCGCCAAAGTACCTTTTTGCCTGATAAACTTATGGATGAAATGCAAAAGACCGGCCTGGCCAAATCCAGGAAATTGCTGAATGCCGAAACCTTTGGCCTACCTGCTGTAAAAGAGGTGAGCCTGGCGATGATCCTGATTTGGCTTCTGGTTTTTGCCCTGGTGATAGAAGCCTTGTGGTTGCGAACTTCGCCCGAATTCTCGAAGCGTATTGATATGGTGCTCTTTGCTTTTTCGGGATTATTGGGCTTGTTGTTTGCTTTTTTATGGGTGGGAAGCGACCACGTTTCGATGCATGTAAACCTGAATTTGATTTGGGCCAACCCCTTCAACCTCCTTGCAGCACTTGCCATCTACAAAAATCAAAACAAAGTACTCAAGGTTTACCTTGTCTTATACAGTTTGTCCTTATTTTTCCTGCTGATCAACTGGGGTCGGCTGCCGCAAAAACTGCCGCTCGAAATTATGCCTTTGGCTGTTGCACTTGCCTTCAGATCCCTGGATCGGGTTTTTGGTTTTGGTAAAAAAAGATAAAAGATAAAAGTTGAAAGTTAAAAGTTTCAAGTTAAAAGTTTCAAGTTAAAAGTTTCAAGTTAAAAGTTATGATATACAACTTTAGGCACTTGACACTTTAGGCACTTAAAAGTTGAAAGTTAATGGTTCGTTGTTTTTAGTGTTATTTTACCTATAACTAATACTCCCGCCTGCAGCGAGGATGTCCCCGATGGCTCGGGAGCCCGCACGTGCGGGGCTTCGCTCCACGGATAACGATTAACGGATAACAATTGACAGAGAACAATTGACAGAGAACAATTAACAGAGAACAATTAACAGGTAACTGTCATATAGCATGACATATTTGACACTTTTTCCCGATCATTAAGAATGGGGCTTTTTTCAAGCCCCATCCCCCTTAAGGGGGCCCTAATGGTCGATTTCGTAGCATGAGTTCCTTGACATAT